>Ga0182027_10006880_pt1 | contig 16908 bp, 14 predicted proteins | sample 712E1DmetaG_FD_121300 | JGI IMG/M metagenome (GOLD analysis project Ga0182027, IMG submission 121300) | Permafrost microbial communities from Stordalen Mire, Sweden - 712E1D metaG (Illumina Assembly) | ecosystem: Environmental > Terrestrial > Soil > Wetlands > Permafrost | place: Sweden... | reverse complement strand
GGCGGCTTACCTGCCTATCAGCAGGCAGGTTTTTCACGTCCACTCCATACTGTCTTGTAACTTCATTCTTTTTTCTTACAGGAAAGGCGCCTTTCAGCGCCTCTTTGTGATCCCGGGGCGACTAAATGCATATTTGATTCACAATTACATACAAGACATTATTTACATATTGGATGTTACATTGGATGTTAAAAATGATTATCCCATGTACCAGAGAATAAGAAAACTTTACTTTCATTGATAATCAAATATACTCAATGCCATGTAAAAATTTGCAGTAAAATAAACTATAATCAAACCATAGGTAGTCGTCCATATTGATTTCAGATCTTGATATGCTGAATAATATCAGAGAGTATAAGGCATGATTCCAATTTAATCAACTATAATGTAGTTTAGAGTCTACTTTTAGTGCCATTTCTTAAGACAAAAGTGTTGCTAACCAACTCTGTTATTACTATAATAATATCAGACCAAAAGGGGTTTTGAAAAGAAACTTGTATGGGCCATTTTTGATACACGGAAAGATTTTCAACTAATATTATAAAACAATCATAATAAGCTTGTTATCTGACTTACATTTAACTATAATGGTTAATGGGGCTGGTTTCAATTTATCCTACCTCAATCACTCATTGAAATAATAATTATTTACCATAAAACTTATATCATTTACCATGGAACAACAGGAACCAACACAAAGAGACTGGATCTACCTTTTACCCGGAGGGCAGTCTGCGGAAGACATGAAATCCGGGCGCATGATCCTGAGCGAGCAGTCAGGACATAGCTTTAGCTCTGAATCATTCAGGAGTTTAGTCAAAAAGGGTGTAATTAAAAAAATAAACAGATTTGATTACAGCATAACAACCCTGAGCGATGCAACCACAAAAAACAATAATAAGTGAAACTGTTGAAATAGAGAATAAACAAAATAAATATCTGACAGTTACCGGTGATCACGGGATATTAACAGAATGTAGATTAAAAGCAAAAGATGGAATTATTCAACATATACCAATAGTATCAACCTCTCATAGGCTGAAGGAATTAATTAAGAAGTATAAAAGGACAGAGAATAGAATTATGAATAAGCCATTATTGGATCAGTGTAAACTATTGAAATATCATTTTGGTAAGAGCAGGCAGGAAGCAATGAGAATAATTTGTCGAGAGCAAGCTATATCATTAGAAGTCATGAAGCATTACAGTTTTAAATTCAATGAATTGATCGAATCAATAGGATACAGGCATTATATAACAAAAGTGGTCACAGATGCACTTGTAAATGATTTTTTTATCACTGCATTACAAAATAGCGGCTTGTCTGGCCATAGAGTAGAGTTTTATAAGGATACAGATGAAATTATCACAATGCGTAAGAAACTTGCAGAATATCAGGTTGCCGTGGATGCAGGAAGTAGAGATGAAGAACTGAACAAATCATATACGAAACTGTATTTTGAGTTTGAAGAAATTTGCGAAAGAGAGAAGCAGAAACATATTGAAGAGTTTTCTAAGATTGAGAATATTTGTTTCAAATTGTCTGGATACTTACCTTTTGATAAGCTTTCCGGTTTGAAGGAAGCAGTTCAGGATCTTGGTAATTCCAACATTATAAAGCTGATCAAGCTTTATGTAAAGGTGAATAATGAATTCTATTGCAACGAAATTAATGAACAACGGAAAAATGATAACAAGATGAATACTGCAGAAAAATACCATGAAAAGAAAAAATTCTCAGCGAGTGAAAAACGAGAGTTTGTACAAATATTGAAAGCTGAAGGTAAAAAACAAAAACAGGTTGCTCTGGAGCTTGAATGTAGTGAGCGAATCGTAAGAGATTACTGGAAATAGAAATAGGAACCGGCAATTATTTTTGAGAAATTGAACCATATATATCTTGTTATATGAGTAAAATAATCAAAAATAGTTGCCGGTTTTTTATTTGAGCTTGCCCATTTTGATATGGATTCAACCTCATATCGATCAAACATGAAACTGCAAAAAAACTTATTTATAACAGTATGAGATCGGATGTGATTGAAACCCCTTTTTCGAAAGTGTATCCAAAAGGAACTTTATTTTTATAAGTATATGTAGCCTCGTGCAAGAGATCAGTTTTGTCTCTCTAGACCCCTGCTTAATTTTACATCTGGAAGCTGAAAATCTACCGTGTGTGAATTTAGCCCACATTTTCACATAAAAAAAAAATTTGAAAAATTTATAGTATACTATAACGATTCGTTTCCTCATATTATTAACCCCCCGTTCGAATTTGAAAAGGAAGATCTTTTTTGAACTCAACAAAGGGTACACACCTTCCCCCACACCCCTTAATTTTTATGAAGGTTTCATTACCTTTTTTTTAATACCGATATCATTATAGACTGTATTTTGTAGTCAGCATCCAGGGTTCCTTTAGTACAATTCATTGTCAGGATATCCCGCATGCTATAATTAACTAAGTATTAACCTATAACTATTAAAAATGTTAAAAGTAATTGATGCCAAAACGAGGGTAAACTCGAAGACAAAAGAAGAATACAACATTGTTGTACTTCAAGGGAACGTAGAAATTCAAAAATCGCAGTCATCTGGGAAATTCTATCTTCGTTCAAAGACCATTGAAATTCCTACAACACTTAACCAGAATGAAGCTAAAAAATTGATTGGTTCAAGCATCCCTGGAGAAATTGTGAAGGTAGATTGTCCTGAATATCTCGTTCCGGTACCTAATAGCACCAGGAAATTGAAAATTACGCATACTTACGAATATTCAAATTCTGCAGAGGACAAAGCGACGGTTTAATTGTTTTTCTTAAATCTTGAGGGGTTGGTTCGTAAGATCCAGCCCTTTTTTATTATTAACCTTTGATATCTATAAAAATGGACACCAAAATAATCACCAAAAGATTAAGACGATTTAATCATTCCTCGATTTTTATACCTCATTTATATCCCGGGAAGAGTCCGCTGCTCATTTCAGCCGGGATAAAATACGTTAGAGACTCTCTTGAAGGATTTTGTTTGATAGACATGATCTTATGCTTACAGTGCGACAGAGTTATAGGCAAAATATTTTACCAGAAATGGATCTTTAAGCAACAGCCACACGATTTGAGCTGGATTCTGCAATGTTACAACAATGAAAAGTTAATGGTCTCAAAGAAAATTGAGTTCTCCAAGTTTCCATTGCCAAAAATTGAAATCTGGTTAATCAATAAAAATCTCCTTCTTCCCAGCGAATACTAGAATGGACAACAAAGAAAAAATCAAGAAAAAGCGAAGAAGTTTATAAGGGTTTTATGTGCTGCAAAACCGGTAAAAATAGTGATGCCAGCACAGCCCTTGTAAGCTTAATTGAAGCCGTTCTTGGCTCGGATGGAACCATATTGTCAAGTTGAGTTTTAGATGGCGCAAACACCACTTAATGGCCATTTAATTGTACCTCAAAACTGGTTCATATTTATCCGGACATTCTTTCATTCATTCCTGGTTAATAGATCCAAAAAAATCGAACGCCAGGAATTCGCCATCCTTCTCTTCGGGGAGGATGGCTTTTTTGTATAGCTATAGACATTTATCCACATGACTTTAATGAATAAGTTGTAAATTAGATGACAATAAAGAATAAACTATACTATTTATGGGCTTCACAGATTTAAATACAATAAAAAATTGTATTCGTGATATTCGTCAGATTGATCGGAATACTGAAGAAAGTTATAATGAAATTTATAATGTTTTGAAAAATGGAATTCAGAGGTTTCCAATTTTAACAACAACTTTAGAAGCTAAGAATGACATCTTTCTTTATCGTTCCAGAGTTCATAAAAAAGATGAAAAAGAGTTCATAACAATTGATGATCTATCATATTTACATGATAAGAACAAGATTACTGAGTATAGCAGGTGTAATATACCTGGTCAACAAATATTTTATTGCTCATTAGACAGACCAACTTCATATACAGAATCTTTAATTATTAGAAAAGATAAAAAGAGTCCTGAATTGTGTTCTTTAGGAGTATGGAAGCTGGAAAAAGATATTAATGTTGGAATTATAGCACATCCCTACAAGGATAAAAGATATACCGCTTATGATATTGAAATAGGAGAAAAACTCGATGGTGTAATCTTAAGAGACTGTAAAGAAATAGAAAAAGAGGTTCGTGAGCTACAATATTTCTTTACAATTTGGTTTCGATTTCTGGTTGCAGATCATGTTCATTATAAAGTGACAGCCGCTATTTCTAAAATATTATTTGAAGGAGTGGATGCAATCATTTATCCAAGTGTCCCCTTCATGGGACAAGGAAATAATTTAGCATTTAAAAAGGAATTCATTGACAACAAAAGTCTGGTGTTACAAAAGGTTTTTATTGAAAAATTCAATAGGATTAACGATCTTAGAATAGTTCAGGATAATACGTTTAGTAAAGAAACAGATAAAATATTCTATGACAAAAATGAAGTAAAATGGGATTGAAAATTATATTTCTTGGAAATGATTGAGGTAAAATATATTTGTGGTAATTGTATTGATGAAGAATATCTTCAGAAATACATTAACGAATATGGATATATAGCAAGATGCGCTTATTGTGGTAAAAAAAAGAGAGTTCGTTTATTTGATGAAATTTTAGATCTAATCAACGAAGGAGTTTATTTTGTATTTGACAATCCGCTAAATGGATTAGGTTATATCGATGGAGAATATGTAAAAGGGAACGGTCCTATATATGATTCTGAAGATATGTTATCTGAAATTGGCCTGGGAGACTCAAAAGCATTTAATGATATATTGTTATCTCTACCGGATGATGAATGGTGTAATAAAGTATTTTATGGTATGGATGAATCTGAAGAAAACATATATACATGGGAATATTTTGTTGAACAGGTAAAATACAAAACAAGATTCTTCTTCATTAGAGAAAAAACTGATATTAAACGGAATGTTAGATTTAATGAGCCTTTTGATATTCTTGAAGAATTATCATCTTCGTGCGATAGACTAGGTTTAATTGATACATTAAAGAAAGGAAGCACTGTATATAGGGGCAGAAAGAATAGTTATTCAGTTAAGTACAAAACTCCTGAAGAGCTTGGTACTCCTAAAGCGGAAGATTGTGTTTTTTCTAATCGATTGAGTCCAGCTGGTATCCCAATGTTTTATGGATCACTTACTAAATTGACTTGCCTTTCTGAGATTGGAAACGAAAAGGGAGTTTATACAATAGGTAAATGGAGGATTAAAAAAGATTTACGCATTCTAAACTTAACCAAATACTTCAGGTTTGATTTAAAGAAACACGAATATATATATCCTGAATTTCCCAGTATTTTTGATAATTCAAGGAGGGAATTAAGAACGGATTATACTTTCATATTAAGATTTGCATCAGACTTAAGCAAAAAATTATCAAAAAAGGGGAAGGAAAATATTGATTATGTTCCAACTCAGATCGCCACAGAGTTTCTAAGGAAGTTTAGTCAGTTCCCGGTTAAACTTGATGGCATATGTTTTTATAGCTCAAAAGATGGAGGAATAAATTACGCCCTTTTTATTGAACAAGAGGAATGTATCCCGTTTGATGATATTCAAAAGATAGAATTGATGTCATTTGAGGAATTCAGAATGTAGGCTCTTCTTTTAGATACTTTTTAAAGGTCTGATTTACTATTATATATTTATACTGGGTTTAGAGGTGTTCGGTTGCTGGCATCAGCTGCATGAAGAATTTGGAAGCTTAGGTATGCAGCTGCTTCGCCACCTCACAAAGTGTAGGGCGACCTGCGGCAGCCGGCATTAATCCTCAAACGCAGGCTTTACTTGAAATAATATTTTGTGACTCGGAAAGCTCGGAGCCATTGGTAACAAGTTAAGCTTTCCTTGGTCACAAAATACCGCCTGCTTACTTTGAGGAATGCCGTCTGCAATCGCAAAACCGGTCGCCTTCTATTTTCATTCTTTTCAATTATCAATCTTGAAACCTGATCAATTGGTCAGGTTTCTCTATTTCTATTAATTATTAAATAAAATTTATTATCATGAAAAATCAAACACAGATTACTGTATCTGAGGTCCAGCTTATTTATAAGAGCCGGATTAAAGCTTCAGATAGAAAGAAGATCTCTTGCTCAAGAGATGCGTACAAAATCTTTATGGATAATTGGAATCCAGAAATAATTGAATTCGTAGAGGAGTTCAAGATCCTTTTAATGAATCGAGCCAACGCAGTGCTTGGAATCCTTGAAATATCAAAAGGAGGGATATCAGGTACTGTAACAGATGTTCGGGTAGTATTTCAGGCAGCTATCAAAGGAAATGCATCGGGAATAATTTGCGCGCATAACCACCCCTCAGGAAACCTTAATCCAAGCGAATCTGATACGCGGTTGACTCAAAAGCTTAAAGAAGCCGGGAACCTTATGGATATCCAGCTTTTAGATCATCTCATTCTTTCAACTGAAGATGATTACTACTCCTTTGCTGATAACGGTATTTTATAAATGAAGCCATGGAAATACGATGTAAATATTGTGGAGAGTATTTCTGTCCATGTGATGATACTCTCGATTTGATTTCAGAAGGATGTATTTCTTCTGATTCTGTCAATACGTGCGATTCTTGCTGGGATATGATCATGCTTTCGGAATATGACTATTCAGATTCATTTAGCGATGCAGATCCCGATCTGTAATGTGTAATTTACCCAGGCAGAAATTCTTGGGTAAATTCAACTTTAATTCTATTTCACCTAAAATACATGAAAAATGAAAACCTTCCTTATAATATGTATAATAATCTGGATTCTCTACCTTATTATAAATAATCCAGATGATTATGGCCATAATAGGACACCGCACACTATGTAAAAACTATCAATACTAATTTAAAATCCTGAACAATGAATAAAGATCCTTGCCCTTTAATACCCCATCAGAATGCTATTTTGATGGGGTTTTATAATTTCAAAATAGCAATTAAACAAAAAATAATTGACTGTTATAGAGATCTTAAGTATTTTGTTTAACTTCGATTGGATAGTGAAGGTGAATGTTGCGTTAATATCTCTAATTTATGTTTTAAGCTAAACTCAAATGCATTAAATGGTTTCATGATTAATAATATACACATTAGAACTAGTTTAATTCAATAATTAAAAAATGAAAAAAGATTCATACTTCCTGTTGGATCCAATAGAACAAGAAAGATTTTACACTAATAAGACTGAAAGAAGAATAAAGTTTAAGACTTCTAATTCAATTAAAAACAGTGAAATAAAGTCAATTGGAGATATCATCTCTTCAATATTTAGACCTAACACGGATAATGTAATATTTATAGATTCTCGACAGGGCGAGGGGAACACATGGTTTCTTGAAGAATTAGCACGATCATGTACTTCACACAGCAACAGACATTTTAAAAAAATTAGGATAATACCATTCAGATCTGATTCTCCATCAGGAACCAATGATATTTTTTTAAACACCATTTTTAATTTCTTTGGATTCCTTAAGAAGTTCCAGACGCGCAAAAGATATCCAACATTTAAATCAATCTTAATAATTTCATTGCTTCTCGTATTAACTTTTATACTATTCCTTTTACTTTTCTGGTCAAAATCAAATTTAGGATTATCATTCATTTCACTCTTTGATAAGACTTCCACTAATCCGAAACAATTACTTATTATAATTATAGTAACCTTAAGTGGTGTGTTTTTACCAATGGCTGTAAAGTGGATTTTTAATTATATCAGGACTGAAGGCAATTCGAAAAGACGTTCCCTAAATGAAGAAGAAATTAATTATCTTAAGGATGGGGGCAATTATAAAATGGTAATTGATCAACTTATAAGTAGTGAAAACAGAGTGAATATATTGATTTTTGATAATGCTGAATGGCTAGATGATAATTCATATGATATAATAAAACATATTTTAGGCATTAATGGTAATCAAAGAGATAAATTTTCTTTGATATTTCTATTTAGAACTGATTTGCCCGATTCAAAGAATATTAAATTTAGATTAGGTGATAAAACAAAGAAGTATTCAAATAGAATTCAATTCTCAGAGTATTCTCTTGAAAAGATGAGCTTATCTGAAAAGAGGGAAATCGCTGCAGGTTTGAAAATCTCAGAAGATTATGTGCACGAGTTTAGTACGATAAAGGAAATCATTAAAAACGAACATAATGATCTTTACTTCTCAATCAAAAAATCCTTAACTTCTTTAATTCAGGAAAATGATTCGAAATTATTCAATGCCAAGTTTTTAATTCGTCTAATAGGGCTTGGTGGAAATCGATCACAGATTGAAAGTTTTACTGTTAGCCAGATCTATAAGATTTTAGCAAACAAAGAATTCTATCTCGATTATTGTTCATTTTTTTTTGATAAGGAATTGGACCTGATATCTCTGGAAAAACTATTTAAAAAAATATTGAAGGAACTAAGATCTGAGAATTTGGAAATACTAAGAGTTAAAGATTCAACCAAAATTGAATTTAAATCCCAGGTAAGAACAATTATCATCGATGTTTTTAAAGACCAGAATGAACAAAAAGAGAATGCCATTAACAATGTAATTCACTTATTCTGGATCGAATATTATCTGAACCAGTTTAGACTACTGGAAAACATTAACATACATTGCAATTCTATTTATTATCAGCTAGAACAAATTCTGAGTAATCCTAATCTAGATTTTAGAAAGTTCCTAGATATACTACCTGCAAACAGGGAAAGGTGGTTCTTAAATAAATTAATAGTAGTATTTGATTGTCTAGTTCCCATAGCTATAGAAAGTGCAAATCATGATTTATTTAATGCTCTAGTTAAACATTTTTGTGGTCTAGTATCTATGCTTCCAGTAGATCTGAAACATGATATTCTGAAAAACGGGATCTTTCAAGGTATCATTAAACATTCTTGGGATTATTTCTTTTTGACTGGTTCATTAGATAATATAAATGAGTTAAATGCATTAACTCCAAATCAAGAGATTGATATATATTTAAGAGAGACCAGTGAATCATCAAAGGTATTTCTAATTTACAAAGATTTTATTACAGGCAATGATCCTGCGGAAATTAGAAACAGATTAAATCTCATCAATCATTCCAACCTGAGAGACATAAGATCAAAGGATCTCTATAACTATGTCAAGCTTCTACTCAAAATAAGGCTAAGTGAAGGATTTATTGAGAATTGCTCAATATCTCTTTTGGATATTAAGCATATTCCAGGCCCACAGCATAACCAGAAATCAATTTTTAATCTTTATCTCCAAATCCTTATAATAGAAATCTACCTGAACTCCTTCTTCCTGGAACAGAAAAAGGATCATGCCTACAACTTCATAATATCTGTTAGGAATTATTTGCATCACTTATCGGATGAAATCTATTCCAGCGAAGCATTGAATGTAATTTATAAAACATATACTAACTATTTTTATGCTAGAACTCTAAATTTAATTATGGACTTCCGTAAATATATTTCAAATGAAGAGGATGAGGAAAATGGAAAAACTTATTTTGAAAACATAAAACAAAAGTTCCAATATGAATTTTCGACTCAACCTACAATAACTGAATTATTCCCAATTAAGAAAGACTTATTTAAATCAAAGGAAGCCTCTATCAATTCTGAAATTAAAAGGTTATATAATGATAGCAAATTTTGCTTACAATTGTTCAATTTCAGTACCGGCCTAATAGAATGTCTGTATTATTATGGCAAATATCAGTCCTCCAATTCAAAGCCAGAGCTTGATCAATTCAGAAAATGGTGGGAAATTTGGTATAAGGACTATTTTCTTCAATCACTTGACCTCCAGAAACAAAAAGGTCTTTCAATTTGCACATCTGATATATACTTGAATATTTTTAACACTTTCATTGCCAATAAAGGGATTCACGAATCGTCATTAAAGAATGATATTCTGGATCTTACAGATTGCATAAGAAAATTAAAATTCCCGGTAAAAATAATTTATAAATATTTAGTTATTCAATTTAGAATTTTTAATGACTATTATAATGAAGATTCTCCAGAGGAATCGAAAGTTCTTATTGACAGCTTAGTATTACTAACTGAAATAATTGAAAAGCATGAGGATTTAATACCTGATTCTTATTATTCATTTAATAACCCTAATATCGATAAAATTAGTTGGTACAATTTTCTTGGACAAGCGTATTTTCGTAACAATCAGTTACAAGAAGCAAACGATGTTTTAATAAAGGCAAAAAGTCTAATTGCGACTTTACCAAATAAATATCCTTTTACATTACATCTAATTGAATTAAGATTATTAAACACTCTTCTCTTGAATACTCTAAAATTGAGTAGCGATCCGAATTCGGTAAATAAAATAATGGAAAATTATATCCGGATGCTTGAGGATAATTCCATCACCAGTCATGTTCGGTTTATTGATTTTATTTTATTCATAGTCAACCATTATAATAACGATGAATTATTAATTAAAAAATGCATTGAACTAGTTATAAAAAACACAAATAGATACATAAAAATAGCAATTTCATTTAACCATGTGATTCATGATTTTGTAAATATCCTATGGAAGTATAAGTCGACTCAAAACAACTTTCCTGATTATTCCTTCAATCAAATAATCTCTCTTGTTAATGTTGTAAGACATTTTTCAATAGAATACTCATCTCCGGCCATTAATATATCTTTTTATAATTACTTAATTGATCTAGATTTAGACATCAATAATTTTCAAAAAGAAATTCTACGAAATGAAATGGAACGCTGGTTGGCGATCAAAGCTGAAGGAGAATTTAAAACATCTCTTGACTTACTTTACAAATCGCAAGAGTATGAAAATATTTTCAATAACTATCTTGATTTTTTTTGTCAATATATAAGCCCAATTACAGATCAATTAATTGATGATATAATAGAAGAATTCGAAAAATCAAATTTCAAAGTATGTATATCCAAAATAAATCCATTTATCCATTCTCTTGATCAGGATCTAGTTGTTTATCCAAATAACAGGAATCATGACGATATAGACATTTCATTAAATCTTACATATATAAAATCTTTAATTTATTTGAAAAAATCTTATGAAGAATTAGATTGTGAGGATGAGGTAAACAAAACTATTAGTATGACAAATAACTGGTATAAATTGAACATACCAATTCTTCTCAAGGCAATTTTACCAAAAGTCCAGGACTCAAATTTAAGGGCTATAATTAGCAAGTTTATCATGTTGCACGAAAATTCTCCATTATAATCTTTTTTATTATTCTATCACGCATGAATAATTCCAAATTAGTAACATTCACTATAAAATCATGATTATCACCATCTATTATCTTTCTCTTATTTTAAGTCTGGGAATTAACTATTATATGGTTATATTAATCCTCGAGAGGAGCATTTTTAATTAAAAAATATTGGATTAATATGCTAAGTAGAAATTTACTTTTTCTAGTCAATTAAGAGAATTAAGTAAAAGGTGCTTACATTCATTTTCACTTGTGTTTAGAAGTCAGGAATGCAAATGTATTTTCTTTTGATGATTTAAATTTGAATTAATAATTGCTTGCCCAATTCTTTTAGCATATTCCGGAGGAACTGCATTTCCAATCATCCTGGCAGCGTCATGAAAACTTGATGAGTGGAAAACATAATTCTTGGGGAATGTCTGCAGTGTAGCTCCTTCTCTTATTGAAATGGCTCTATGTTCTTCCGGGTGTCCAAATCGACCATTTGAAATACTTATAAATTTTGTGGTAATTGTAGGGGCAGGTTTATTCCATGACATCCTGCTATAACTGTCTTTGAAACTGTCTCCATGATACTTTATTCTACCCAATTTTTCGTCAGTTCTCCACCAACTTGAGTTACCGCAGTTAGGTGGTGTACCAATCAATCGCTGCATGTTTTTGTCACTTAACTTAGCAACCGTATTCTGCAAATCTGATGTGTCGATGTGTCCGGCACTTAATCTCGGAAAACCATTTACCTCGCCAATAAAATCTTTAACTGTTGGATTTTTAAATTTTGAAGGTTCTGGGAAAACAAAATCATTATTTATTCGTGTAGCAACAAGAGTAAATCTTTTTCTCGTTTGAGGAACTCCGTACTCGTTAAGATTAACTACTTTGTATTTTACTTTATAACCACTATTTTCCAAATCTCCAATAAAAGCAGTCAATCCGCTTTCATCCTTTCTACTTTCAATTCCAGGAACATTTTCTACAACAACATAACCTGGATTAAAATATTTAACGAAACGATTAAACTCGATCAGTAAGTCTTTTGATTGCTTTGATTTGCTTTTATCTGTTCTAAGGATTGACCAAAATTGGCAGGGGCTACACCCAATAAACAAAAGGTTATTATCATTTTTCTTCAGTGATAACAATTCCTGTAATTCTTTTTCTTCCAACTTAAAAACATCAGCAAGTATAAATTTAGAACCTTTATTATTTGCTTCATATGTGGCTTTGCATTTTGGGTCAAAATCCACTCCGGCAATGACTTTAATGCCTGCTTGAGTCAGTCCATTGGTCATCCCCCCACCAGAACAGAAAAAATCAACAGCTATAATTTTTTTATTCGGCATAGAACTGCTTGCTCTATTTTATCAATGCAAAGTAAGGAGTTTTTTTCTATTTCTTTTCCCCAAAACCTTAAAACTAACCAGCCCTCCAACATTAGCTCTTTATTTACTTCATTATCCCTTTGAATATTCTTTGAAATTTTGTTATGCCAAAAATCAATATTTGATTTATGATCTTGCTTCCTTTTTATCCAATCTTTTCCATGCCAAAATTCGCTATCACAAAAAACGGCTACTTTGCTTTTTTTGAATACAAAATCAGGTTTGCCAAAAACTGTTTTGTCATTTTTCCGGTATCTTAGACCTTTTGACCATAATCCTTTTCCTATAATAGTTTCGATCTTGGAACCCTTGTTTTTTACGGCTTGCATGTTTTTTCGCCTTTGCTCTATTGTTAATTTATCCATAATGTAGTACTACATAATATAAATATAGTGAACATATTTGATATATTATCTAATATTTTATGTACATTTGTAATCTATGTCAAATACAAAGTTAAAAAAATGATTTCAAAGAAACGGCAAAGATTTGAGAAGGTTGCGTCAAACCGTGTCCAAAAGATCATAGATTTTACCAGGCTCCTCGGAAATTGCGCAAATAAAAACAACTACGAATATACAGAGAAAGATGTTGAATTAATGTTCAAAGAAATAAATCGGGCATTAAAAGACATTAAGGTTCTTTATGATAAAAATTTAGACAATACTAATAAAGGAGGATTCAAATTCTAAAAGTACTTAGACTATGGAAAAAAAATGCAAATGGTATTTTGGCACTGAAGGAGGTATTGATATTGGGCCTAATGATCCTATTCATCAAACCTATAAAGGGAATCCTTTTTATTCAATTGTACGGGAAGCAATTCAAAATTCGTTAGATGCAATCAATGACAATTCTTTGCCTGTCAAAGTTACATTTCAATATTTTGAATTTGACAGATTACAATATCCTAATTTCTTTCAATTAGAAGAACATATAAAACAATCTTTAGAATATTACAAAAATAACAATGATGCGAAACGACTTTTTGAAGACATGCTTTTTTACTTAAATGGTAATGAAAAGGGAAAAAAGAAACTTAAAATATCATGTCTAAGAATCTCTGATTATAATACTAAAGGAATGCCTTACATTTCAGAAGATACAGAATCTTCATTCTATGCTTTTTTACGAGCGAAAGGGGTTAGTATTAAAATGATTGGAGGAGCCGGTGGTTCATTCGGTTTTGGTAAAGGTGCATATTTCGCACTATCTCCAATTAATACAATTGTTGTCTCTTCAAGGGATAAAAATAATAAGGTATATTTTGAAGGTGCAACTTGGTTAACAACTCATAAAAATAACAATAAGGAAAAATTGACAGCTTATGGGTTCTATGATAATAATATTGGAGAACCAACAGTAGTTGAAGAGGATATACCCAATATTTTTAGAAGACAAGAAATCGGAACTGATATAAATGTTATTGGCCTCTGGGAAGAAATAGACAGAAACCGGTTGATGATAAAGTCGGTAATAAACAACTTTTGGCTAGCGATTCATTATAAGAAACTTATTGTAACTATTAATGATGTAACAATTAGCCGGGAAAACCTTGAACAAATTATTGATGAATATTTTCCAAACGAGTTTGAAAGCGGAAATGCTAGTGAAATTGAGTCCTGGAATCCTAAACCATATTATAAAGCGATAAAATATGTAGGCGCTAATGAACAGTTTAAAATGTTTGCTGATGAACTTGAATTACTCGGGGATGTAAGATTATATGTTTATTTAGAAAAAGGTTTACCAAACAGAACATCATTCTTTAGAAAACCTAAAATGGTGGTCTTTAAGAGGACAAATAGGAAAATTAATGGCTATGCCGCAGTGTTTATCTGTGATAGTGACAAGGGAAATGAAATTCTTCGATTTATGGAGAACCCGGCCCACAATGAGTGGAAAAAAGAAAACTATCCCAAAGTTGAGGGCAAAATAGACAAAGTTGCACGTAAGGCAGAAATCGAATTCAGTAATTATGTCAATGAAAAATTAGACTCTCTTTCAAAAATAAATACTAGTAAGAAAGTTGCATTTTTAGGTTTAGAAGATTACCTCTCCATCCCTGAAGATCTCCTTGAGAAAGATGATGATTCTGATTCGGTCGGCGAAAACACAAATAGTAATATCGGGGATCCTTCGGGAGATTTATCCATTGATGAGACCGGAATTCTAACTACAAGTAATGATACGCCAGTATCAATTAAACCAACTATCAAACCAAAACATGACATAAAAGATGAGGAGAATGTTTTGCCCTCTGAGGATGGCAGTACGGATGTTACATTCGGCAAAGGAAATGGTACTGAAGGACCTAATACTTCACCACTCCCGGGAACAGATGATATTGATAAAGGTACACCTACTGATATTCCTACAGAAAGTAAAGTTCTCAGAAAAGTGGGATTGAAAGTTGCAGCACAGAAAGACGGAGATTTTTATTATCATAATTTGATAATAACTGCAGATAGAAATATTTCCAATTCTGAATTGGAATTACTCGTTAGTGCTGACAATGATAAAGATGATGGAATAGCTATTTTCTCAACTAATAAAGGGGAAATTGATAAAAACAAACTTAAAAAAGTTACTTTGTTAACAGGTAGAAATTTTATAAAGATTCGATTCGCTGATAACCTAAAACATTCCATTAAAATTAAAGCCTATGAAATTCAATGATGTTGCTTTTCCACACCCTGTTTTAGGCATTGGGAATGCTGTTAGTGGTAAAATTGGATTCAATCCTGAACCAGAGATAACATCTGATTCACATGTTTATTCTATCACCATAAACTATGAACACGACAATAAAGATTTTGCTGAATTGTTAAGTAAGGGTCTTGTCGAGTTCTTTTGCGAAGTGACTTGCTCGAATACATTATATAGGAATTATTTTATCAGTGACACAAGCCAATTAAAATTTGATATTCCTAAAAAGCACGTTAGAGGCAAAGTTAATTTCACTTGTCTTCTGATTGCGAAGACATTAATCTCAAATTATACCAATATCAAATCTGATCCAGACTACGATGGCTACCAATTTGAAATCGAAAAGGGGGATGTGTTAGCATTTTTTGGGAAATTTGATTTCGATGCTGACATTAAATATGAAAAACTAAAGGCTGTTTCTTCTTTCATGGAAGTTGTTGAAAATAAAGATCCCAACACTACGTATACAAATGTAGATTTGAGCAAAAGCAAAATTGAAATTCAACTTCCAACTGAAGATTACAAAATATTTGCCAACGATAGCATTTCTAAGGAACCAAAATTTGTTCCAATATTTCATTCATCTATCGTACTCAATGCTTTGATGATGGCTCTTTACAACATAGGATCACATAAAGATTCTTTGTGGGCAAAAGTTATTTATTATCGATTAAAAATGGAAAAACAATTTGAATCCTTATCGATAGAGGAAAATGAGAATATTCCGGAAATTGCACAACGATTATTAGGGAATCCATTTAGACGTTTAATATCTGAATTACAAGTAATTGTTGAATCACCAATTGAAACTGAAGATATTTAATATGGAAAAGCAATTAATATTTAAAGAAAAATATGTATATCAACTAAAAGAGGAAATTCGAGATGGAATTTCCGTTGATAAATACAGAAGCAATGAGTTTGTTTATGATAAAAAACAGACTTTAATGCTACCAAATATTATGAAAACAATTTGTCTTGTAGAAAAGCTCAACTATGAAAATGATTTTGAAACTGCAATTCATTTATATGAGGCATTTAAAAACTTGGAACCAATACAGGCATCCGATGAAAGATTATGGACATATCTTGCCCATGTTGACTTATATCATTATATGATTAAAAGATGGAGCAGTGTCTATAGTGGAACTGCAAAAGATAATCCAAGTTATATTCTTGAACATTGGTTTTTATGGTCATCCGCGCAGAGCGATTTATTAAGAAATGCTTTAGCCGGTTTATGGTGGGCTGTTTATTTGTCAGTCGATGATATTAGAGGTGATAAGAAATATGAATTGACTAAAATTCTATTTCGTCAATTAGACTTTCCAACCAGAACATTAGGTGCTTATAACTTAGGTCGTCATAAGGAAGCGGTAATTGGTATCTTGGAGTTCATTCAGGAGAATGAAGATTTATTCAAAAATAAGTTTGAAGATAAAACCCGTTTGATAACAAAACATCTGAACTTAATCGGTGGCGTAAAACCCATATCCTATTATGACCGTTCATATTTCAAAATCGAGC
>Ga0182027_10006879_pt1 | contig 16911 bp, 13 predicted proteins | sample 712E1DmetaG_FD_121300 | JGI IMG/M metagenome (GOLD analysis project Ga0182027, IMG submission 121300) | Permafrost microbial communities from Stordalen Mire, Sweden - 712E1D metaG (Illumina Assembly) | ecosystem: Environmental > Terrestrial > Soil > Wetlands > Permafrost | place: Sweden... | reverse complement strand
GATCCTGCAACAGCTCTACGTGAACTGGGCCGATCGCCGCGCGGCGGCCACCGCCTAGATGCGAATTCGTCAGCACGTCAATCCGCTCAAGTCGAACTTCTTTCAGATCGCGGTCGAACCACCCGATGTGCCGGCCGGAGTCCCGCTTGAGGTGGAACTGGGCTCGGCTGAGGCTCACTTCCTCATGGCCCGGGCCGCGGAGGATGCGGGCCGCTTCTACGTGGGCGTCGAGATCCGCCGCGACCTTGTGGCGCTCGCCAACGCCGCCTGTGACCGACTGGGGCTCAAGCAGGTTCGAAGCGTGTTCGCCAACATCTCGGTCGACCTGCCCCGGCTTTTCCCCGCCAGCCGGGTGAGCCGTTTCTTTCTCAATTTTCCGGACCCGTGGTGGAAAGCACGCCAGCACAAACGGCGTGTGATGTCGCCCGAGCTGGTGGCCGAGCTCTTCGGGCTGCTGGCAGAGGGCGGCGAGATCTACCTGGCCAGCGACGTCTTCGACATCGCGCTCGACGCCATGGCGGCTCTGGAACACGACTCCTCGCGCCGGTTCGTCAACCTGCGCGAGCCGTGGAGCTTTCTGTGCGAAAGCCCCTTTGCCGCGCGTTCGCGCCGCGAGCGCCAGTGCGAGGCCGCGAACATCCATATCTGGCGGCTCGGCTACCGGCGCATCTGGCCTGGCTAACTTCAACCTATGTCGAGTTGAAGTTGTTCAAGCTGCAGGATGCGGTCACGAATTGCAGCCGCCTTCTCGAACTCCAGCTTTTCGGCCAGATCCATCATCTCGGTCTTGAGCTGGGCGATCACACCGGGCAGCTCATCCAGCGGTAGGGATCGCTTCCCCTTTTTTGGCAAGGCGAACCTGCCGAGGTCCACGAAATCATCCTGGGCCGTGCCAGTCAGATCCTGGATGGCCTTGCTGATGGTCTTGGGCGTGATGCCGTGATTGCGGTTGTGCTCTTGCTGCAGCTCGCGCCGCTGCCGCGTGATCCCGATGGCTCGCTTCATCGAATCGGTCTCGTGGTCGGCGTACATGATGACCTTGCCGCGCACATTGCGGGACGCGCGGCCGATGGTTTGGATGAGCGAGCGCTCCGCGCGCAAGAAGCCCTCCTTGTCAGCGTCAAGGATGGCCACCAACGACACCTCGGGTAGGTCCAGCCCCTCGCGCAGAAGATTGATTCCCACCAGCACGTCGAAAGTGCCCAGACGCAGATCACGCAGGATCTCGATGCGTTCCAGTGTGTCGATGTCCGAGTGCAGGTAACGCACGCGCACGCCCAGATCGGCGTAGTACTCGGTCAGATCCTCGGCCAGGCGCTTGGTCAGGGTAGTGACTAGCACGCGGTCGCCCGCGGAAACCCGCGCGCGGATCTCACCCAGCAGGTCGTCTACCTGCGAAGCCACCGGCCGGACCTCGACCTCGGGATCGAGCAACCCGGTGGGCCGGATGATCTGCTCGACCAGCACCCCGGCTGCACGCTCGACCTCGTAGTTCGCGGGGGTGGCCGACACGAAGATGACCTGGCGGACGCGCGCTTCCCACTCTTCGAAGCGCAGCGGCCGGTTGTCGAGTGCAGAGGGCAAACGAAAACCGAACTCCACCAGGGTCTCCTTGCGCGAGCGGTCGCCTTTGTGCATGGAACCGATCTGGGGCACGGTCTGGTGTGATTCGTCCACGAAGGTCAGGCAGTCCTCGGGGAAGTAATCGAGCAGGGTCGGGGGTGGCTCGCCCGGCTTGCGGCCCGAAAGGTGGCGCGAGTAGTTCTCGATGCCCTTGCAGCGTCCCATCTGCTCCAGCATCTCAAGGTCATAGAGCGTGCGCTGTTGCAGGCGCTGCTCTTCCACCAGCCGGTTCTGCGTGTGCAGCTCGGTCAGGCGCCCGCGCAACTCCTCCTTGATGGTGCCCATGGCTCGCACCAATTGGTCGCTCGGGGTCACGTAGTGCGAGCCAGGGAAGATGGACACCTCGTCGAGCTTGCGCAGCACCTTGCCGCGCAGAGGATCCACTTCGGATATGGCTTCGATCTCGTCGCCGAACCATTCCACCCGCAGGGCTTTCTCGCGCTCGTAGGCGGGGAAGATTTCCACCACGTCGCCGCGCACGCGGAAGGTGCCGCGCGAGAAATCCACATCGTTGCGCTCGTACTGGATCTCGACCAGGCGGCGCAGAACCGCATCGCGCCGCACTTCCACGCCTTTGGCCAGGTCGACCTTCATGTCGAGATAGGCCTCGGGCGCACCGATACCGTAGATGCACGACACCGACGCGACGATGATTACGTCGCGCCGGGTGAGCAGGGCGTAGGTGGCGGCGTGGCGCATGCGATCGATTTCTTCGTTGATGAGTGAATCCTTCTCGATATAGGTGTCCGTCGACGGGACGTAGGCCTCGGGCTGGTAGTAGTCGTAGTAGCTGACGAAGAAATGGACCGCATTGTCGGGGAAAAGGGTCTTGAACTCGCCGTAGAGTTGGTGGGCCAGCGTCTTGTTGTGAGCCATGACTAGAGCGGGGCGCTGGGCCTGGGCCATCACATGCGCCATGGTGAAGGTCTTGCCACTTCCCGTGATGCCGAGCAGAACCTGCGCCGGATCGCCGCGCTTGACCCCGGCGACCAGCTCTTCGATGGCGCGCGGCTGGTCCCCGGTGGGCACAAGATCGGTTTTCAGCTTGAACGGCGTAGGCATCTACGTGTCTCGACAGATCTTACCCGCGCGACATAGTCTAGCGGTCAAATGGCCCTGGTGCTGTGGGATCACTCTGGCGACCGTCGACGCCGTGGCCCCGACTGGGGCTGCCGCCGCAGCGGTCATCGCAGCCATCGACGACGCGGGCGACCCGGGGGTTGCTGACAAGCGTATTGCCGAGGCCTTCCGCTACCCACGCACCGCCAGCACGAACTTGAGGTAGTTGCCCTCGGGGAAGCCGGGATGCACGGGAAAGTCAGGGGGAAGGCCCTGGCGCTCGATGACCCGCAGGTCCAAGCCCCGCATGGCGGCGCCCTCGGCCAGGGCCTTGTCCACCTCGGCGGCTGACAGCTTGGCCGCGTTGCTGGCAAACGCGAGCAGTCCACCTGGCTCAAGCACGGCCACCGCGGCTCCGGCCAGCTCAGCCAGGTCCGATGTTGCCGAGAAACTCCGGCCAGGGCCCTGGCCATGGGCAAAGGTCGGCGGATCGCAGATCACGATGTCGAAGCGCCGCTTGCGCGACAGGAAGCGTTCGAGCATCTTGCTTGCCTCGCCCGTCACTTGCTCCATGCGGGCCGGGTCGAGGCCAGAGAGTTCGTAGTTGCGTCGCGCGCGTGCGTGCGCCTTGGCCGCGGTGTCCACGGCAACGACCTCGGCGGCGCCGGCCCGCGCCGCGCGCACGGAGAAAGCCCCGGTGTAGGAGAAGAGATTCAGCACGCGGCGCTCGGCGGCTCGCCGGGCCACGCTGTCGCGCCCGAGTCGCAGATCGGGGAAGAAGCCGACGCCCAGGGGCGCTGTCACATCGACCGCAAAACGACAGCCGGCCTCCTCGACCACCACTTCGAGAGGGGCCTCTTCACCCCGCGCCCGGGTTGCGGGATCCGCAGGAGCCTGGCCACCCAAAGGCCGTAGCCGTTTCTGTTCGTAGATGCCACGCGGATGAATCGCCTCCGCGATTGCGTCCAGCAGCTCCTCGCGCCAGGGCAGGGCGCCTGCCGAGTACCACTGCACAACCACATAGTCGGCGTAGCGATCGACGGTGACGCCGGGCAGGCCCTCGCTCTCGCCCGCGAACAGGCGCAGGGCGGTGGGCCTGTCCGATCCGAGCAGCAGCCAGCGCAGTTGCACGGCGCGCTGGAAGCGCTTGGCAATGGTCCCCGCTCCTGGGTGCACCCGCTCGGCCGGATCGCGCGAGAGCACGCGGACAGCCACTGAATGGTCCCGGTCCACGTAGCCGCGCGCGACGAAGGCACCATTTCCCGCCATGAGATCGACAACCGCGCCGGTCCTCTCGCTGACGGCCCGCCCGGCCAGAGCCTCACGAAAGACCCACGGGTGGCCGCCACGCAAGCGCCGCGCCACGTCGTCGGGAAGCCGATACGCCCCCGCGCGGACAAACATGCCTGCCAGTGGGGCTCGGGGGATTCTAGACGCACCGCGCTCTTTGCGGTTCATGCTGACACTCCGAGACAGCAACGGGCGGGCAGGCGCATTACGGTGAAGGATAGAACGGGCACGGCAGGGGGTCGAACCATAGGGAGAGGCTCTCGTCCTGTCAAACGTGTTCACGCCCATACAGGGGATTGACTTTGAGCTGGCTCGCCGGGAAACTGCGTGTGCAAACACCTGCGTCTAGCGCGGTGAATTGCTTATCATCCGAAAGAAAGGAAAATCCCCATGACGAGTGGGCCTGGGACGACAGGGCAGACCAATGTGCCCCCAGATGAAGCGATCGAAGAGATCTCCGGCCTCCTGGAAATGGACGAATTGAATGCCGGCGAGCCGAACACCGCTGACAGTTCCAAGGAGCTGGAGGTGGACGCCGCGCAGGCCGCCACCGTGGGCAGTGAGCTCGATGTTTCCATGGAGACGCCGGGCCTTGTGAAGGTCGATTCGTATCTGGTTCCTCCGCCCGTCGCCGACGAGCCTCCGACTGGACCCGAAGCGGAGTCCGCGGCGACCAACCTGGCCTACGAGGATCTGCTTGAGAAGCTGGTCTTGCCCGCAACGCCAGCCGCTCCCGAGGCGGAGCCAGCCGAAGACCCACCGCCGTTCGCCTCGGCCCAGCCCAGTTCATCGCATTCTTCGTCCGCTTCTTTGGACAACCTCTTCCAGAGCCCGGCCACCTCCGAGGAGCGCACGGTCGTCACAGCCAACCCGCTTCTGGCTGAGGAACAGGAGGCCGCCGCCCGCGAGGCCGAGAACTACATTCTCCCGCCGGCCTCGGCGCCAACACCCGCGTTTGCACGGCCACCGATCGCCGCGCAGCCCGCCCGCGAGACCTTCCACAAAGCCAGCCTGGCCCTCCACAAGGTCGTCCAGATCTCCTACCAGAAGCTCGGGATCATGCTGCTCGTCGCGGTGCTGGTCGGCGGCGGGCTTTCACGGCTCATGACTCCCATACGCGTGGTCGTGACCGCGCCGCCTGCTCAGACCCCAACCCTGGTGGCCAAGCCCGTGGTCCCGGTGCAGCCGACACAGCCGGCGAATCCCGCGCCGCAGGTGGTGCCGCTACCCAATCCGGCCGAGTTACCCGCACCTGCCCCGCCAGCCGCACAGCGCGCTGCCACTGCCGAAGCCAGGCCGCCCGGCGAAATCCCCGCGGCTGTGCCCGCGCCGATGGAGTCCGGAGGGGGTGGCAAGCCAGCCGCAAAGGTAAAAGCGCATCACGCCGCGAAGTCCCCTCGGCCGCCCAAGAGCGCTGCGCCAAAGGCGGCCCCGGCCAAGCCCGCCGCGGCCAAGAAACCGGCCAAGGGCGGCTGGGTCGATCCATTCGCCCAATAGGCTCTCTCTTGCCTCGCTGCTAACCCCCTGTTACTGTTTTACAATTGCTAAAGAAGCCGTTCGGATCTGTCGACGGCTTACGGGGGTAACATGAGTCGACTGGGAGAGCTCTTACTGCGAGATCAGATCATCTCGCCGGAGCAGCTCCAACGCGCACAAGAAGAGAGCAGAAAGTCGGGGGACCGACTGGGGAATGCTCTCATCAAGACCGGGGCAATTCCGGAGGAGGATCTTACCCAGTTTCTGTCCAAGCAATACGGCGTGCCCGCGGTCAACCTCGGGGAGTTCGACATTGACCCCGAGGTCATCGCTCTCGTACCCAAGGATGTGGCCATCCGGCATCGGGTGGTGCCGGTCAACCGGGCCGGTTCTTCTCTTATCGTGGCCATCGCAGATCCTTCCAACATTCTCGCCATCGACGACCTCAAGTTCGTCACCGGCTACAACATCGAAGCCGTGGTGGCCTCCGATGTCGGCATCTCGGACGCCATCGAAAGGTACTACAACCGCAAGGAGGAACTCGACCTCAACAAGGTGATGAACGAGATCCAGGAGGAAGTGGAGGTGGGAAACACCTCCGAAGAGATCAACCTGATGGATCTCGAGAAGGCCGCCGACGACGCTCCGGTGGTCAAGCTGTGCAATCACCTCTTGCTCTCGGCTATCCAGAAGGGCGCTTCCGACATCCACGTCGAGCCCTACGAGAAGAGCTACCGGGTTCGCTTCCGCATCGATGGCGTGCTTCACGAGGAGATGTCGCCACCGGTGAAGCTCAAGGCCGCGCTCTCCAGCCGTCTCAAGATCATGGCCCACCTGGACATCGCCGAACGCCGTTTGCCCCAGGATGGCCGCATCAAGCTCAAGGTGGGCGAAGACAGGGAGATGGACTTCCGCGTCTCGGTTCTGCCCACCTTATTCGGGGAAAAGATCGTCCTCCGGCTCCTCGACAAGAGCAGTCTGCAGCTCGACATGACCAAGCTCGGCTTCGAACCAGACCAACTGGCCGATTTCAAGTCTGCCGTCGAAAGCCCGTACGGGATGGTGCTGGTCACCGGGCCGACCGGCTCGGGCAAGACCACCACCCTGTATTCGGCTCTCTCCGAGCTCAACACCCTCACCGACAATATTTGCACGGCCGAGGATCCGGTCGAGTACAACCTTCCCGGCATCAACCAGGTTCAGATGCATGAAGATATCGGGCTGAACTTCGCCGCATCTCTGCGCTCGTTTCTGCGGCAGGATCCCGACATCATCATGATCGGCGAGATTCGCGACTTCGAGACGGCCGAGATCGCCATCAAGGCAGCTCTCACTGGCCACTTGGTGTTGTCCACCCTGCACACCAACGATGCGCCGTCCACCATCACCCGTCTGCTCAACATGGGCGTCGAGCCCTTCCTGGTAACCGCTTCGGTACAACTGGTGCAGGCGCAACGTCTGGTGCGCAAGATCTGTGTGGCCTGCAAGCAACCCACGGAAACGCCCACGGACGAGCTCAAGTCCCTGGGCGCGAGCGACGAGGAAATCGCGACCGCAACTTGCCAGCGCGGCGTCGGCTGCCAGGTCTGTAGCGGATCGGGCTACAAGGGTCGGGTCGCGCTCTACGAGGTTATGCCCTTCAAGGATGCCCTAAAGGAACTGGTGCTGCAGGGGGCGGCTGCGGTCGAGATCAAGGCAGAAGCCATCCGCTTGGGCATGCGAACCCTGCGCAGGTCAGGCGTGCGCAAGATCTGCGAAGGCGTCACGTCGGTGGAAGAGATCGCTCGCATAACCGCTGCCGACTAGAGGATAGCTTTTTGGAAAGCAACCCCAATCAAACGCCAGCCCCTCAGTCCAGTGGGCTCACGGTCAATCTGCAGCAGCTCCTCAAGGCCATGGTGGAGCAGGGCGCCTCCGATTTGCACATCACCACCGGCACGCCGCCGCAACTTCGCATCGACGGGGTGCTGGTTCCCTTGCGGGTCAATCCGCTGTCCTCGGTGGACACGAAACAGCTCTGCTACTCGGTCTTGACCGACACTCAGAAACTGCACTTCGAGGAGGATCGCGAGCTGGACTTCTCGTTCGGCGTACGCGGACTGGCGCGCTTTCGTGCCAACCTATTCATGCAGCGCGGGGCGGTGGGCGGCGCCTTTCGAACCGTCCCGTTCAAGATCGCGTCCTTCGCCGAACTGGGGCTGCCGCCGGTCATCGAGGAGTTGTGCAACAAGCCGCGTGGACTGGTGCTGGTCACGGGACCCACAGGCTCGGGCAAGACAACCAGCCTGGCCGCCATGATTGACAAGATCAACTCCGAGCGGCACGAACACATCATCACCGTCGAAGACCCCATCGAGTATCTGCACCCGCACAAGAAGTGCCTCATCAACCAACGCGAGGTGGGCGCCGACACGGAATCCTTCAAGAAAGCGCTCAAGTACATACTGCGGCAAGACCCCGACGTGGTCCTCATCGGCGAGATGCGGGATCTGGAAACCATCGAGGCCGCGTTGGTGACGGCGGAGACTGGCCACCTCTGCTTCGCCACCCTGCACACCAATTCGGCGGTGCAGACCATCAACCGCATAATCGACGTGTTTCCCCCGAATCAGCAGTCGCAGATTCGCGCGCAACTCTCCTTCGTGTTGGAGGGTATCGTCTGTCAGGCGCTGCTCCCGCGGGCGACGGGGCAGGGACGCGTCCCGGCCCTGGAAGTGATGGTTCCCAATGCCGCCATCCGCAACCTCATCCGCGAGGACAAGATTCACCAAATCTACTCCATCATGCAGATTGGCCAGGGCAAGTCGGGCATGCAGACCTTGAACCAAAGCCTGGCCAGCCTGTACCTGCGGCGCCTCGTCACCCTGGAGGAAGTCGTCAGTCACACCTCCGACCCGGAAGAGTTGGAGCAGATCATCTCGGCAGGAGGGACCGCACCCGGCGGCCGCCCGCCGCTCGGCGGGCGACCGTCTTTGGGAAGGGGATAGACACAGATGGCCCAACAGCTCACTGCGTTCGTTTGGGAAGCACGCACCCGAACCGGCGACATGAAGAAGGGTGTGATGGAGGCCGAGAATGAACAGGCCGTCCACAGCAAACTCAAGCTTCAGCAGCTCCAACCGGTGGCGGTCAAGAAGCAGCCCCGCCAGCTAAGCTTCAACATCGGCACCGGTGTCAGCATCAACGACATAGTCATCTTCACTCGCCTGTTCGCCACCATGATCGACGCCGGTCTGCCCATCGTGCAGTGCCTGGAAATCCTGTCCACGCAATCGGAAAACAAACGGTTCGGCAAAATCCTGGCGCAGGTGCGGGCCAACGTGGAAGGGGGCCTCACCCTCTCAGATTCCATGCGTCGCTTCCCCAAGATTTTCGACAACCTCTTTGTCAACCTGGTCGCCGCCGGCGAGGCGGGCGGCATCTTGGACACCATCCTGCAGCGCCTCTCGGTGTACCTAGAAAAGGCGCAGAAGCTCCGGCGGCAAATCAAGGGTGCCATGGGCTACCCGATCACCGTCTTGTGCATCGCAGCCTTGGTGGTGACCGTCCTTCTCACCAAGGTCATCCCCACCTTCGAGAAGATGTTCAAGGACTTCGGTGGCGGCAAGCTGCCAGCGCCCACTCAGTTCGTAATCGATCTCTCGTACACGATGCGCAACTATCTGCCCTACATCATCGGCGGCGCCATCGCGCTTGGCACTGGGGTCAAACTCATTCTCCGCACGCGCAAGGGGCGCCTGGCCTTCGACAGCATGCTGCTCAAGCTGCCTGTCTTCGGTCCGGTGCTGCGCAAGACCGTGGTGGCGCGCTTCGCCCGCACCATGGGAACCCTGCTGGCCTCCGGCGTTCCCATTCTCGATTCCATGGAGATCGTGGCCAAGACCGCCGGAAACGTGGTCGTACACGATGGTATCATGTTCGTGCGCGCGCGCGTCTCGGAGGGCAAGGATCTAGCCACGCCGCTCATGGAAACCGGTCTCATGCCCCCCATGGTGGTGCAGATGATAAGCGTGGGCGAGCAGACCGGCGCACTCGACGCCATGCTGTCCAAGATTGCGGACTTCTACGAGGAGGAAGTGGACGTGGCCGTGGCCTCCATGACCCGGATGATCGAGCCCTTGCTCATGGTCTTCTTGGGTGTCGTCATCGGCGGCTTGGTCATCGCCATGTACTTGCCGATCTTCGAGATGGCCGGCAACATCAAGGCCGGCTAGCTACCGCATGGGTGAGATCGAAGTCCGCGCCGCGCCCGAGACCGTTTCCTTGGGCGCCGCGGCTGCGCGGGGCAAGGCCGCGGCCGTGCCGGGTGAGCAAGGCCGACCGGAGGCGCTGCGAACCGTCACCTACTTGATGCTTGTGCGCACGGCGCTGGCGACCGTGCTCATGTTGTCGGTGGTGATTCTGGCCCTCACCCTGGGAAGCCCGGATACGCTCTCGGGTCCCTTTGGGCGGTTTGTGTTCGCCCTGCTGGCGACGACCTACGTGGCCACACTGGCCTACGCTCTCGGGCTCAGCCGTATCCAGGATCCGGTTCGTTTCGCCGATATCCAAATCGGCGTTGATCTGGTGTTGGTCACCCTGCTGGTCCACGCCACGGGCGGCGCCCAGAGCGGATATACGTTTCTGTACCTGGTTGACGTCGTAGCGGTGAGTCTTTTGCCCAAGCGCTTCTCGCCGGGCAACGTGGCCACCGCGAGTGCCTTGCTTTTCGTGGGGATCTCGCTCCTCGGCTACCTGCGTATCCTGCCGCCCATCACCGGGCAGACGGTTTTCCCCTGGGACCTAACCCTGGAGGAGCTGGTATTCCGCCTGGTCGTCTATCTGGCGGGAGTGGTCTCGGTGGCGGCACTGGGCATGAGCCTGCACGCCAAGACCCGCGAGGCGCGCGAGCGCCTCGCTCGGCACGAGCAGATCGCCGGCGATCTGGCGTCTCTGCACCAGAACACCATTCGCTGCCTGTCCTCGGGACTCGTGACCACGACCCTGTACGGATCCATCACCTCAATGAACGACGCGGCCTGCGAGATCCTCGGCATCAGCACGCCCGCACCTCTGGGAAAGCGGTTTGAGGGATTGATCCCGGGCATGGCCGCCGTCATGGCCGCGGACCTCTCGCTCGGCCGGGTGATTCGGCAGGAGGTGGAAGCCGTTCACGCCAACGGATCGCCTCGCTGCCTCGGGGTTTCCGCTACGCCGCTGTCCGATCACACAGGCCAGATTGTGGGCCGGGTGATTCATTTTCAGGATCTGACCGAGCTCCGCAGCATGGAGGGAGCCGTGCGACGATCCGAGCGCCTGGCCGGCATTGGCCGGCTGGCGGCCAATATTGCGCACGAGATTCGCAATCCCCTCGCCAGCATTTCCGGATCGGTGGAAGTCCTGCGCAAGCAGCCCGGCACCGACGGCGAAGCCCGACAGCTCATCGACATCGCCGTGCGCGAGGTGGACCGGGTCAACGGCCTAATCTCGGGGCTGCTCGACTACGCCCGCCCGCGCACCGAGGACCGCCAGCGCCTGGATCTGGGCGAGGTGGTGACCGAGATCGCCAAGGTGTTCGAGCAGGAGCGCCGGTCTGCCGAGGTCCGCGTCGTGGTGGACGCGGAGCCGGGCGTGGCTGTCGAGGGCGCGTCGGGACAGTTGCGCCAGGTGTTGTGGAACCTCCTGCGCAACGCGGTTGCCGCCATGCCAGGGGGCGGTTGCGTGCGGCTCTCGGTTTCGCGTCGCGATCGAAGCAACGGCAACGCCGAGGCGGTTCTGTCGGTGAGCGACACCGGCGTCGGCATTCCCCGCGAGGATCTCGATCACATTTTCGAGCCGTTCTTCTCACGTCGAGTGGACGGCACCGGCCTGGGGCTTGCCATCACGGCACGCATCGTCGAGGACCACAAGGGGACCATCGAGGTGTCGAGCGAGGTGGGCAAGGGCACGACGTTTGTGCTGCGTTTTGCGGCAGCGGCGTGACGGCTTTCTGAAAAGCCCTCAGCCTTGGAAGAAGCGATTGAGCGCCCACACCTCGCGGGCGCGCAGGCCCTGGAAGCGAATGCCCATGCCGGGAAGCTGCTCCGCTCCGCCGGGCTCAACCCAGCGGACCTCGCCGCCCACCTCAATTGGCTCAGACTGCGTGGGAATGCGGAAGCGGATCTGGACCCTCGTCTGCAAAGGGAGCGGCGCCGCGGTTTCCACGAACACGCCTCCCAGTGAGATGTTGCGAGTGGCGGCGACCTGTCGGTCTTCGCCGACGAGGACCTCCACCTCCAGGCGGCGCGCGTATCGGGGATCGGTTCGTCGAAAATGCTCAGACAAGTTATGCCTCGCTGTCGAGACGGTGCACGATGCGGAACCCGGGTGAGTCTTGCATCTCCCGCGACAGGCTCAGCCGAAGCAAGCTCGCCCGAGCCCACGCGGTTACGTCCCTCGACCCCGCCAGTTTAGGTGAGGCGCGCAGGTTAATCAATGCGTCGCACGCGATTCGAGCAGGGGCTTGGTGGACCCAGCGCGTCAACGATGAAGCACCGGATTTCGGCTAAACTCACACCGCCAATGAACCTCGACACCTACCCCTTGAGTCAGCTCGCGGCTCGCTTGGGCACGCCTTTCTTTCTGCTCGACGCGGAGATTCTGCGCGGGAACCTTCGCCGCCTGCAGGCCCTGGCTGGGGGACCGCAAGTCGTTGCGCGTTACGCGATGAAGGCGAATTCGGTTCGGCAGGTACTGGAGCTCGTCCGCAAGGCAGGCCTGTGGATCGACGCCGTGAGCGGCAACGAAGTGCTACGCGCGATGCGCGCCGGTTTTCCCGGTGGGACTGACCCGCCCAGGATCATGCTAACCGCCGACGTATTCCGCGACAACGCGCTGGAGGTGTTGCAGCAGAATCACATTCTGCCCAACTTGGGATCTCCTGGCATGCTCCGGCAGCTTGCAGCAGTCGGCTACCGTGGCCCGGTTGCCGTGCGTGCAAACCCCGGTTTCGGGCACGGCCATGTCGAGGCATGCGACACCGGCGGCCCTTCTTCCAAGCATGGGGTGTGGCACGAGGACCTTGAGCAATTGCGCCAGGCCGCCGCTGCCGCCGGGCTGACCGTCGTGGGGCTGCACGCGCACGTCGGCACCGGCCCCCAGCCGCGCGAGTTCGACCAGAACATGCGCAAGTTGGTGGACTTCTTCGAGGCGATCCTGCCCGGATTTCCCGACGCGAACGCTGTGAACTTTGGCGGCGGCATCCCCCATCCGTACCAGCCGAACGAGCCAGCCTATGATCTCTCTTGGTACCGGCCGGTGCTCGAGGACGCGGTCGGTCGCTTCGCCCGGGCCGCGGGCCGCCCGATTCGGGTCGAGATTGAGCCAGGCCGCTACGTGGTGGCCAGCGCAGGCGCTCTGGTGTGCCGGGTTCACGACATCAAGAGCACGCGCACGAACCGCAAGGGCCCAGGCCACCAGTTCGTCATGGTGGACGCGGGGTTTTGCGACCTGGTTCGGCCGGCCATGTATGGCTCGTACCATCACATCTCGGTGGTGGGGGCCGGCGCCAGGCGGACACCCGAGCCGCTGGTCGTGGCCGGGCCGTTGTGCGAAAGCGGCGATGTGTTCACGCGCGACGAAAACGAGTTGCTTGTGCCGCGACTCTTGCCACGGCCCGAGCCGGGCGATCTGCTGGTGCTCCACGACGCAGGTGCCTACGGCTCGGCCATGAGCTCGAACTACGTATCACTGGGCCGGGTGCCTCAGGTGCTATGGGATGCAGGCCACGCCACCCTGGTCGCTCGCCGCGAGAGCCTGGACGACATAGTTCGTGCCGAGTGCGAGGAGCCGCTGGACTGATTCCATCTCAGCCGTCGACCGGACAAGGTTTTCGTCGGCGCCGTGCTACGCTTGCAGCAAAGGACGAAGTCGTGCCGCTCTACGAGTATGTGTGCCACAAGTGTTCCAAGCAGTTCGAGGAGCTGGTCTTCGGTGCCAGCGTGCCCGCCTGCCCAGTCTGCCAGTCCGCCGACGTGGAGCGCATCCTGTCGGTGGTGAGCATCGGCCGTGGCCAGCCGGCGCGCGAGCCCAGCGCCTGCGATTCCTGTCAGGGTCGGGGTCGACCTGGCTGCGGGATGAACTAGTCTCGAACGCATGGCCTACGTCTCGCTCAGGGATTGCGTCGATGACCTGGAGCGGACGGGCCAGCTCCGCCGGGTGGAGGTCGAGGTCGATGCGCAGCTAGAGGCGGCCGAGATCCAGCGCCGCGTATTCCGCGCCCGCGGCCCGGCCCTCTACTTCTCACGGGTCGAGGGTTGCCGCTTTCCCATGGTCAGCAACCTGTTCGGGACCATGGACCGGGCGCGCTTCATCTTTCGCCACACCTTGGACAAGATCCGCCGCCTGGTCGAGATCTTGGCCGATCCGGGCGCGGCCTGGAAGAGCCCGCTGCGCTACGCCGGCGTACCCTTCACGCTGTTGCGTACGCGGCCGAGGCGCGTGGCGGGCGGTCCGGTCTTCGCCGGCCAGGTCGAGGTCAGCGAACTGCCGCAACTCAAATGCTGGCCCGACGACGGCGGGGCCTTCATCACGTTGCCCCAGGTGTACAGCGAGGATCCAGAGCGGCCCGGGCCTGGCCACAGCAACCTGGGCATGTATCGCATCCAGCTTTCCGGTGGCCAGTACCAGCCCAACCGCGAGGTGGGCCTGCACTATCAGATCCATCGTGGCATTGGCGCACATCATGCGGCCGCCATCCGGCGCGGCGAGATCCTGCGCGTGAACGTGTACGTGGGCGGCCCGCCGGCCATGGCCCTGGCCGCGGTCATGCCGTTGCCCGAAGGCATGTCCGAGTTGGCATTCGCCGGCGCGCTGGGCGGCCGGCGCGTGCGGCTGGCGGAGCAGAAAGGCTGGCCTTTGCCGGTGCACGCAGACGCCGACTTCTGCCTGCTTGCCGAAGTCGATCCCGTGCTCCGCAAGCCCGAAGGGCCGTTCGGCGATCATCTGGGCTACTACAGTCTCGCGCACAGTTTTCCCGTGCTGTGTGTCCGCCGCATCTATCACCGTCAGGACGCCATCTGGCCTTTCACCGTGGTCGGCCGGCCGCCCCAGGAGGACAGCGTTTTCGCCTCCCTCATCCACGAGATCACGTCTCCGCTGGTTTCGTCGGTGCTTCCTGGTGTGCACGCGGTGCACGCTGTGGACGCGGCTGGTGTGCACCCCCTGCTGCTCGCCCTGGGCAGCGAGCGCTATGTGCCGTTCGAAGAGCGGCAAGAGCCGCAGGAACTACTTACCCAAGCCAATGCCATCCTGGGACAGGGCCAGCTTTCCTTGGCCAAGTACCTGTTCATGGCGGCAGCGGAAGATGATCCGCGGCTGGACGTGCGTGAGGTCGGCGCGTTTTTGCAGCATGTTCTGGCCCGGGTCGACTGGCGCCGCGATCTGCATTTCCAGACGCAGACCACCATCGACACCCTCGACTACTCGGGCACGGGCCTGAACCGAGGATCCAAGCTGGTAGTGGCCGCGGTGGGGCGGCCACGGCGCACGCTAGCGACCGTGCTGCCGCCCGGTCTGCGCCTGCCCGATGGCTTTGCCGACGCGCGCGTGTGCTTGCCTGGTGTGCTCGCGGTGCGCGCGCCCGCGTCTGGCCCCGAGGGCACGCCGGCAGACTTGGCGGCGTTCTGTGCCGCTTTCCGAGCCGACGATCCCTTGTGCATCTTCCCGCTGCTGGTTCTCGTCGACGACAGCGAGTTCTGCGGCCGCAGCCTGGACAACTTTCTCTGGGTGACCTTTTCGCGGTCGAATCCGGCCACGGATGTGGGCGGCATCGAGGCGGCCACGATCGACAAACACTGGGGCTGCCGGGGATCGCTTGTGATCGATGCCCGTCGCAAGCCGCACCACGCGCCCCTGCTGGTAGAGGATCCGCAGGTCACCGCCCGCGTGGACCGTCTGTTCGCCCAGCACGGCCCGCTCGCGGGCATCGAGTAACTAGAGTTCCTTCATGTACGCAACCAGATCCTCGGGCAGCGGGCTTTCGATGGTGACGGGCTCGCGCGTGCGCGGGTGGGGAAAGCACAGGCGGGCCGCGTGCAGGGCCTGGCGGGGCAGGCCATCGAAGGCCGCCAGCAGCTCGGGCGTCAGCCCGCCATCGCAGTAGTCCATGAAGGCCTGCTCGCTCGCGCCATACAGCTTGTCGCCCACGATGGGATGCCCGATGGAGGCCAGGTGAACCCGGATTTGGTGCTGTCGTCCGGTTTCGGGCAAGGCCTCGACCAGCGCATGCTCGGCAAAGCAGCGCACCACCCGGAAACGGGTTAGCGCGGGCAAGCCATCGGATGCGACGCCCATCATGATGCGCGTCTTTGTGTCGAGCAGCCGCATCGGCCGATCGATAACGCCTTCAGGTTCTGCCGGCACGCCATGCACCAGGGCCAGGTAGCTCTTCTTGACCAGCCGCTGCGCGAAGGCGCGCTTCAGGAACGAAGCCGCCACGCGACCACGGGCCACCAGGAGCACGCCCGAGGTTTCCCGATCCAGGCGGTGACAGATCTGCAGCGCCTCGCTGGGAAACCGCTCGCGCAAGAGCGCGACCAGCGTGTTCTTCCAGAACTTGGCCGTGGTGTGCATGGGCAGCCCGGCCGGCTTGTCGATGGCCAGGAAGGTTTCGTCTTCGGCCAGAATGTCGAAGCGGCGGGGCACTTCAGGCTCGACCGGTGCGGGACGGTCGACGATGATGGTCTCGCCCGCCCGCACGCCCAGCGCCGGTCGTGGCCTACGTCCGTCGGGCAGCCGGACCTGTTGCTCGATGATGGTGCGGATCTTCGTGCGCGATAGGCGGCGGATGCGGTGTTTGAGGAAATGGTCGAGGCGCCAACCCTCGCACTCAGGCGGCACACGCAGGCGCAACGGGATGATCTCCCGAGGCGCCTGGCAGTCTTCCGCAGGGGTCGTCTCGATCGTGATCCCGCCGCTCAATCCTCGTCGAGGACGCCCTTCCAGCGCCAGTTGCCACGTTCGCGCTCCTCGGGCTTGGGCCGGGTTGAGCGCTTCTTTTCCGGACGATCGCGCCGGCCGTCGGCCTTGCCATTGGCGTGGTCGTGGCCTGCTGCGCCGGGGGCAGGCGGGCGTGGCGGGCCGAAGTTCCGTTGTGATCCGGGCGACGGACCCGCGGGTCCCGAAAAGTGCGGGGCTCCGCCGCCGGGGCCCGGGGGCCCACCCTGGGGCCGCGGGTTGCCAAAACGCGGAGGCCCGCCGGGGCCACCGGGCCGCGGAGCGCCCGGCGCGGGCCGGGCTTGCGCTTCCTCGACAATCAACGCGCGGCCTTGCACCAGGCGGCCGCCGAGTTTCTCGATAGATTGCTTGGCACCGTCGTCGGTGGCAGTTTCAACAAAAGCGAAACCGCGTGGGCGGCCGGTTTCGCGCTCGCAGGCCAAACGGACACTGCGGACCTCTATGCCCTCGCTGGTGAAGGCCTCCTTCAGCTCCAGCTCGGTGACGTTG
>Ga0182027_10006877_pt1 | contig 16916 bp, 14 predicted proteins | sample 712E1DmetaG_FD_121300 | JGI IMG/M metagenome (GOLD analysis project Ga0182027, IMG submission 121300) | Permafrost microbial communities from Stordalen Mire, Sweden - 712E1D metaG (Illumina Assembly) | ecosystem: Environmental > Terrestrial > Soil > Wetlands > Permafrost | place: Sweden... | reverse complement strand
TTCCTGAATTATTTGAAAAATACAGCGTAAAGCGAGGGTTGCGCAATGCCGATCATACAGGCGTACTCGTAGGTTTGACTAATATTGGTGATGTTATCGGATACCAGAAAGACGGGGATAAGCTTGTACCAGTTGATGGAAAACTTATCTATCGGGGTATTGATGTTGACGAATTGGTCAAAGGTGCAATCAATCAGAAGCGACATGGTTTTGATGAAGTAGTATATCTATTACTTTCCGGCAAGTTGCCTAATCAATCTGAATTACATGAGTTTATGGAGTACATGAGTACATTGCGTGAACTTCCTGATCATTTTACTAATAATATGATCCTTACGCTGAAAGGTAAGGATATTATGAACATGCTCGCCAGGTCAGTGCTAGGGCTTTATACTCTCGACCCAAAGGCTGAGGATACTTCTATTGAAAACCTGGTGGATCAATCTTTAAACCTGATTGCTAAATTTCCTACCATCATAGCCTATTCGTACCATACTATGCGTCATGCTTACCAGCGCAAAACGCTTTCTATTCGTCATCCCGATCCTAAACTTAGTACGGCCGAAAATTTTCTTTTAATGTTAAAAGGTGAAGGAAAATATACACAACTGGAAGCCGATATCCTTGACCTTTCGCTTATTTTACATGCCGAGCATGGTGGTGGAAATAATTCGACATTTACAATCAGGGTAACCAGTTCAACAGGAACAGATACCTATTCTGCTGTTGCATCTGCCATTGCTTCGCTTAAAGGGCCTTTACATGGCGGAGCAAACCATGAAGTGCTTGGTATGATGGAAAATATTAAGCAAAATGTTAAACATTGGGATAACAAAACTGAAATTACAGATTACCTTCATAAATTACTTAATAAAAAAGCATACGATCTTTCGGGCAAGATATATGGCATAGGTCACGCAGTATATACCATCTCCGATCCGCGTGCTTTATTGCTAAAACATCAGGCAAGGGAATTGGCAAAAGAAAAAGGCCGGCTTGAAGAGTTTGAATTATATTCAATGATTGAAACCTTAGCTCCTGAAATATTTTACGAATTCAAGGGAGATAAAGTCGCCAAGCGTGTTTGCGCGAATGTCGATTTTTATTCGGGCTTTGTTTATAGTTGTATTGACATTAAAGAAGCTGTTTACACACCTTTGTTTGCTATGTCCCGTATTGCAGGATGGTGTTCGCACAGGCTCGAAGAGCTGACTTTTAATGCAAAACGTATTATTCGTCCTGCTTACAAAAATGTTTGCGGGCAACAACCATACATAAACCTGAATGATCGAAAGTAGAATTAAAGAATATGAGTTAGATTCTCATTAAGAGGTGTCATTTTGGGTATCAATAAATGAACAACAATCAAAGCAATTAAATATAGAGAACCTGCAATAGTAAAAGCATAAACATATCCTACAGGTCCGCTATTGGTAAGCACTTTCCCAAGAAAAAAATCCGAAAAAGCTCCCAGTGCATAACCGACCATCCCTCCGATACCAACTACAGAAGCTGTTGCTTTTTTAGGAAAAAGATCAGAAGGCATTGTAAGAACATTGGCCGACCATGCCTGATGCCCGCCTGCAGCAATTGCTATTAATGCAACAGCTATCCATTGGTTGTGGGTTTGCGTTGCAAAAACAACAGGCAAAATAAATATGGCACAAATTAACATGGTAATTTTTCGTGCAAGATTGACAGTCCACCCTTTTTTTATAAAATAGGAAGATAACCAGCCTCCTCCTATACTGCCTATATCAGCAACCAAAAAGATGACTATCATAGGCAGTGCAAGTCCCTTCAGTTCCAGTCCAAATGTCCTGTTTAAAAAGAAACTTGTCCAAAAGATATAAAATAACCAAACTGCATCGGTAGTTTTAGCGATTATAAATGCCCAGGTTTCTTTTACTGTCAAGAGTTTTGTCCAGGAAATCTTTTGAGAATCTGTCTCCTTAGAAGAATCGCTGTTAATATAATCTAGTTCTTCTTTTGATAATTTAGGATGTAGTTCGGGTTTTCGGTATGTCTTTAACCATAACATAACCCACAAAGCACTGAGAAATCCGGTAACCAGGAAGACAAACTGCCAGTTTTTTCCATCGTTTGAAACAATTAATAGAACCACTATTGGCGCCAATAAAGCTCCAACATTGGAGCCTGCATTAAATAACCCAGCAGCCCATGCCCGTTCTTTCTTAGGAAACCATTCAGCCACCGTTTTAATTGCAGCAGGAAAATTCCCCGACTCACCAAGACCTAAGCCAAACCGGGCTAATGCAAAACCAATCCAACCCATTGATTTTGTTATAGTGGCATGTAACATGCCAAAAGCGCTCCAAATAGCAATGGATATTGTATAACCAAGCTTTGTTCCGAACTTATCAATGAATGCCCCCATGGTAATTAAACCAATAGAATAGGCAATTTTAAAAGCAATATTGATGTTTGCATAGTCCTGATCGGTCCAATAAAAAACATGGTTACGTAATGTAGGCCCCAATACGCCGATAATGCTTCTATCCAAATAATTAATAGTTGTGGCAAAAAATAAAAGGGCGAGAATCCGCCACCGGTATTTTCCAAGTGATTTTTCCATAGTACATAGTAATTAATCGCCGGAAATTACATATCTAAAAGCTCATTTACAGGTTAATAACAGTTAAGTTAACATTGTTACTTTTGTTAACTTGAAGTTTGCAATCCGATTATTCATATATTTGTTAAAGGATTATACATGTTTCATTTTATTTGTAAATGGATACAACAAATACTAACCAATTTCTTGAAAAAATTCTCAATAGTCCAACTTTTGCCAACAAAGAAGTGCTTAAAGGACTATTAAGCTATCTATTCGAATCTTCAAAAAAAGGCATTGCCTTAAAAGAAATTGACATTGCCATTGACTTTTTTAAACGCGATAATGAATTTATAGCGGGTGACGATACCATTGTAAGGGTAAATATTCATAAACTAAGGTCATTATTGGAAAAATACTACCTGAACGAAGGGAAAAAAGACGATACGGTTATTGAAATACCTAAAGGCAGTTATACCCTTAATTTTACAAGAAGAGGACAAAACAGAACAAAAAAAATACGGAAACAGAAGATCAAAATAATCGCTTATGTACTATTAATTTTATCGGTATGCCTTAACATGGTATTATTGCTTCGCACCAATCTGATTAATAATAAAAGGAATAACCCTGTTTGGTCGGGGTATATTAAAAGCGGCCAACCTGTTTATATTACCATGGGTGACCCGTTTTTCTTTAGGGTTAATGACACGGCCTCAAATACAATTATAGTAAGGGATATTACCATAAATACCACTGATGACTTGAAAAAGAACAATTCTTACCTTATTCCGGAAAAAGGGACGAAAATTTTAGGATTAACATATCCTTATTTTTCAACCAGTAATGTATGGCCTTTACCTGATATTATCTCGATATTTGCGAAAGAAAATATCGAGGTCCGCTTGCAGGCCCTGTCCGAATTGAACGCTGAAGACATTAAAAGGGATAACGAAATATTTATAGCCAACATAAATTCGTTTGGTTTTATCAACAAATTTCTTGAGCAAACTTCTATCCGGTTGCATACTAACCCTAGGCAAATTATCATTCACAAAGGGGCAGATAGCTTGGTTTTGAGCGTGCCTGAATATATTCACGGATATTATATTGACTATGCTTTCCTTGTAAAAATACCTGGCCCAAATGATAATTTAATAACCATAATGGGCGATTTTCATGCATCGGGAATTAAGGGACTGTCCAATTACATAACCAAACAATCTTCGCTAAATGAATTGGTGAAAAAAGTAAAAAAGGACTTTGGAAAATTTCCTGAATTTTTTGAAATGGTAGTTAAGGTAATCAGTTATAATTATTCTGATTTTACAACTGAGTTAATTTATTTCAAACCTTTGTCAGGCAATATAAATTTTTAGCCTTTCTGCCCTCTCTCTAAATCCTTCTCCCACTAAAGAGAGGGACTTAAGTTTCTTACAACTCAAACGTGAGGTTATTAAAGAAATTTATGAATAATTCAGAATAAATTAGTTTTTCCCCCTACCCACTGGCACGCCTTAAAACTTAGGACTGAAATACCTGCGCCCAATACTGCACCAACAATTACATCAGTTGGATAATGCATGCCCAATTGCATACGCGAGTATGCCACACATGCAGCCCACGAATACGAGGGCACAATCACATACCATTTAGGATACATTAAGCTTAACGAAGTAGCTGTGCAAAATGCAGATGTAGTATGCCCTGAAGGAAATGAAGGCGTATGATAGCTAGAAGGTCTCTGTATATCAGAATAAGTTTCATAAGGCCTGTGTCGGTTAACCACATATTTCAATATCGTGGCAAGTGACGAGGAAACCGTAATGGCTATACCTGATTTTATGCCATTTTGTAACGTTGTTCGATTCCCAGAAATCCCTCCTAAAGTCAATAATGTCGCCGGAAGTGCAATGCCCAGGGGAGTAACGGTTTTTGAGATGAAACGGCAACTGCCATCAAGTGCAACTGGCCGATCAAGGTTAATTTTTCGAAGAAGCTCGCTATCAAAATTCTGAGCACAAACTGTTACAGCCAGTTGAAAAAAAAGAATGATAGGAAAGAAAAAACGATACATATTTAGATTATTTTTGGCCAAATACTATGAACAAGAAATAAAATTTAATCTTACAAAGTAATAAGGATTTTTCAATTCTCGAATATTTGAAATGACCTTAAAAACTCAAATAAACCAAACTATGAAACCCACATGTATTTGCATACAAAAACACAGTGTAATAATTAACTACATGTGTGGTTCCATCATACCATAAACTTAAAATTATTACATGATGAAAAAATTTGCTTTTAAAATGAAACTGCGTCCGGATTGCAAAGCAGAGTACAAAAAAAGACATGATGCTATCTGGCCGGAACTAAAAGACTTACTGAAAAAAGCAGGTATTCGCGATTACACTATTTATCTAGACGAAGAAACCAATACATTGTTTGCTGTCCAATACCAGGAGGGCTCCAGTTCGTCGCAGGATTTAGGTTCCACAGCCATCGTACAAAAATGGTGGAAATACATGGCTGACATCATGGAAACTAATCCAGATTTTTCTCCTATTTCGATACCCCTGGAACCGGTATTTCATATGGATTAAAATCATGATCAACTTTTAAATACCTCACCTTAACAAATTAACCCTTTAATTGTGAAGTGACAATACCCTATTATTTGTTTTCGCTTTCCAGTTTATTACCTTTGGATGCAATTATAAAGGAATATTTTATGTTTTCAATATCATGGGAATAAATAGCTTATTAAGAATTTTACTCATTATCGTTTTTTTCTTCCCGTTTAGGGCATTTACCCAAGTACAGAATGGTAAGGAAATAGTGGTTGAAGTATCTAAAGTAAAAACAGTAATTAACGGTAATACCTATTACCTGCATACAGTTAAAAAGGGCGAGAATATTTATAGGATCAGTCTGGCATATGGCGTTACCCAGAAAGATGTCGTCATTGCCAATCCTGAAATTTTGTCGGGGGTTATTAAAGAAGGTCAGGTATTAAAAATACCTTCAGGACCAAGTGCACCGAGAAATGTTCAACAAATCGAATATGACAAGTTTATTTATCACATTGCTGAAGAAGGGCAGACCATTTATAGCTTAACTCAGCAATATAAGATAACAAAGGAAGAACTTTTCAAATATAATCCTGAGCTTGAAGTTTCGCTGGTACTTCAGGTTGGACAGGTAGTGCGCATACCAAGAAGCCAAAACATATCTCCTGGGCCTGAAAAAGCACAAACTATCGTAAACTTCATTGAACACAAAGTTAAACGTAAAGAAACAAAGTATTCTATTTCGAAAAAATACGAAATTACGGTTGATGAGCTTATTGCTGCCAATCCTATGCCGGATACCATAGACATACAACCAGGTCAGATATTGAGAATCCCTGTAAAAACTAAAATTGAAAATGTTCCAGTCGTCCCTATAGTTGTAAAATCCGATACAACAATCTTAAATAAACCAGTGACAGTGGTGCCTTGTGATACATATACCCCATTTTCCGAGACTTACAATGTAGCCATGTTATTTCCCCTTTGTATAGAGGAAAATCTTTTGGCCATGATTGACTCAGCTAATGTTGGTAGGGAAAGCGAAAAACCAAACATAGAAAATAACGAAATATACCAACGTACTAAAAATATTGTGGGGTTTTACAACGGGGCTTTACTGGCTATAGATACTCTTAAAAAAGCCGGTATGTCGCTTAAACTTTACACTTACGATACCTGTAAAGATACCCAAAAAATCTCGCAAATCCTGAGCAAGCCTGAAATGACAAAAATGGATCTGATCATTGGTCCTTTTTTTACAGAAGCCGTCGAAAAAGTTGCAAAATTTGCCCTGACTAATCGGATTAAACTGGTATCGCCAGTTTCAATACACAGTAATATACTTAAGGATAACCCATACATATTTCAGGTCATTCCTAATGACTCTGTGAATGCAGATGCAATGCTTAATTATATCGCATCCCTTCCGAATAAAAATATTGTTTTGGTTTGCAATAATAATCCGGAAGATAAAGCAATCATTAATTTATATCGAAGAAAGCTTTTTGCCAACGACTTTAAAGAATATAATTATAAAGAAAACGATAATCAATTAAACTCATATCTCATTGAAAAAGTTGATAATATCGTGGTAATTCCATCAGAGGACCAAAACTTGATTAATGATATATTCGCCCTGTTAAATATAGCTGCCAGAACTTATTCTATTAAGGTTATAGGGTTACCTGTTTGTACGATGTTCACCAATAGTAAACAAGACTATTTTCATAACCTTGAATTTCATTATTGTACTTCATTTTATACAGATTTTAACAGCCCTTATGTAAAGGGTTTTCTATCGAAATATAAAATGCATTATTTCAGTGAGCCTTATTATCATCATAATAATTATCCTTATTTCAATACAAAAGAAGGGTTCAATTTTGCTTTATTAGGTTATGATATTACGTTCTATTTTCTAAGCTCTATAGGTCGACTGGGAAAGAATTTTGAAAATTGTATCGGTGCACAAAAGTTTGATTTGCTTCACGCTAACTTTAATTTTGAGCGGTTTAACCCGGGAAGCGGTTTCCTAAATAAAGGCGTCAATATTCTAAAATATTCTAAAGATTATTACATTACCAAAGTCTATTAAGATTAAGCTCTTATAATTATCACCCCTGTCAATAGCATAGAGCGGTTACATTTCTTCAAATGTTATTTTGGTATAGGTTTCCATCCATAATCCATATATTCATAGGAAAAACCGTCATTTTTTACATCGATCTTAAGAAATCCCGGAGGGGTACCTTTGTAAGGCCCATTCCACATCCATCCACTCAAAGCCCCTCCATCGATAAAACGAATGTTTTGGATGTAAATATCTTCAAAAATATGCAAATGGCCTTGAAGTACAAGTTTAAGTTTATATCCTTTAAACAAATCTAACACTTGTCTTGTATTTATCAAGGCTTGAATATCCGGATTTGAAGCTAAACCACCTCTTTCAAATTGTGCCAACGTGGTAAGCATTGGAATATGTAATGCAATAACTATCGGTGTGTTCCGATCTGTTACAGCCAATTCCTTTTTAATCCACAACATTTGATCAAAATCAATATAACCTGTATATTTGCCTGGTTCACTAACGTCAATGTCGTCTAAAATAAAAAATTTCCATCCCTTATGGGTAAAAGTCTGGTAAAGCTTACCGATTTTTGCCTCAAACATTTTTTTTCCAAATAATGGATGGTCAGGTGTTATCCCGTTCTTTAATGACACTCCAAATAACTCATGGTTGCCAATAGCGTTGTAAACTGGCATTTTAAAGAGTTTTGAAGTCATAATATAAAGATCGAAAAGGGAATCAGCCCTGTTTTGTGTTTGTTCATTTGCATCCATGATTAAATCGCCTCCTGAAATGACAAAATCAGGATTAAGTTCGTTGATAAAATCAATCGCTTTCGTAAAACTTTTAACCGTATTTCGTTCCGGTTGCAAATGAATATCAGTAACAAAAACAAAAGAGAAAGGCTCGCCCGGTTCGCCATGCTTTTGTGCCTGTCCTGGTTGTGAACAGAATACAAATATTGTAATTAGTATTATATACAATGTTCTCATTTTATTTACCTTACTAAGTAAGTCCAACATTTGGTTAGATACTGTAAATATATCTGAATTTAATTAAAAAATATAATATAAATCAATTTTTTTCTATATAATGTTATTTAACTTTATTATCAATTTCTATATTGCATCTTTGTAAGACATTATGGCATAAAATTTTGTTTTCCATGCAAAAAAAACAAAAAAAATATTTCAGGCACGGGCTTTTCAGTTATATCTCCGTAACAATAGGGGCATTTATTTTGGCATCGGGTTATGTTCTGTTTATAACCCCATACAAAATAGTACCAGGCGGAGTTTTTGGGATAAGTATTATCATCCACTATCTTACCCAAGGCGTATTTTCCTTTATGCCGAATGGACTGCCTGTAGGGGCTATGGGACTTATCCTGGATATTCCCATAACATTAGTTGGTATTAAAATGCTTGGCTCAAAATTTGGTGTAAAAAATGTTTTTGGAGTGGTGATGACATCGGTGTTTATAGATACACTTACAATTATCTGTAAGAATTATACACCCCTGGTTGTCAATAATGCCCTTCTATCATCAATTTTTGGCGGTGTATTATTCGGTATTGGCGTTGGTTTAATTTTTAAAGCCAAAGGTGCGACCGGTGGGACAGATACCATTGCTATGATTATAGCAAAATATACCAGGCTGCCCTTAGGACAGTTACTCATTTACGTTGACTCTGCAGTTGTCCTTCTGGGCTTGATCGCATTCAGGAGTTGGGAAATACCGCTCTATTCATGGATCGTGATTTTTATCACCGGAAGGGTAATTGATGGTATGATGCAAGGGTTCGGCTACGATAAGGCCTTATTTATTATATCGGATAAATATGAAGAAATACGAAAAAAAATATTAATCGACTTAAATCGTGGAGGCACATATTTTCTGGCTGAAGGAATGTATGGAGGGAAAAAAAAGAAAGTGATTTACACTAATATTACGCGTAGCGAACTACCAACATTAATCGATTATATAAAAGAAATTGACCCTCACGCTTTTCTAACGGTGATAAACGCAAATGAAATTATAGGTCATGGTTTTAAACCTATTAAAGAAGAATAAAACAATGCACAGCTTTATGAAACCCATATTTATAGCCATTTTTATTCAATTATTCTGTTTAAATTTTTTGTTTGGTTCTTTCCTTTATTCGAATCGGGATACCCTCTCTTATGGCACCGACTTAAATGAAAATTTACTAATTGCTGCTTATAATAACGATTATCACAAAGTCCTTGTTTTTATAACAAATGGAGCTAAAGTAAATGCAATAAGCGAAAGTGGTTATACGGCGCTTATGTATGCTGTCGGGCACCAGAACTTGAATATGTTGAAATTACTGGTTTCGAAAGGTGCTGATATTGATGTTTCTCCCATCTACTGCTGCAATCCGCCCCCTTTAATAATGGCATCGAAACTCGGCTATGCTGAAATTGTAAGTTATTTACTTATCAATAAGGCCAACACCGCAATAAAAGATTACATCGGGGCATCTGCCTTGCATTACGCAGCATTTTATAACGATACATCGATTACAGCACTTTTGTTAAGTCACGGCGCCAATGTGAATGCCTTCAACGATGACGGAGAAACTCCCTTAATGCTGGCTGCATTTAATGGAAGTACGGAGGCATCAGACAAGTTGATAAGCGGAGACGCAGAAATAAATAGTACAGATAAGAAAGGATATACACCACTAATGATGGCTTGCCAGAATGGACATTACAATGTTGCCGTGAGACTTCTGCAAAGTTGGGCAGATATCAACCTGTTAAACAAAAAGGGATTTTCTGCATTATCGCTTGCTATTACTAATGATTACCCTGAGATTGTAGATCTATTGCTGCTCAATGGCGCTAATGTTAATGAAAATAATTCTTTAAGCCTAAACCCGATTGCTATTGCCCGAATTTATAAAGAGAACGCGATTGCCGATTCGTTAAAAAAATTTGGTGCAAAACGAAATTACCTGCCATACTTCCATAATAAAGGAATTGGGGTAACTTTCCGCTTCAACAACAAGGACTTTCTCATGGGAGTTGATCTCACATTTAACGATTTAAAATATAATTTCGAAAGTTCGTTACATTATTATTTTCGGCCGTCAGCTATTGCTATACTACAAAAAAACAGTGATAATGGGTATTATCAGTTTTGGGAGCGACGGAACATTTTAGGAATAGGCCTTACAAAAAATTTCTTTGTGCTGAATAAGAACAACAATGCATTAGGAATAAATGCAGGAGCTAATTACGATTTCCATTTTGGAAAATATCGTGGAACCGATATACCTATCAGCAATGGGTTATTGTTGTCGCCTTCCGCAGGACTAGTAAGTAGAATAAAGGGTTGGGAATTTAAACTATTGTATAACTATGCTAAAATGGATGTAATCGGCTTAAAAAACTGGTATATTGGATTTTCGATATCCATAGGTAGTTTTAAAAAACCGATGTTGAATAAACAACTGAATTTAGATTTATAATATATGAAACGAAACTTCCGTCTAATAGTAACTATAATTATATCTGCGATAACTATACTTCTGCCCATATCATGCGGCAATGAATACCCTTTTGCCTCTCAATCAGACTGTGACAGTTGCTTTTCATCTAAGCCCGACGTAGGCCCTTTCCAGGTTGATTTGTCGGATAAAACACTCGATCAAGGTATTGTAGTAAAAGTATTTAAAGGCAAATTCACTGAAAAAATGCAATACGACGATTCGCAATTAATATTTCTCGATACTGCCCGCAGTACGCCTTATAATGTGGATGTGTCTTTAGATGAGTATTATTCAGTGGTCGCAGAATATATGGTTGATGGTAAAAAATATTCGGTAGTTGACGGCGATAAAATTCGTGCATATAGTATAAAAAGTACCTGTAATACTGATTGTTGGATTATTAGAGGTGGTAAAGCAGATTGCAGGTTGAAATTTTAACCGCGAAAGCAATTAAAATCCGTTTTTGAATCAAGTTTTGCAAAAGAGGTTACCAATCTATGCTTTCGTACTACGAAAAAGTTGCCCCATATCTTAATGAACCGCTGTATACGAGTTTTTCAATGCGGGAGGGAAGAAGTGCAATCTCTTTTGCAAACTTTGGTTTGCGCATTGGTTTTGTGCGGTTTTGGGTATTATTGTTTTAATGATTTCTCTCGTATCACCGTATATTATGGATTATTTTTTTCATACTCCTTTAATTTGGCTTTTAATGTTTCAAGTTTGGCTTTTTGTTCTTTTATATCTGGTTTTTTATTTTTATCCTTTTCATCCCACCAATTAAGACAATCATCGCATATTTCTTTTGCTTCTTTTTCTTCAAACAATGGGATACTAACTTTGTAATTATCCGGTTGCGTTTTTATAAAATCTTTAGTATCTCCAAAAAAGTCTTTGTTTTTTGAATTTTCAGCAATAAATAATGTAATGCAATTAGCCAGACTCTCTTCCATCCATTGATAATATTCTGACTTTTGATGATCCGTATTTATATCACAATCCATTAAAGCATGGGCAAACTCATGAATTAATACCATTGAAAAAATGTGCTTTAAGTCTAACTTTTTCTTATTCACATGATCTACAATTTTATTATAGCAGATGAATATAGCTGGTATTTCGAAACTAGTTCCTAATCTTGTATAGTATCCAAAAATTTCAAAAACAGGCTCCTTTAACTCTTTTGAATCTTTAGTATATTCATGGAAGGTCTTTTCTTTAACCAAAAAAACTGGAATATGGTTTAATAATGAATTAAAAACTTCCAGAAATTTTTTGTCAAATGTATCTTCATGTTTAATTAATGATTCTGAGAATAAATTTTCAAAGAATGATATTTCATCTCCTTTGAGCTTATCTGAATCGATATTTATTACTTTAACCTGTAGAGTATTGAAGAAATTATTTTGATTTTTTTGCTCAAGATGTTCTTCATACCATTGACAAAGTGATTTACTAATTCCTACACCCAAACTACAGAGGGGATCTTTATATCTTTTAAATTGCATCATAATTGAATTTGTTTTAGGTTATTTATTTCGCTTATATCACAAATGTTTGTCTAAATTAAACAAAAAATAATATTAAACCACTATTAATCACTTCTTTTTCAAGCCCTTCTTAAACCCTGAATAATTCACCCCTTCCCGTTTCAAATATTCATAATATGTTGCCCTGCTTATACGTAAAAGTTTTAAAATTTCAGGTAATTTTTCAGCAATCTCCCATTTTAGCAAACCTGGTTTCCAAATGTAAGTTTCCTTTACAATTTTTTTATCTGCAATTAAGCGGGATAATTCATGTTCAGAGAATGGCCCGGCTTGATTACCTTCAATAATTACAAAATAAAATTGTAGAGCTGCTGTTTGCATCGGATTCATGGAACCCGGAATGTGCATATTGGTCATTGCATCGTTCATAGTTTTAACCATTTGTTGCGCAACGGCTAAACTCATACCGGATTCTACTAATCTATTGATTGAGAAAAAACCATCTTCATTCATAATGTTTGATTTTTATAATTTAAACAACTGATGGTGGTGGTGGCGGAATTGCACCAAATAAGTTAGATAACTCCTGAACATTTCCTGCTAATTCCCAACCTACCATACCTTGCGTCCAAACATGAGTATTTTTTGTAAGTTGTCCATTCTGAATCATTTGTTGTAACTGTTGCCAATTAAAAGGGCCTGCTGTTTGTCCATTTACAGAAACGCTGTACTGTATTTGTGGAGTTGGTGGTGGTGTTTGTTGGGGTTGATTAACACCATGCATAGCATTACCCATCATCTGGCCAAGGCCACCGCCGACTGCTCCACCAACCATAGCACCTGCCACTAATCCTGCAGCATTTAGCCCACCTTCACCACCTCCGCCACCTCCTGAGCCACCAAGTCTACCAAGACTTTCGGCTGCTGTTTTAGCTACATCCGTCTGCTTGTTTATTGTAAATGCAGCAAGATTATTACCCTCAACCTGTAACCTCATATCTTCCAATTTGATATCTGTCGTGCCATCTATTAATTTTGTCTGCTGATCAACGGTCGATTTCTTTAGTTGCTGATAATGAGGATGTTCCTTATCGAGTTCAATTGCTCCAATATCAAGTCTTTTAAGATTAGCGCCAAAGTCATCTGAAAGAATAGTTAAAATTTGAGGTTTTACAGAATCATTGATTTCGGAGATCTTCCTTTCAATCTGCATAGCCTGAATACCCACTTCCGATGGGTAACTTATTACTATTTGTTTTATCTTCCTTGCCACAGCATCTTGTATCTGCTTTTTAAAGTCATCCAGCGTGAAGGTAATAAGTCGGTTGAGCTTAATGAAATTCCGGTAATCTGTGATGTTAATTGTAAGTGTGCCTCGCACTGCACAAGGAACACCAAGATCAGGAAAACGCTGATCAAAAACATCGAACCAGGGGATACCGAATTTCAGCGGTATATTCTGCGATAGGTTGATAAAATATATTTCTGCCTGGAAGGGTGAACTCCCACCATAAGCAGCACCTACGATACCAGTTAAAACGGGAAAGTTAGCGGTCTTAATAGTTTGATCCTTCGGTCCGATAATGAAATCCTGGATTGTCCCATTGTTTTGTTTATAAAAAAAAACTGCCATTTCTCCATCCTTTACCCTCAGGCTGCTGCCATAACGTATAGCATTTTCCTTTCGGGTCGTATTTGCGGCACCGCTGGGGCTCCATTTCCATACAAGGTATTCCTGCTGGTCGCAACGGATCACATCCATTAATCCGCCTTCTGATTTATTTCCAAATAGTCCCATATTTATTTAAGTTTAAAATTTTTACAAAGTTTTATTCTCGTTATGTAACAACTTTTCTTAATCATTTTTTCGGCAACTTTTTCTTCAAAAGCATTGCAATATTTGACAAAGTATCGACATCGAAAACAAAGTGTTAAGAATATAGCTAACAATTGTATGAGAAAGATAAAAATTACAAATATACCCCACTCTGAATTGCAAAGGCAACTGTTTTGTACTGCCTTATAAACTGAAAAAATAATTACAAGTATTTGCCCACAAAAAAACAACCAGTAGAATATATTAAAAAAGTCTTGGACAAAACTACACCATGTCTTTCCGATGGGCGAATAGCTTTTCCCGAAAATTATTTTTTTATTCTTTTCAAAATATCTGTCTCTAATTCTGTCTATGATTATCTGATTGCTTCTGCTTGAATAGCCAAGTTGCAAGCTAATCAACGATAAAAAAAACAACATCCCGATAACTATTATTGAAAAAAGGAAAAATACATCCAAAGACATAATACCATCTTTAATCAACTTTCCATTGGAAGAAAACTCATTTGAAGAGAAAACAAAAGCATAACCAAAGAACCCAAACAATGCTAATAATGCTGCTAAAAATGATACAAAACTACCTACATTCGCATTGTTATTAATTGCATACTGCTCGTGCAATTGACTTTCTAATTCAAATTGGTTGTCGTTTGAACTGCACATATTTGTTGTTTTTATAATGAATACTCGTTCCCTATTTCAATTTTATATTTTTCGGGAAGTTGATTATTTAACGCACTTTTCTTTTCTAAAAATATTTTATAACTTTCTCTTTCGACACTTTCCGTGCTGTATTCTTTGCTGTTTTTAGTCCATGTAATTTTTTCCAATTCTAACTTTAGTTTTGAATACTCCTTCTTTTCAAGAAAAATTTCGAGAGCATTAATTTTTTTTGTAAGTTCCTCTAATTGAATTTTACTTTTTAATTCAACGATAAATGACTCGTTTTCTAATGATAAAATAATTTCTTCGGCTTTAGCGTATTCGCCTGATTTAATAAAGGTTTCAGCTTTTGATTTTAATTCCTTTTGTTTGTTTAAGTTGCTGTCCTCAGCTTTAATCGAAATTATAAGCCAAATGATAAGAACTGCAACTAAAGTTATGAAACCCAATGCAATATGTAACACTTTTTTATTGTTGCTTTTTACAGTTAAGCGGGCACTTTCGGTTATTTTATTAACGTCCTCAAAGGATTTCTTGTCATTTTTCATTGCCATAGCTGCCTTAGAATGAATTTGCTCTATCTTCTTCATCCATATTTCATTCCATGCATTTTTATATTTTGTTTCTTCTGAAAAAGCATTAAAGTAAGTATTGCTGTCAATTTTACTTGAAGCAAGATTTAGAAATTCCAATATTTCTTCACGTGATGCTGGGATGGGAAAATTAAGTATAAGTTCTTCTTTTCGAGAATCGGTTGTTGACCATTTTAAAGGCTTAGATTTATTGATGAAAAAGCTAAATAGTTTTAATGGTAACATAATATACCAAAAGAATAGCCATAATAGGATTGTTCCAAAACTGATATTGCTTCGACTATTAATGGCTTCATAAAAACTGTCCTTTCTATTAGATTCAACTTCATCTAGTTTTTCAAAAAATTTGATTATATTTTGAGAAGCTTCAATGTTTCTAAATTCTGTTCCACAATCCTGACATTTGGTGGCGAATGTTTCAGCAATTGCTCCGCAAGCAGGACATTTTTTAACATCTCCTAATTTGTCGGATTTTGGTGCAGCAGTTACAGGTTTGTCACTTTTTTGCTTTTCAAATAGTTTAGCTTCCAGCACCATTTCAAATTCATCAAGGTCAACTCCGAATGATTCCGCCTTTTTGAAAAGAATTTGTTTTTCCTTTTCTGTTAACTCTCCATCCATAAGAGCCATTTCGATAAGTTTTTCCAATTGTTCGTTATACATAAGAAATATTTTTATAAATAATTAATTATTATTCTTTTAAAGCATTCATATTTTTATTAATATATTCAAAAACATCCCCATAATCTGCACCATGAAAATCAATGCTAAGATAACCTTTGATGGTTTTATAATCAGCCTTAACATGGTCATGGTTGTGATTGATTATATTTATCCGCATACGGATCAGAAAAGCTTCGATGTAATCCAAAATATCAGGTTGTTCACCTTCTGAATAAAAAGATGTTGGAATATTACTAATTACATAAGACACATATTCCATTGCCTTTTCAAAGTTGCCATTTTTACTGTATATAATACCTAAGTTAAGTATTACATTATATAAGTCGTGATCATAAAAATCGTCCCGATCTGCTTCCTTTTCTTTAACCTGAGAGAGGATTTCATGGAAAACCCTTGACGATTCCTGATAATTTTGATTTTTAAAATAAATCAGGCCTAATAGTTTTTTTAATGCAATTTTTTGTGGGTATTTTTTTATGGCATTTTCAAGGACTGGTGCAAAAATATCTACATGCATTTTGTCGTACATAAATTCATACCCTAACAAGCCGGTCTTTTCAAAAAAATCTTCCAGTGCAATTAGATATCCATATTTATCGAATACAGTATTTAAGAATAAAGCAGCTTCAATGCCCAAGGATTCTTCCTGGTCGTCTATTTGAATTTTAGAATCAATCCATAAAAGAGGCAGTAACTTATTTTTAGGCGCTTGTTGAATTTGCCTTTCAATTTCAACAACAGATTCAATAGTTATTTCATCATTGCATTTTTTCATTTGTTCCAGAAACCACTTGGTCGATGATAATGAAGATAATTGTTCATCTCTTTGGATGGTATTGATTATTTCATCGATATGTTCCATCGTCTGAATATGCCAAGGATGTTTTTGATCCGTCTTGCCGTGGCGACTAGCTCTGTC
>Ga0182027_10006876_pt1 | contig 16920 bp, 11 predicted proteins | sample 712E1DmetaG_FD_121300 | JGI IMG/M metagenome (GOLD analysis project Ga0182027, IMG submission 121300) | Permafrost microbial communities from Stordalen Mire, Sweden - 712E1D metaG (Illumina Assembly) | ecosystem: Environmental > Terrestrial > Soil > Wetlands > Permafrost | place: Sweden... | reverse complement strand
GCCCCAAACAGCGGGGCTCGTTCGCTCGGGGTGACGAACACAAGGACGCCGAAGCGTCCAAGACGATGAATGTCATTTTATTGAAGACAAAGGCAACTTCTTTGAATAGACCTCGGGATGACGATTGCCAAAAGACTCCTACTCTTCACTTCTTTTATCAAAAATCTTCAACCAGGCTTCAACTTCATTTTTTGAGAGCGTATTCTGCTCTTTTTCCTCACCCGCATCTTCATTCTCGAACAACCACGCGCTGATGTATTTGGATGTGTGCGTTGTGCAGGAACATGCCTTTGCGTGATTGAGGATCTCGTGGTCGGAGGAGACAACGACGAGGTCCGTCCGTTGTTTCGATTTTTCGATCATGTTGCGGATGTACGAGTCTGCGGAGACGCCGATGGAGTAAACAACATGAACGGGCGATTGCAGTGCGGGGGGATGGCTTCCGGAAGGAGGTACACCGTCAAAGACAATGGTACAGCGGAATTTTCGCTTCATTGTTTGCCGCGCGACGAGCGCGATGAGCTGCTCGCGTGCACCGATGGCATCACGGATCAGCATCTTTTTCAATGACGGAACCGCGTGCAACAGATTGTAGCCGTCAATGATATAGTGTGGGCGTTGGGATGACATAAATTCGTACGTTTCTATTGGAAAAATATTAGCTACAGAGAACACAGAGAAAGAACTAAGTTGAAGAAGATGCAGAGAAGAAAATCGAAAATTTTTGGATTCTCATCACTGTCTCTATGATCTCTGTGTTCTCTGTGGCAAAAAGAATCTTGTGCCTAAGGCAATGTGATCTAAGGGACAATTTTTTTACAACTCTTTCCGAATTGCTTGTCGCGCGTCGCGGTAAAAACCGAGCGTTTTGAAAACCTCCGCTCTAGGACTTTCCATCGGGCGCTGCGAACCGCAATATTCAATCCGCACATTTGATACTTCGGGGTGTGAACTCTTGAGAAACAATAAAAATTCCTGAAGAACCGATTGCGACTCCGCTTGTGCGATGTTTTCGGCAAACCAGATGCGTGTGCCGGAATTCTCAGCGTACAGTACTGGAGTACCGTTTATGCAAGCCAAATGATTTCCCGGTAGTCGGGTTAACCGCATATCAGATGCGAAGCCGGGAATCTCAATTGCTCCGCCGAATGGATTGGCGGGATCGCACGCGTTCAACACTACAGGAGTTGCATTTTCCTGAGCACGGCCCGGAGCTGAGAGTTCCTTGATCTGTTCAGCGGCGGCCGGCAGTGCAAATTGCATTCCGGAAAGTCCTTGGACAAAATATCCACGGCGGATTTCCCCGCGCATTTCAAGTCGCTGTAATTCCTGTGCAATGAGCGTCCAGGAAAGCAAAAAGTCCTCGCGGAGAGCCATTTCGCGCGAGACCACGCCGTAACGACGAAGCAAAATCTTCGCCTGTCGGAAGGCGAGTTCCTCCGTTGTCAGGTTTTTCCCCATGAGCGCACGAGACTTGGTGAGCGTCCACCGGCCGTTCCATCCGGGAGTATTGCGGAGTGTCTTGCGAACGGTCGCCATAGCTGCGCGTCTGCTTCGTGCCGAAAGTGGAGCGTCAGTTTTGTCTGAGGTTTTGCCCGCATTCTTTTTGAGATTCAGCAATTCATCGTACGAATCGTTTGTAATGAGTCCGGCCCAGAACAATTCTGCGAGTGCGGCATTCAATTTCGGAAGAGGCAAATCAATCTCTTCCCGCAAATCGGTAAGGAAGAGAGCGCCCGACGATTGCAATATATCATACACACGTTTTGCGGATGAGGAACATTCGTCGATCGAAACGGGCGGCAAAGTGGAGCCGCCGCCGCGCAGAATCCAGGTGGATTTTCCGGAACCACGACCGACGCATGTGGCTTCGCCGTTGCCCATCAGCTGCCGTAATTGTGTCGGATCGTAATATCGTAAACGGGGACGGAAAATTTCCGGTTCCCAAATCTCCGCAGGTGCGCTGAAACCTTGGAATTGCTCTACGACAGTCTTCACATCTTCTTCATCACGGAGGCGCGATTCGTAGGATCGGTGCTGCCAGCGCTGCAGAAATTCCGAAAAGTGTCCGATTGTTGCCGGGGTAAACTCACGGCGGCGAATTCCAAGGGAAGCACGGTGAATCCGTTCGAGGTTAACATTGTAATAGTATACTTCAGGACTATTTTCGCCAAAGAGCAATCCGGAACGAATCGGCTCGTGTTTTTCCAAGTCCCGGAGAATTGTCCGGATCGTATCAACGTCTCTGGCGTAGCGGGCAGCAATATCCTCGGCGGAGATCGCGGCATGTGTGCGGAGAGTGCGCAGTATAAGATAGCGCAGCGATTGTTCGGGATTGATGGGATTCTCTGCGGATTGCTGTGCCAACGGAAGATACAGACTGATATCCTCGGCGGCAATATAGAAATCTCTCTCACCAATTCGCACTTGTGTGATGGTGCCTTGTTTCAGGAGTTCGCGGAGTAGTGTCATCGGATCTGTGGAGCACCTTTCCCGAACTTCTTCCTCCGTCAATTCCCCGAGGTGTACGAAAATTTCAAACAACTCTTCTTTTGTACGTGCCTGCCGTGTCGGAGCTTTGAATTGAAGATGCCGCTCAATTCTGTCATACGCATCCGGCTCGAACACTTTGCGGATGATCTCTACGCCGGCGGCTTCCTGAAGAATCTGGTCACTGAGCGGCGACTGTGAGAGCGCGGTTCCTTTTGGTTTGTCGGTCTCGTAGAGATATGTCGCGACAAATTCAAACAACAGAGAAGAGGCAAAGGGAGAAGGCTGTTCAGTCTGGACAGTGCTGATGGAAATCTCACCCGACCGTATGTGTTCGACGACTTCGATGAAGTGATGATAGTCGAGCGTGTCGTTCAGCGCCTCGCGCATTGTTTCGGTGACAATCGGAAAATCTGTGAATCTGCGCGCGACCTGAAGCAAATCGCTTGCGCGGAGCCGCTGCAGCCAAAGAGGCGTTCTTTTGCCGGGCATCGAACGCGGGAGGAGCAGCGCACGTGCCGCGTTTTGCCGGAACAGGGAACCGAATAGCGGTGAGTGCATGACTTCCTCCACAGCAGCGGCGGCAACATCCATGCTGAGCAGAGGGGTGAAAAGATCCAGCGGAATGCGTTCCACATCCGGACAGCGGAAGAGGATGCCGTCATCATTATAGAGCATCTGCACGTCGATGCCGACACGCGCCGACAACGGTCCCGAGAGAAGCATGCCGATCAATCCGTTGATACTTTTGCCGAAGCAGGAATGAATGACGATGCGCGGATCACCGATCTCATCCCGGAAGGATTCGACAACGATATGTTTGTGTGTTGGTACAGAACCTGTGGCGCGACGCTGTGAAAATATATATTCTGTAAGCGCCAATGCCGCCGTGCGGTCAAGCGGATAGTGTTCCAGCAGCCAATCTGCAGCGGTTTCTTCTTTCCTGCCTGAAAACTCTTCGAGGAAAGCACCGATGCGCAAACAAAGTTCGTATGAACGTCCCGGTCGTTCGCCCTTCCAGAACGGCATGCGGGCCGGATGGCCCGGAGCGGGGACTGCGATGATACGCTGCGGTTCCACTTCCAGCATCTTCCACACATGTGAACCGAGAATGAATGTGTCTCCGTTGCGGCTCTCATGGATAAACTCCTCGTCCAGCTCGCCGATTTTTGTTTTTCGGTCCTCAAGATACACGGGATAATATCCGCGGTCGGGAATGGTACCGCCGGAAAGAATGGCGAGCCGCGATGTGCCGGGCAGCGGAGAAAGCGTCTGCCGGATCTTGTTCCAGGAAATGCGCGGTTGAAATTCCCGCAACGCCGCCTGCGTGTACCTACCGGCGAGCATTTCGAGTACCTGCAGATACAATTCTTCGCTGAGCGATTCATAGGGGAAAGCCTGGCGGACTAACGCAAACAATTCATCGGTATTCCATTCTTCGACGCTGACGCAGGCAACAATTTGCTGCGCGAGTACATCCAGACAATTGCGTGGGATTTGGGTGGACTCGATATCGGTATCCAGCATCGACTTTGCGATGACCGCCGACTCCAGAAGATCCTGCCGGTGTGTGGCGATGATGCGCCCTTTGCTGGTCGCATCGATCAAGTGGCCGGAACGCCCGACGCGCTGCACTCCGCGCGCAATGTTGCCGGGAGACTGTAATTGAATCACCAGATCGATGGCGCCGACGTCGATGCCGAGTTCGAGCGACGAGGTGGCAATCAATGCGCGCAGTCTGCCCGCTTTCAAATCCTGTTCCATCTTCTCGCGGGAAGAACGTGATGTACTGCTGTGATATGCCTGCACGGTAATCGTCTGCGGTGTGCGGCGGGAAGCAGACGATCCCACATCCACCAATTGTGCGTAATTGTGTGTGGGTAGGTACGAATCGTTCAGGATATCGTTAAGTTTGGTTGCGACCCGTTCTGCAAGACGGCGGTTATTGACAAAGATTAGCGTGGACGTGTGACGCGCAATCGCATTCACGAGCTGCGGATAGACGGCGTCCCACACTGTATCGCCGTCGATGTCCGAAAAATCCGGCACTGCGGACTGCACACGCAGATCGATATTCTTTCGTCCGCCCGTGTCGATGATTGCAACGGAGCGGGGGACGAGTTCTCCGCCAATCCAACGCTGGCCGCCGAGAAAGCGGGCTGTTGTTTCCAATGGCTTCTGTGTGGCGGAGAGTCCAATGCGAACCGGAGATACTGCCACGAGCGCTTCGAGCCGCTCCAGTGTGAGAGAAAGATGCACCCCCCGCTTGCTGCTGCTGATGGAATGAATCTCATCGACAATCACATATGCGACCCGGGAAAAAATGGCGCGCGACAGTTTCGCTGTCAGCATCAGGTAGAGAGATTCCGGTGTGGTAATCAGAATGTCCGGTGGATGCGTCAGCATTGAGCGGCGTTGCTGCTGTGTCGTGTCGCCGGTGCGGATGCCCGTGCGGATTTTCGGCAACTGAATGCCCCGGCGGACGGCTTCGTCCTGAATGCCGTGCAGAGGAACATCGAGATTCCGGTGAATATCGTTGTTGAGCGCCTTCAGCGGAGATATGTAAAGGACACGAACGCCGGACGGAGCGTCATCACCCGAGAGCTTTTCTTCAACGAGCCGGTTGATGCACCAGAGAAACGCGGCGAGTGTTTTGCCAGAACCTGTGGGTGCAACAATGAGAGTGTTATTGCCTGCGGCAATCGATGGCCATCCGAGAATCTGCGGCGGGGTTGGTTTTCCGAAGGTTCCGGCAAACCAGGATTGAACGAGAGGATGGAATTCCGTCATAGCTAATGGGCGCTGCAATTTTTTTACTATTGTTTACAAAATAGGGATTGTGTATCAGAAGAACAAGAATCTATAAGCGGACTTTCATTGTTATTTCATAATTGTTCAGTACATTTAAACGAATTCACTATTCTCTTTCTGTCACATCAAAATCATCCATGCGTATCCTCGTGATCGAAGACGACCGCAGGCTTTCGGCATCCATTGTCAAGCATTTGAAGGCCGAAGGCTATGCCGTGGATACCGCCTTTGACGGTGTAACGGGAGAAGAGTACGCGTGCGTGAACGACTATGATGTAATACTGCTCGATGTTCTGCTGCCGCGCCAGAATGGATGGGTGACGTGTGAACATATTCGCACAGCAGGAATTCTCACGCCGATCTTAATGCTTACCGCGCTGGATCAAGTGCAGGACAAAATTCGCGGCCTGGATAACGGCGCCGACGATTATCTCGCCAAACCGTTTCATGCCGGCGAATTGCTGGCGCGTATTCGTTCACTCGCACGGCGTCGAACAGAGGCGCGATCAGCTGTGATTGCTCTCTTTGGTGTCACGCTGGACACGGCCACACACGGCGTCCGGAGAGATGGAAATCCGATTGCGTTGTCGGCAAAGGAGTTTGCCTTGCTCGAGCTCTTCATGATGCGTCCGCGCGTCCTCGTGACGCGGCAGATGATCGGGGAGCATGTCTGGGACATGAATTTCGATCCGCACAGCAATGTCATTGAAGCATTTGTCCGGCTGTTGCGAAAAAAGATCGACTGTAATTTTCCTGTGAAGCTTATTCACACACTCCGCGGTGCGGGCTATATGTTCACGAATGAGGATCCCGGTCGATGAAATCCATCCGTACACGGATCGTCGTGGCAGTGATCGGCATTGCCGCAATTGTAGTCGCGGGATTCGGTGCCATCATCTTCGTCCGCGTAACGGATGCGGATATCGCGCGCTATGATGCGCAGCTCACGAGTCATGCGGAGAAGCTGAAAGCGGAACTGACGGAAGGAGCGGAGGATTCAATTATTGTTGACGGGCATGCACTTCGATCGATTCACACGGATGGTATTCCGAGGGCATCCGTGCGTCTCATCGATATGGCGGGCGTGAAGCTGTACGAAGATACCAATGCGGGAGTGCTGCCGGATTTTTCGTATCGGCGTGTCGGGAAGGCATCTGCTTCGGTAACGATTCTTGTTGCAGGCAATCGATACCGCAGCTTTTTCCTAAATTTGCATTCTGAGCAGGGTGTGCATTATCTGCTGGAAGTCGCCGCACCGCTCGAGCCGATTGAAGCGCGCCGTGTGCAGTTGCAGTGGCTGCTTCTGATAACAATACCTCTCATGCTCTTCATTATTGCGCTCTTCGTGTCACTGATTGTATTTCGGTCGCTGCGCCCGTTGTCTTCCATGATCACGGCGGCACAATCCATCTCGGCGCAGACGTTGCATGGAAGGATCGACATTCCGCCAAGTGCGTTTGAGGTGGAAGCGCTGGCATCCGCACTCAACAAAATGATAGCGAGAATTGACGAAGGTGTGCATGCGCAGAAACAATTTATTGTGGATGCCTCCCACGAGATACGGACGCCGATCAGTGTCATCCGTGCGGAGATAGAATATGCTGACCGATTTCAAACAAATGGGGAAGCAAGGGAAAGCCTTGCCATTGCACTTTCCGAAATCGATCACCTCAATGCATTGGCGTCATCTCTTCTTGCTCTGGCCTCACTGGATGCATCCGGCACAGAGCGTGACTTCCGTCCGGTTTCGGTGACAGGACTGCTTCGGGAATGTGTGCAGAAATTGAAATCACTTGCGCACAAGCAAGAGGTATCTTTGATGCTGCACGCAGAGGATGCGTTGATGGTCACGGGAAATGAAGAGCGGCTGCGAAGCATGCTGCTGAATGTTCTCGAGAACGGCATCAAGTACAATAAACCCGGCGGGACAGTCGAAGTGACGCTACGGCGGCAGCATGCCACTGCGGTCATAGAAGTACGGGATGACGGTTGCGGGATCGCGCAGGAAGAAATTCCATTTATCTTTAACCGCTTCAACCGGGGATCTGCCGCGCGTGCGGAAAAAGAAGGGTGCGGGCTCGGTCTTGCGATTGCTTCACGCGTTGCTGAGTTTCACCACGGCTCCATCCGCGTGGAAAGCACACTTGGAAAAGGCTCTGCCTTCACTATCGAACTGCCATTGGATCGCGTATCCGCTGATACGTAATGAGAATTCAGCGTATTGCCATCTTTCACCTGCCTTTCATCTTTCGTTTGTATCTTTGACACTGAGACTAAAGGCTTTTATCATTCACTTCAACAGGAGGTTTCAATGAAGAACGTACTGCGTATATTTCTTGCAATGGCTCTTCTCGTAACATTCGCTGCCGGTGGGGCTGCGCAATCCAAAAAATTCACCGTGAAAGATCTTCCGAAACCCGTGAAAGCGGCGTTCACCGCTTCCTATCCGAAGGCAGCGATTAAAGGAGTCGATAAGGAAGACGAAAAAGGCGTCACATACTACGAGATCGAAAGTGTGGATGGGAAAATGAAACGAGATCTACTCTATACTGCCGATGGAAAGGTGTTTGAAATTGAAGAAGGACTTTCCGCCGATGCTCTGCCGACTGACGTCTCCAAGGCGCTCGCCAAGGAGCATCCGGGTTATTCTTTTGTCAAAGGTGAAAAAGTGGTGCGCGGTTCCGATGTGACGTTTAGCGTGAAGTACAAGAGCGGAAAGAAAACATACAAATCGACCGTTACGCAACAAGGAAAAGTAACGGCCACAAAGGAAGTCAAGAAATCGAAGAAGGAAAAAGAAGAGAAAGAGGATAAGGAAGATTGATTTTTTTCTGCAATTCCAACATCCCGCATTGAGAGTTTTCGGTGCGGGATTTTTTGTTTGATCCAGGATAACTACTCGCGTGCAGGAAGGAAAAAGATTTGCCACAGAGAAAAGATGAGAACACGGAGCAGGCTTTTTACTTGTTTTCTGAGACGCTGCAATGCCTGTTCGGATTTATTCCATAAGTTCTCCGTGAGCTTTGTGGCTATCCTTTTCTCTTGGCTGGGCAGTTACTTCACTTTTACCTTTTCACTTTTGCCTTTTTACTTTTTCGTAGCGCGTACGGGGATCGAACCCGTATTTAAGCCTTGAGAGGGCTCCGTCCTAACCGTTAGACGAACACGCCATGGTGAAATTGTCCAAATCTGATTGTTTTCAGTGTTTTGTAGACACAGTTCAATCCTTCAACTCCCAAAATCACAACTTTTTAAGTGAATTAGTGCCCACCTTTTTTGATCGTGTGGGTGCTGATCAATTTACAAAATGATGGCGCCTTCTGCAACAAGTAAAGAGAGAAACAAAATACAAACACCAGCACGTTCCGAGCAGGAGTTGTGGTCGCTGGCAGCAAAAAATAAAAATCTATGGATCCCCGCCAACATCTCGATCCTGGAAATTATTCCTAGAAGATCACCCAATCGCATCAATATGTCGATTTCGATCTGCCGATGACTGAATCGCCCCAGATACACGCACACCCTCAATATCAGGATGCAACCACGGAGATCAGCACAACTATTCGAGGTTTGAATCTACTTGAATGCCGGAAAATTGTCCATTTCCGGACAAAGTACGTGGTTCCAACATTGTTGTCATGACACACATCGGATCTGTTCTTGCACCTTTGCACGAATCCCCCTGCATTCTTGCACATAATTGAACGGTAGCAAGACGATGTAGGGGATCGTCGTTGACGCCTCTCTCGTTTCATCAAAGCCGGAAAAGCCATGAATCTCCGAATCATTACAATCAGCCTAATCGCGATAAGTGTTATGCTTTCACCTTCGGTCACCGCCCAACTGATTCCCGACAATATTCAGAGATTCCAGAATGATAGCAAAGGGGATATTCAAAACCGGCGTCAGGATATTTTCAGCGGAAACAGAGTTCGGTCAATCTATTACAATACTGGCGAGATAGCCCAATGGCCCTATGCTCCGTCGATGGAATGGCCGAAGGGATCTGGTCATGAATACGTGGACGGACTGACGTTTATGGTTGGTGCCCACATGAAGGCACCGGGAAGCGGGCAAAATATTCATCTCCTTGAAACTCAATATCGGGAGGAAATGTCGAAGGATCCTGTGACTGGTCAGATTTGGGGTTTTGAACCGATTGCGGGTTACAATGGTTTAACGATAAACTCCATTGCCCGGAGCAATGATAAATCAACCTGGCCGGCGCAATGGCCGACTGCGTTGAACCTCGGCGCAGATTACGATGGCCATTGGTACGGATATTTCGGAAAAGATGATTTTAAAGCCGACTATGAATCATTTTATGTAATGGATGATTCCAAAGATCAGAAATTCACACGGCCACCATACAGTTTCTATCCACTTGCGTCGGACTCTACGCGCGGCGGACTGGGGCTGCGTGTTGAAGTGCGCATGCTTCAATGGCAACAGTTCGCTGGTACAAGACATTGTGTTCATCAATTATGATGTGTGGAATATTTCAGACCGAACATATGATTCAACTGCATTCGGATACTACATAGACCCGGGTATTGGCGGAACCAACAGCGGAAACGATGATGCCCGATTCGATGAGGAGCATACGGTGGCCTATGCTTGGGATCACGTGGGAAAAGGAGATCCTGCATTCGGTCAGTGGACACCAGGATATTTCGGAGTAACGGTGATTGGATCGCCAGGCATTCCCGATCCCATCGGCATCTCATCTCTGTCGATGACGCCATTGTCCGACAAAGGTCCAAACGGCGTATGGCCTAAAAACAACGAAGTGGTGTGGAGAAAGATGACCGGTGGATTCGTCGATACAGGTATCACGAATTCAAATATCAGCATCGTTATCGGGTCCGGACCTTTTGCGCTGCCAAAGTGGACGAAATCGAGTTATACAGCGGCCCTTCTTCTCGGAAGCGATCTGCAGGATATTATCGAAAAAAAACACATTGCTCAATGGACGTACAATCATGGTTTTACAGTGCCGGAGAGTCTATCTCAAATATCCTCATTGGGATTGATGCTGAGCTCGCCTTCGCCAGGGAGTTCTATTTCAGGAATTGTCCCGGTGCAATGGACGATCAAGGAAAATCCAGGAAATTCGAAAACGACGATACGCTATTCAGCAAATGAAATTGACTGGTTCTTTCTCGCCACGGTTTCTGATAATTCGAATTCGTACCAATGGGACACAAGAACACTACCGGATGGAATATTTTATAAACTGCGATTGATGACGATTTCGCCCAACGGGATCGGTTTTGCAGAATCCACGAATTTCTTCACCATCAACAATCCGGGAAATGCCAAGCCTCAGGTGATGTTGTTGGGTATTGCGGACAAGATTTCTCTCAAAGGTATTTATCAAATTCGATGGCTGGCCGGAGATGCCGACGGGGATCCCTGCTCAGTGAATTTGTATTACAAAATGCAATACGAATCGCAATGGTCGCTTATTGCACAGGGGATCCCTGCAACCGATGGGAAATATGACTGGGTGACCACGAAAATCCCCAATTCGAGTGCTTATGATTATCAGGTGAAATGCGAGGTCGTTTCGCCGGCCGATACGGCGGATGCGGTTCTCCAGAATATCTCCATTCTCAATCCTGCCGTCTACCAATCAACAGACACCCGTATATTGTACAAAAATTCCGTCGGGACAGGAAAGATAGACATTGTTGTGTCAGACTCTGCGCAGACGACCGGTCATTCTTACGAGCTTATATTTCGAAACAGTGTCGGTTCGGCGAATATCTGCTGTGATGTCCTCGATTCAAAAACTGGGGCACTGAAGCTGAATGGCGAAACACAGTTCGATGGATTTCATGAGACAAAGAACTTTGACGGTCTTCGGTTGAGAATCAAGAGTGATGTAGTTGCCCTTGATACTCTTGGAACAGGGTGGACGCAGGGAACTGCATCGCTAAAGATGGTGACGAAACAGGATAATATGTCCTATTCCCTTGACAAAATATTCCCGTACGATTATAAATTAGCATTTTATAACTCGGTTGCTGACACGTCGGTGCTGAATCCCGACGATCCAAACAATTATCCAGCGATCCCGACGAATTTCGCTGTTACGAACACAACGAAGAACATTCGTGCGGAATATTTTATCAATGATAAGAACGGCGACGGATTGATGGATAGCGGGGATGAAATAATAATTACTGAAAATTTTGTGGACATTTCTAATTTTCGTCTAACATGGAGAATTATGTACGGTGATGGATCAGCCGGCGTTACATATCCGAAAAATGGAGATGTCTACTCAATCATTACGAAGAAACCCTTCGCAGCGGGAGATACGATAGTGTTTGCCACCGATGGACTAACATCTGTCGCTCCTACTAATCAGGCAATCCCCGCAGGCTATGAGCTGTGGCAAAACTATCCCAACCCATTCAATCCAACAACCACGCTTGCATTTGACTTGCCGGAGCCATCACAGGTTATGCTAACCGTCTATGACTACATTGGCAGAGAAGTTGCAACGGTCGTGAATGGGTATCGTTCTGCAGGCCGCTTCGAGGTGATATTCGACGCATCGAAACTCGGCAGCGGTGTGTACTTCTATAAGCTGCAGGCGGGCAGTTATACTGCGGTAAAGAAGATGTTGCTCTTGAAGTAATTCATCTGAAGAATCAGCTCCACCAATCGACCGGTGGGGCTTGCTGTACCTATCCTACCGCAAATGGTTCAAAATACTCCTGCCGATATCAACTGCAATGCGCAAAGCGATCTTGATCCTGCTTAACATGTGAACCTCCGAAGAATTATTTAATAGCCGGCTACATATTATCATACCCGAAAAACAGCCTCCGCCTTATGGAATAAGAAGCTAGTGTCGATTCATCACTAACTATCCAACCCAAGGAGGCTGTATGAGTGAGCAAGAATACACGGACTTGTTTCATTACTCGGAGCAGTTTACTCGTGATCCAATCCAACGGTCAGAACTTGTGACGATGGCATGGAAAGAAGGGGAGCGGCTAGGCAAGCGTTCAACGCCCGGTCTCATGAAGAGTTTTATGCATTATCGCAGCAAAGAACTAAACAAGCGAAGAGCGCGTTGCGCTTTTCTTTAGGCTGCCGAGAAAGAGAACCCGAAATATGGGACCCAAAAGAGCCTCGTCCATTTAAGCCTTACCTGGTGCCATCATCCGGCTGAGCCTCTCGATATAGCCTCCGCTTGCGCTCAGAACCAGGGTGGGTGCTGATTTCTAAGGGGGGATGTGTCTCTCCAGATTTTTTATTCAATGACTTTGCTCTTTTCTTTAGGAACCAAAACAGTGATCGCCCCCGGAATGATCTTGATATGAAGAGGCATTTCTTCTAATATCTCGCCATCGCATTGAACGGTTTGCTTGGGGGTTGAGGAAACGCTAATATCTTTGCCTTGCCAGTGCTGCACTAATTCCAAATTGTGCGGTCGTTCCCGTTTAAGCAAGGTGACCACTATATGCTTTAACAGACCGAGATTCGCTTTTCGCAAAATAACAACATCCAAGAACCCATCGCTGAAATCTATATGCTTATCCAAAGAGATTTTAGTAAACCCGAGATTCCCTGTATTAGCAATAATACATGTTAAACCTCGAAGTTTATACTCTTGTCCATCGATTTTCAGATGGTAGACGGCTTTTCTAGTTTTCTTTAATGCTGCGGCCGCTGATAGAAAATAGGCGAGGATGCCAATCTTATTTTTCGTTTCGCGATCTGCGCCCTTCACCAAATCCGCCCCAAAACCTATGCTTATTGCCGTGATAAAATAACGTTTATCGAAATGTCCCACATCAATGGTTTTAGTGTCAAACGGACCGTGGCCCAATAGCATACAGGCTTCTTTAAGATCTATGGGTATGCCAAGTTCAGTGGCCACGACATTTGCAGATCCTCCTGGCAGAATAACCAAGGGAATCTCTGAGCCAATCAGGCCGCTGATTGCCTCCATGAGTGTGCCGTCGCCGCCGTACACAGCGAGGGCATCGATTCCTTCTTTGACGGCAGCCTTTGCAAACTGGATCGCATCGCCCGCTTTGTGGGTAATGGATGCTTCCCACTCAATGCCGGCTTCTTTCATGGACGCATTGATAATAGGTAAGATAGCTTCTTCTATTCCGGAGGCGGGATTAATAATGATGCGAATTTTTTTTATTTTCTTTTCCATAGCAATTCTCTTTTCTGCCAATATTTTTCAAAGGCTTTGATTTGCCTGTGGATATACCATCTTCTCGGATCGGCTACCTCACGGGCAGTGGTCAACAAGTCGATGGCCTGTTCGCCGGTATGTCCCATGCTGATAAGGATGGCAGCAGCCATAGCAACGCTTCGACGTTTGCCCTGCATACAAAATACCAATACCCTGCCTTTGTTTTGAATGATAGGCAAGGCTGCCTCAACCCCCACCAGCAGTTTCTTGATTGAGATGGGAGTAAAAAATGTATCATAAGTTTTAATCCATAAGGTTTTAAAGGGAGGAAGGGTATAGATTTCGTCAGGAGGGATTTGCCCGATCATGGAAATAATCAGATTAAAATTGAGCACCTTCAATTCATCGGCATGTTCCTTACCGACTCTGGAGCCCACATATAAATAATCGGTCACTTTGGATATATCGATCATTTTGTTTAGATATTTTTCAAATGCTGTGTCTATCCTATTTGTTCGACATCTATGACAATGTTCTTACAAGGAATAAAGGAGAGGGATTCCATAGTGACTCACAGGGAGAACTTCTCTTGCAGCGTTTGAGTGCGAACCACATGGCGCAATAGCCAGGGTTTACCATGGGTAGAAATATGTCAATAAAAAACGTTATTAGCCAATGGTGGAATATGAAGATTATGTAGAGAATCATCCCTATGAAGGCAGGAAAACCTGGCGGCGCAAGATCTTGACAGAAGGTTCATAGGATAGACTTCAAAAAAGAGGAAGGTATGATGGGCGCTTCTAGGAGGTTTATCTGGATCCCCGGCCTCAGAAATCCAAGGCAATTTATACGTATCAGAAATGGCGAGTAGGTTTCTGAAATAGTCTTACTCAGAAAGAACGAAAACCCGAGGGGGGGATTGCCGAGCAAGAAATGCCTGCGCGTGAAATATGTTCTCAAGGCAAATGAAAACACATTGGCGGGTGTAACGATCAACCCAATGAATTTTTATAATGCAAAACCTAATTTGTTCTTAATCTCTTTTGGAAAAGCACCTTTGTTTACCATCACAGATATCGTTTTTAGTAGTAAGTATTCCTTTGACATGTATAAATACCCACCACAATTCTTAGCATCACTTGAATTTTTAATAATGTAGAATCTCTTTCCTTTGTCGTTCTCAGCAATGCCGATAATGTGCATATTATGGACATCTGTTGTGGTGTAATTATCAAAGGCGATCTGTCTCATTTGTTGTGTAATGGTTTTAATACTATCATTCAACACTGCAAAACCATCATTATAACCCTCATAAATATCACCATCCCAGCATACTGAAAAATTGTGTAGCAAAGCATAATCTACGACATTACTAAAATCATTTAGGGGAAGGTTTAAGTAGTAGTTATTATTCCAGTTTGATTGAATTTCCAAAATAAACTTTGAATAAAACGGATGATGAGTGAAAGAGGTTATTTCCACATAATCATCAGGGTTTATTCCGACCATTTCTTTGGCAAACGATATTGGGGTATATTGTTTTTGATGATACATAAAAATTTCAGGAGCCATTCCCAAAGTATTTGATAAGATTTCGCTAAAATCTTTTCTATATCCTTCTGTCGTCATGTTGCCACGACCGGAATTCACATAATATTTAGCCTTTTCAAGCAGGGCATTGTCCATGTCTCCATGATCATATCTGGAAGTGGAGTCTTTTTTTCCTGAATAGACTATTTGAGGAATTGCGCCATAATTTTTATAAGCGCTCAGTAGACTAAACGTTAAATCGCCCGGACCAAAATAGCTTTTGCCATTCATCCTTATATATTTCTCAGCTTTGTCGATAACTGTTGGAGTAACATAAAATATGGGTGAAAGAACAACAGGGCTTTTCCCAAGCCTTATGGCTTCTGTTTCAATAAAAGATGTGGTTGCAAAGCTCCAACAAAGACCGGTTGATTGTTGATCCTTAATCGGGGAACTTTCAATTAATTTAATGATTTTATATCCCTTAATTTCGGGGTTCAAATTCGTTTTAAGAGTAAATACATAATTTGTCCGACTTAATCTTAAACTAAGAGCACCACCCCACATTCCATCAATAACCGAATCATTAGAAAGAATTCTCCCTTTAAAAATAATTCCTGCATTTAAAGATGTTGCATCGACAAATACACTATCTTGAATAGTCGACACTTTATCCATGGCAAGATCCTTTAATCCCTGGTCCGGACTATCAAGGTATCCTTTGACTTTGTCTTTTGAGACTTCAAATCTTAATAGCACACGCATTGAAAATTGATTAGTAGTAACCCTACCCAGCCATGAACCCTGCAGGATCTGCATCTTATTGTTCTGGCAATAAATTAGGGGGGTAATAAGAAAGAAAAATGACAAAAAAAGTAGTCTTGGTTTCATGATTCAATAGTTTTTAATGTTATCAATATGCCATTGTTAAACATAAACGATCCTTCTACGCCAAACGGTGGTTTGCCGTTGAGCTTCACATACGCTGCGATAGCAGTAAGATCGGGCTCATCTTTCTCTGGTATGTGCCTGAGAAGTCCGAGGCGCTTGCCGACCGGCAGAAACTTGTCGAAATCAGCGACCTCAACTTTGTCACGACCTAATCGCATCTTGAGCTGACCGTGTGGCAATGTGACCGTCTTCTCGCCGGTTCCCTTCATGAAACCTTCAAGATTCCATGACAGCCAGTCGATTTTCTTCTGCAGCTTCGCGGTCTCGGATTCCTGCCAGCCGGTGATGAGTGCGACTTCCTGCTCTGCGATCGCATTCACTTCATTGATCTTCGTTTCAAGCACTGCAACCGCCGCAAGCGCACGATCGGCAACCAACTTGTTCATTGCAAATTGGCGTCGTTCTTCATCGACGACGCTTTCATCTAACATCTCCTGCATCCAACTTGGTGTTTCGATTCCCATGATATCTTCTTCTTATACCGTTTTCTATGGTATGAGAAAGGATAGGCAACTTATCCTAGCCATAAGGAGGAACTAATAGAAAGTGCAAACAGCAAGCGCACCTTCGTTTCGCTTGCAAACGCGATACAAAATTTCCACAGATTCCAGTGTCAGGACGAACAGCAAATACTTGGATAAATTGTGAACAACCCGCAACACCATGCATCAAACCATCCTGCGGTACAAAAACGAAACCACTGCCCGGTCGTGCTATGGCGGCTATTCAACCATTGACGCCCTTCTCGGAAAATACCTCTTCGATTCGTCGAATGCCGTCCCTATTTATGACAATTCGATAGCGTTTGTAATCTGTGCCAAGTTTTGAGGTGCATTTGATGACGACATTTAAATGATACACGCGCTTACCGTAGACTTCCTTATGTCCCTGTTCTTGCAGAAGAAACAGTGACTTCTTCGGATTATCCATTTTATGGAGATACCTGGATATGTCATAGCGCATGATGT
>Ga0182027_10006874_pt1 | contig 16921 bp, 12 predicted proteins | sample 712E1DmetaG_FD_121300 | JGI IMG/M metagenome (GOLD analysis project Ga0182027, IMG submission 121300) | Permafrost microbial communities from Stordalen Mire, Sweden - 712E1D metaG (Illumina Assembly) | ecosystem: Environmental > Terrestrial > Soil > Wetlands > Permafrost | place: Sweden... | reverse complement strand
GTGGAACGACAAGCACGCCGAAGCCGACGTCATCCCCGCGTTCCGCAAATCGCTGGCCGACCTGCGGCTCGACTACCTGGACCTCTACCTGGTTCACTGGCCTTTCCCCAATTTCCATCCGCCCGGATGCAGCGTGGAATCCAGAAGTCCCGATGCGCGCCCGTACATCCACGAGAACTTCATGAAGACCTGGCGCCAGCTCGAAAAGCTGGCGGATCTCGGCCTGGTGCGCCATATCGGAACCTCCAACATGACCGTCCCCAAGCTGCGGCTGGTGCTGCGCGATGCGCGCATCCGGCCCGCGGTGAACGAGATGGAACTGCACCCGCACTTCCAGCAGCCCGAGTTCTTCGAGTTCCTGCGCGCGAGCGGCATCCAGGCGGTGGGCTTTTGTCCGATCGGCTCGCCGACGCGTCCCGACCGCGACCGCACGGCCGGGGATACGGCCGATATCGAGGATCCCGTGATCGTGGAAATTGCCGGCCGCCTGGGCGTGCATCCCGCCGTGGTCTGCGTGAAGTGGGCCGTCCAGCGCGGGCAGACGCCCATTCCTCAATCCGTCAGGCGCAACGAGTACGTTTCCAACCTGCGCGCCGCCGTCTCGCCTCCGCTCGGCGAAGCCGATATGCGCGCCATCGCCGGCATCGACCGCAATTGCCGGCTCATCAAGGGTCAGGTTTTTCTTTGGAAAGAGAACCAGACATGGGAAGACCTCTGGGATCTGAACGGGGAGATCGAACGATGAAAGCCGCATATCTACCGGGCGACAGCACCACCGTGCTGCGCGATGCCGAAGTCCCCAAGCCGGGACACGGCGAAGTGTTGCTGCGGATGAAGGCATCCACCATCTGCGGCTCCGACATCCGCTGCATCTACCACGAGCACCTGGGCAAGGGCCCGGAAGGCTACCAGGGCGTGATTGCCGGCCATGAGCCCGCGGGGCAGATCGTGGAAGCCGGCCCCGGATGCCGGCGGTTCGCCAAAGGCGACCGGGTGATCGTGTACCACATCTCGGGATGCGGCGTTTGCAACGATTGCCGCCGCGGGTACATGATCTCCTGCACCAGCGCCAAGTACCGGCGCGCCTACGGATGGCAGCGGGACGGCGGCATGGCCGAGTTCCTGCTGGCCGAGGAGAAAGACCTCGTCTATCTGCCGGACGAACTCACCTATGCCGATGGGGCGCAGGTGGCCTGCGGCTTCGGGACCGTTTACGAGGGCCTCCAAAAGATCGGCATCTCGGGCGACTACACGGTTCTCATTACCGGCCTGGGACCGGTCGGGCTGGCCACCGCGGCGCTCTGCCGCAAATTGGGCGCCCAACGGATCATCGGGACCGACGTGGTGGCGGAACGCATGCAACTGGCGCGCGACCTCAAGCTGTGCGACGAGGTTCTGCCGAGCGGCCCGGACAACGTAGCCGAGATCCGCAAACTCACCGGCGGGAACGGAGTGGAACGGGCGGTGGATTGCTCGGCCAACGCCGCCGCCCGCGCGACCGCCATCCGCGCCACCCGCAAATGGGGCCGCATCGTGCTGCTCGGCGAAGGCGGCGGGGTGGAGTTCCAGCCGTCGCCCGACATGATTCACGATCAGAAGACCCTTTACGGGTCGTGGGTCACCTCCATCTGGCTGATGGAAGAACTGGTCGAGCGCCTGGTCCGTTGGAACCTGCATCCCGCCGAACTGATCACCCATCGCTTCGCTCTCGACCAGGTGGCCGACGCGTACTCGCTCATGGCGTCGGGCAAATGCGGCAAAGTGGCGGTCTGCTTCGACGAGGAACTGGCGGTTAGCTAGCCCGCCAAGCGCGCCCCCTGGCTTCCCCGCGGGCCAATTACTTCTTTTCGGTAGCCGCTTCTTTGGCGGGCGGCTCCGCGGCTCGGCGACTTTCCGCTCATGCGGCCGGCATCTGCCATGGGCGGCGTTTCCCAGGACCGGTCCGGCTTGTGGACGGACGGGCCGCTGACCGGAAACTCCACCTCCGCATTGACACCCCTGTCCGGCGGCGGGATGCCGGAAGGCTCGCTATCGCTCTCGGCCGGGGTTCCGGCGCGGCGGCCGGGCATCGGTCACACTTGACCATGCCCTCACCACCAACCGCACCCGTCGCTCTCGACAAAGCCTACGCCCTCGCCCTGTGGCTGATCGCGAAGGCCGCTGCCATGCCGCGCGCTCACCGTTTCACCCTCGGCGACCGCATCTATTCCCAATCCCTCGATCTCGTCACGGCCCTTACGCAAGCCTCCTTCAGCCGCGATAGGTCGCGCGCCCTGGAAACCGCCAGCGACCGCGTCAATTCCCTTCGCATTCTCCTTCGCCTCGCCAAAGACATCCGGCTCCTGTCATTCGACCCCTACACCTACGCTGCCGGCCTCCTCGACGAGATTGGCCGCATGATCGGCGGATGGAGGAAGTCGCAATGAACCCGCTGTGGACCGAACTGACTTCTCTTCGAAACCTCTTCGACGCCGCCGCCCGCGCCGCGCAAGGCAAGAAGTCCCGGCCCGATGCCGCCGCTTTCCTGGCCAACCTCGAACCCGAACTGTTCCGCCTCCAGCGCCAACTCATCGGCTGCTCGTACCGCCCCGGCCCCTACCGCACCTTCCGCATCGTCGACCCCAAACCGCGCCTCATCTCCGCCGCACCATTCCGCGACCGCGTGGTGCACCACGCTCTCACCAATATCGTCGAGCCGGTCTTCGAACGCCGCTTCATTCCCTACTCGTTCGCCTGCCGCACCGGTTTTGGAACTCACAAAGCCATCGCCCACGCCCGGCGCGCTTGCGCGCGGTACTCGTGCGTCTTGAAACTAGACGTGCAAAAGTACTTTGCGTCCATCGACCATCGAATCCTGCTGGACCTGCTCGCCCGCCCGATCCACTGTCCCGATACCCTCCGTCTCATCCAACTCATAATTGCGAGTTCCAACCCCCAGGAGGAAGCGCTCCACTATTTCCCCGGCGATACGCTTTTCACTCCGCACGAGCGCCGGCGCGGGTTGCCGCTCGGCAACCAGACGTCCCAGTTCTTCGCCAACGTCTATCTCAATCCCATGGACCACATGATCGTCCGCAATCTCCGCCCCGGCGCCTATGCCCGCTACGTGGATGACTTCCTGCTGTTTTCCGATAGCCAGGAGCGGCTCCACGAGATGCACTGTCAGATCCAGGAGTTCCTCTGCCGCTTTCGCCTCACGCTGCATCCGGGCAAGAGCCGGATTCACCGCTGCCGCGACGGGTTCCCGTTCCTGGGCTTTCGGCTGTTTCCCACACACGCGCGGCTGCTGCGGCCCAACGTGGTCCGTTTCCGCCGCCGGCTACGCCGGCTTCACGCGGACTACCATGCCGGGATCGTCGGCATGGAAACGGTGAGACAATCGGTGCGGGCGTGGATCGGGCATGCCATGCACGGCGATACGTGGCGGCTGCGCGAACAAATCTTCCAGGCCTTTCCGTTTCTTTCCGGAAACCGCCGCCCCAAATAGCGCGGCCCTGGCCGCGAGCCGAGCCCAAGACCAGGGCCTGTTTATGTTCGACGCAGATGCCCGCGTCTGGACCGCGGCCCGGAAGTGGAATCGCACGCTCCCGCCGGTTCCCCGGCGGGACTCTGGCAGCAGACGGTTACGCCTGTTCCACATCCCCCGGCCAGCCGGAACCCCAGGTTTTGGTTCTGTTCGTCCGGTTGGTTGTTGTTGCGATACGACGAGCGCGCGTTCCTTCGATTATTGTTGAAAGAACCGCCCCGCCACACGTTATGACCGCGTTCCGGTTCCGAGTATACCAGGATTGCCCGGCACCCCCGGAAAAATTCCCCCGAGGGGGCTAGCCCCCTCGGGCTCCCCCACGGGCCTTACCTGCATACGCTAAAGGGAAAAGGGAAAAAACTCAAGTGATTCCCCCGGCCAGCCGGAACCCCAGGTCTCGGCCCTGATCGTCCGGTCGGACGAAGACGCGAAACGACGAGCGCGCGTACCTACGAACATCGATGAAAGAACCGCCCCGCCACACGTACGTCCCGCTGCCCTTGGAATACTCCGAAGACGTCCACTCCCACACATTCCCGACCATGTCGCAGGCGCCCTCCGCGCTTACTCCGCATGGATACAGCCCCACCGGCGTCGGGTGTCCGATCTTGCTGTCGAAATAATTCGCCCGCGAAGGATCGATATCATCGTTCCCCCACGGATACTTCGTACCATTCGGGCCACGGGCCGCCCGTTCCCATTCCTCCTCGGTGGGCAGCCATCCTCCCGCCCACACGCAATACGCCCTCGCCTGATGCCACGTTACGTTCACCACCGGCCAGTTCGGATGCTCCTGCTGCCCCTCCCAGTTCTCCGGTTCGCGGTCCGGCGCGGTCCCTTCCTCCACAAACGTCAGATACTGCGCCACCGTTACCGGGTACTTCCCGATCCGGAACGGCGGCAAGTTCACTTCGCGGAGCGCCTCGTCGTCATACGCCTCTTTGTCGTAGTTCCGGCCCTTCGGATCCTTGCTCTGCACCCCGATCCAATAGTTCCTGGCCTCTGGGATCGTCACCCACTCCTGTTTCGCCAGCCGCGGATCGCCCGCCTGCCCCAACGCCTCCGCCGCTGCCAGCCGGTCCTGGAACGGCACGCCCTTCGACTTCTCCTTATCGAAGATACCCATCACCAGCCGCAGCGATTCGCCGTAGCGCTCGTCCGCCACCGTGTATCCCACCAGGTCCGGCAGCAGCGCTCCAATCAACCCCACGCACTTCGCGCGATCCGCCAGATTCGGCCGCCCGCCCATCCGGTCCAACACCCTTCGCAGCAGCGCGTCCACTTTGGGTGAGCCCGCGTTGTACAAAAGCCCACCATACAGCAGCACGGTCTCCCGCCACTCCGGCTGGTAGATCCTCGGTTCCCCGCTCAGCAGGAGTTCGTGTTGCGCCGCGTCTTCCCAGCCCGCGATTTCCTTTGCCGCCAGGTACTCCTGAAAGGTGAGGTGCCAATAAGCGATATCCGGCCCGCGGCTCACCACGATCCCGCTATCGTTCTGCTCCGCGCGCAGGAATCGCTCAGCCGCCTCGCGGTTGGCGAACCGCTTCGCCAGTTTCTCTCCGGCCCACGCGAGCGGCACCTGCTTCTGGCGCCCCGCTTCGTGCTTCTGCATTTCGAGCGCCAACTCCCGCAGCCGCAGCAGGCAATCGTTCGCGGACAGCCGCTCCGTGTGGGCGCGCTGTTTCGACAACCACTCCAGGATCGACCCGTACAGATCCACGCGCTTCTCCGGCAGCTTTACGTTGTTGTGCTGCAACACCGCCAGCGCCGTCAGCATCACCGGATTCCGCGTCATCTTGCGGATCTCGCGCCGCCCGTTCACCGCCGCTTCCAGTTCTTCCCGGAAGCGCCGCTCTCCGGTTTCGTCGGTGGAGTACAACAGCTTCGCCAGCTTTGCCAGGAACGCGCGGATCGCCTCCGGCTCCAGGTCTCCGATCGGCGCCTCTTCGAAGTCCCGGATCGGTACCTTCCCCTCCGGGCGCGACGTGACCACGAACCGGCACCCGTCGAACGCCGCCGCCGCCGCGTGAATCAGTTTCGCCAGCCGCACGCGCGAGGGCTCGTCCGGCGTCTCGTCCAGCCCGTCGATCAGCACCTGGCACTCGCCCGCCTTCAGCCTGGCGCGGAAGTAATCCGCCGACAGCCCGCGATTCTTTTCGTCGCACTGCGCGCCCAGGAACACCGGAATCCAGTCCGGTGACGAGGCGTCCGCCGGCCCCGTCCTGGTGTGATGCTGCGCGATGTGGGTGGAGAGCACCGCCGCCTCGATGCGCACCGGGAGCGGTGCGCCCTCCGCCCACTGCTTGCACAACCGAAACGCCACCCGCTTCAGGAAGGTGCTTTTGCCGGACCCTGGGTCCCCCACCACCAGCAGTTTGCGATGCGCCAGCATGGCCTCTTCGAGCGGGATCGGCCCCGCGCGCATGTCGCCTGGCCCGGCCCCGCCTGCGTGCATGCCGCCTTCCCCTGCCGCGCCCGCCCCCGCCCGCATATCAACTTCCCTAGCCGCGCCCGCCCCCGCGCGCACGCCGCCTTGCCCCGCCCCGCCCGCCCCGGCGCGTTTTCCCCCTTCCCCCGCCGTGCCCGCCCCCGCACTCGACGCTGTGGTGAGCGGGATGTAGAACTCCCCGATCGGGAACCGGTAGGCGCGGTTGTCGCCGAATTTGAGACCTTGCACGTCGAAGTGGGAAGTCTCATCGAGCAGGGCTTTCACGTAGCGGGTGGGGTCGCCCGCGATGGCGGCCGTCACCCTGCCGGGCGTGACGGGATGGTGGGCTCTCAGGTATTTCTCGAGGTAGTCGCGAATCTTGTCGCGAAAATCGTCCGCGCCTTCGTAGGCGAGTTCGAGGCAGAAGCTGCGGACCTCCTCGCGGAACTCCATGACCCGGGTGGCCTGCTTCAACCCCCCCAGACCCTCGGGCTTGTAGGGGGCGTCGTTGAAACACATAACGACTTCCGGTTTGCGCGACTTGCGCCATGCCGCGATGGCCAATCGGATCTCGTGTTCGGTGCCGGTTTCGCCACCCATCTCCGGCATGGGTGTGCCGAACCGCTTCCAGAGGATGCCGACTACGATGTCGCATTTCTCGACCGGCAGGTCTTCGTCAATGGGCCCTTGCGGGCCTAGTTCGTGGACACGGGGACGGACGTCGGTCTTCCAGCCGAGCACTTTGAATTGCACATCGCGTTCCGCAGCCATGTTGCAGTTGAGGGCCGCGGCGACATCGGCGACGTGGTTCCTCTCCGTGGCGACGTCCCCGGGGGAAGCGACGAATATGGTGACTGTCCGGGCCATTGAGATTCAGGATACTGCATCGGAGGAGTGTTTGACGAATAATGGGAAGCCAATGCTTCCAGGGCCGGATCCTGTCCTTCCGGTGCAGTGGGCTGAGGGAGCCTCAGATCCTAAAGCAGCTTAGGGCTGAAGGCCGATCCGGCCGGAGGGATCGTCTACCGCTCATCGGCCGGGCCAGCGTCTCCCCCTGGCTTCCTCGCGGGCCAGTTACTTCTTTTCGGTAGCCGCTTCTTTGGCGGGCGGCTCCGCCTGCTTCTGTGCGTCTGCTTTCTGTGCGTCCGCCTTCTGGTCCGGGGCCGGCGGTTTCATGTACTGAACGATCACCGAGATCCTCCGGTTCGAAGCGCTATCCGGGGCCTCCGGGTGGCGCAACTGGCGGTCGGCGAAGCCTCTCACCTGCCCGATTTGCTCGGGGCGCAGTCCGTGCTCCACCATACATTTTCTAGCCGCATGGGCGCGGTCGGTGGAAAGTTCCCAGTTGGAGTACGATCCGTCTCCGTTGAAGGGTTTGGAATCGGTGTGCCCCTCTATCAGCACGCTATTGGGCAACTGTCCCAGTTCTTGCGCCAGCTTTCCCAACAATTCCGCTCCGCCCGCGGTGGGCACGGCTTTGCCCGATTCGAAGAACATTCCGGCTTCGGTCTCCAGCAGCTCGATGCGCAGCCCATCCGCGGTGATGGTGATCTCGATGTGGTCTTTCAGCTTTACGAAGGCGGGGAGGGATTTGAGGGCCTGCTGGAGCTTTTCCCGCAGCTTGGTCATGTCGTCCGTGGGGATATCGATGGAACTCCCGATGGCTCCCGGCGTCTCGACGCCCATCATCTTCCCGTCTCCGGCCGGGTTGTTGAAGTAGAAGGTGACGGCTTTCTTGATCTCGTCGTCCGCGCCCATCAGCCAGAGCACGATGAACAACGACATCATGGCGGTGACGAAATCCGCGTAGGCCACTTTCCAGGCTCCGCCATGGTGGCCGCCGGCTACCACTTTCCTCCGCTTGATGACGATGATCGGCTGCGGCGGCTTGATGGGGACGGATTGTGTCTCTTCCTTGACGGCCATGGCTATGCCGCCTTACTCGCCACCGAGCCGCCGCCCCGGCAGGCGGCTTCCATCTCCTGGAAGGTCGGGCGCACGCTGGTGGGGATGCTCCGCCGCGCCAGTTCCACCGCCATCATGGGGCTCAGCCCCTTGACGAACGCCAGCCCGGCCATGCGCAGGAAGCCGAAATAGCAGCCTTCCGCGTCGTTCACCTTGCTCATGGCCTGCGAGAGCGGCCCGAAGACGCCATAACACAGCAGGATTCCCAGGAAGGTCCCCACCAATGCCGCCGCCACCTTGTGCCCGATCTCTTCTTTGGGACCGCCGAGAGATCCCATGGTGATAACGATTCCCAGTACCGCCGCCACGATTCCCAGGCCCGGCAACGAATCGGCCATGGTCGAGAGAGCGTTGATCGGTTCGTGGGACTCGCGATGATGAACCTCCAGGTCCACTTCCATCATGGTGTCGATGTCCATGGGCTCAACGCCGCCGGAAACCGCCATGCGCAGGGTGTCGCACAGGAAATGCAGCGCATGGTGGTTCTTCATGAATTGCGGATACTTGGTGAAAACGGCGCTCTTCCCCGGGTTGTCGACGTCTTCTTCCAGTTTCGCCGTTCCCGACTTCCGCGCCAGGGTGAAGAGTTCGTACACCATCTTCAGGTTTTCCAGGTAGAAGGCTTTGGTGAAGGGGCTGCCGCCGACTACCCCCATGAGCCCGCTCACGATCTTCATCAGCGTCGGCAAGGGGTTGCCCACAATCACCGTGCCGATGGCAGACCCGAGTATGATGAGCAGTTCCCCGGGCTGCATCAACACCAGCAGGTTGCCGTGTTCCATCAGGTAGCCGCCGGCGATGGCTCCCAGAACGATGACGATTCCAACGATTGCGATCATCTTGTATCCCGAAGGCGACAGTTCTCGTATCGGATGCTAACGCTGAAGTCTTTAACCGCGTTGACAGGACACGCTTTAGTTCCCACTCCCAGGTCCGCTCCCGCCCCCATTGGCTGGCGCCGCCGGTTGCGAGCCACTTTGGCGCCGTTCCGCGCGTTACCCTATGGGAGTGTCCGCGCCCGCTGGTACCGGAATCCAGCCGGATAGTTGACTCTTGCACGGCGATATCCTAATGTTTATGCTCATGGAGGCCGTTTCAATGCGACGCAGCAGCTCGATACTACTTGTACTGTTCTTCACCATCCTGTCCCAGGCTCAGGCCCAGAAGAAGCGCGTGGCCGTCATGAATTTCGACTATTCGACGGTCTCCAGCTACGTTTCGCAGATCTTCGGGAGCAATCAGGATGTCGGCAAGGGCATTGCCGATATCCTGGTGGACCGGCTGGTCACCGACGGCACCTATAGGGTGATCGAGCGCAAGGAGATGGACAAGATCATCGCCGAGCAGAATTTTTCCAACAGCGACCGCGCCGATGCCTCCACCGCGGCCAAGATCGCGCGCATCCTGGGCGTGGATGCCATCGTCATCGGCAGCATCACCCAGTTCGGCAACGACAACTCCAAAACCAATGTGGGCGGCGGAGCCTTGGGCGGCGTCACCGGCCGGTTCGGCATCGGAGGCGTCTCGAAATCCAAGTCCACGGCGGTGGTGCAGATTACCGCGCGCATGGTCGATACCAGCACGGCCGAGATCCTGGCGAGCGCCCAAGGCAAGGGCGAGTCATCGCGCGGGGGTGTGGGGCTGCTGGGCGCGGGCGGCAGCGCGTACGGCGCCGGCGGCGGCGGCATCGATATGAGGTCCAGCGGTTTCCAGAACACCATCCTGGGCGAGGCCACCAACAAGGCGGTCACCGAGGTGGCCCAGCAGTTGGAAGCCAAAGCGGCCTCCCTGCCCACCGTCGAGGTGGACATCGACGGCCTGGTGGCCGATGCGTCTCCGGATGGCACGCTGGTCCTCAATATCGGATCGAAGAACGGCCTCAAGGTCGGCGACACGCTGAACGTCAAGCGCAAGGTGCGCGAAGTGCGCGACCCCGATTCGGGCAAAGTGCTGCGCAGTATCGAAGACACCCTCGGCACGGTTACCATCACCGAAGTGGAGGCTTCCTCCGCCGTGGGCAAGTTCAGCGGATCGGGCACGCCCAAGGTGAAGGACACCGTCAGCAACAAGTAAGGCCAAGGCCGCGGGATCCGGCGGCCCGAGAGTTTCCCCGCAACGGCGCCGCATCGCGCGGCCGGAGCGGGAGTGAGAGGTGACGACATGGCCGCGGGATCCGGCGGCCCGAGAGTTTCCCCGCAACGGCGCCGCATCGCACGGCCGGAGCGGGAGTGAGAGGTGACGACATGGATTTGAAGATCGGTTCGACAATAGGCGACTATCAGGTGGTCGGCGTCCTGGGCGCCGGCGGCATGGGCTCGGTGTACCAGGTCCGGAACCTGATCTCCGACCGCGTGGAGGCTCTCAAGGTTCTGCTGCCGGACCTGTCCGGCGATCCCAGCCTGGCCGAACGCTTCCAGCGCGAGATCAAGGTCCTGGCCAGCCTGGATCACCCCAACATCGCGCAGTTCCGCTCCGCCTTCCGCTCCGGCAACCAGATCCTGATGGTGATGGAGTGCGTGGAGGGAGTGACGCTCGAGCACAGGCTAAAGGAAGGTCCGCTGCCCGTCGCGCAGGCGCTGGACGCGATCGGCCAGGTCCTCGCGGCCCTGGAGTACGCCCACGGGCGAGGCATCGTCCACCGCGACATCAAGCCCGCCAACATCGTCCTGACGCCGGCGGGCGTGGTGAAGCTGATGGATTTCGGAATCGCCAAGGCGGCCACCGACCACAGGCTGACCGTGACCGGCACCACCGTGGGGTCGCTGTACTACATGTCGCCCGAACAGATTCAGGGCGCGGTCACGGTGGATGCGCGGAGCGACCTCTACTCGGTGGGCGTCACCCTGTACCAGCTCGTCACCGGCAAACGGCCCTTCGATGGCGACAGCCAGTACGCCATCATGGCGGCGCACTTGGAGAAGACGCCCGTCCCGCCCGTCATGCTCGACCCCAGGCTGCCGCAGGCGCTCAACGACCTCATCCTGATGTCCGTGGCTAAGGACCCGGACAGCCGTTTCCAGACCGCCGGGGCGTTCCGCAACGCGCTGGCCGCGGTCGCGGCGACACTAGCTCCTACGGAAGCGGTGGCCGCGCCGCCGCCCGCGCTGGCCCCGCCGCCGCCGCCGGTCCGGACCCCCTTTGCGACGGGTAGCGCAGCGGTGCCGCCCGTCATGCCGCCGCCCATGCCGCCGCCCATGGCAGCAGCCGCACCGCCCCCGGCTCCCATGCACCCGCGGAGCATGGCTGCGCGGCCCAAGAGCCATCGAGGGCTTTGGATGGCGATCGGCGGTATCGCCGCCGTGGCGGCGATTGTCTGCCTCATCGAATTCGGACCCTGGAAGGGCGCCAAGGCGGAATCCGCCAGGCAGCAGGCGCTAGCCACGGCGTCGGCCCAGCCGCCGGCCACAGCGCCCGTCACTTCCGCGGAAACCGCGCCCACGCCTCCCCAGGAAGCCGCGCCCCAGCCGCAGCCGGCGCCCGAGCCGGCCCCCGCTCCCAAGCCTGCCGTGACCCCGAAACCGGCGGCGCGTCCGCAGGAGGCGAAGCCTGCGCAAGCCCAGCCGGCGCAGCCTCAACCTCAGCAGCCAGCCCCGCAGCCGGAGGCGCAGCAGCCGCCACCGCCGCCGCCCGAGCAGCCCAAACCCGAACCCGCGCCGGCCGCCCCCAAGGGGCCCAGCCGCCAGGAGTTGATGAAAGCCCGAGAGTTCGTGGCCAAGCTGCACTTTCGCGCCGATGCCATCGACAATCTTCTGCAGAGCCTCAAGGCGCGCCAGGAGGCCGGCGGCATGGGCCTCAATGCGCGCTTCACGCGGCCCCAAGGCCTCATGAATACCTATCTGGAGAGCGCCGACCAGGCGCTTAACCAGGGCGATCTGCCGGCCGCCAAGGGGTATCGGGAGAAGGCCGAGCGGCAAATCGAGATTTTGGAAAAACTGCTGAACATGTGAGGACAAGTGGGGCAGGCGCTTCCGCCTGCCAACCGATTTCTTCCGCAAAGGCCCCGTTCTTGGCCAATCTCGAAGATGCCCGCCAATGGCTGGCCGCAGCCACATCGGTGGCCGCGCTCACGGGCGCCGGAATCTCCGCCGAAAGCGGCGTCCCCGTCTTCCGCGGCGCCGGCGGTTTGTGGCGGGACTACAAGCCCGAAGACCTGGCCACCCCCGAAGCCTTCGCGCGCGACCCGCGCCTGGTGTGGGCGTGGTACGACTGGCGCCGCCAGGCCATCCAAAAGGCCCAGCCCAACGCCGCCCATCGCGCCCTGGTGCAACTCGATAAGCGCACGCCGCGGTTCACCCTCGTCACCCAAAACGTGGACGGGCTCCACCACCTGGCCGGCAGCGGCCGGATACTCAAACTGCACGGCGACATCTGGCGGATGCGCTGCACCGCCTGCGGCGCCAACTGGCCGGACCGCCGCGCGCCCCTGCCCAAACTGCCCCCGCACTGCGCCTGCGGCGGCCTGGCGCGCCCCGGCGTGGTGTGGTTCGGCGAGCCGCTGCCGGATGGCATGATGAACGAGGCCGGACACGCGGCGGCTTCGGCGCAGGTCTTTCTGGTGATTGGTACCTCGGCGGTGGTGTATCCCGCCGCCGGCCTGATCTCGCATGCCCGGCGCGCCGGCGCCAAGGTGATCGAGATCAACACCGAAGAGACCGCCGCGTCGCAGTGGGTGGATTGCGCGCTGCGCGGCCCGGCCGGCGAGATCCTGCCGCAATTGGTCGGATCGTGACTTGACTTAAGTCACGGGTTTTTTATAAGTCTCTCATTTTCAGCTACTTATATTTTCCCCGTGACTTAACTCAAGTCACGGCCAACGATTCCGCGGCTCCGGGCGTCTTCCGTACATGAGATTGCTCCCGATAGCCAGCCTGGCCTTATTGGCGGCGTGCGCGGCGCTCGCGCAACCGGCATTCGAAGTGGCGTCGGTGAAACCATCCACGGATCGAGACACCATCATCGGCCTGTTCACGTACCCCGGCGGCCGGGTTGTCGCCACGAAGTACACGTTGAGGATGTTGATCCACGATGCCTACAACCTCCAGGACCAGCGGATCCAGGGTGGCCCCCGTTGGGCCGGCGAGGACCAGTACAACCTCGAGGCCAAGCCGCCCAAATCTTCGGAATCCAGCCGCTGGGTGCCGGCCAGTTTCAAAACGCCACCCAACCCGGAAATGCGGCAGATGCTGCAAACCCTGCTGGCCGACCGCTTCCATTTGAAAATGCACACGGAGACGAAGAAGGAGTCCGTGTACGCCCTGGTGGTGGCCAAGGGCGGCCCTAAACTGAAGCCGCCGGACACCGCGAAGGAGCCCTTTGTGGGCCTGTTCCAAAAGAGATCGCCGTACGACAAGTCTATCTCTCATTCCGTGCGCGGCCAAAACGCCACCATGGCGCAATTGGCCGCCTACCTGGGACCGTCCATGGGCCGGCCGGTGCTGGACCAGACCGGTCTCAAAGGCAATTTCGATTTCGAGGTCGAATACGCCGAAAGCGCGTCGCGGGCCGAAAACGCCGCACAGTTGCTAGGTGCGATTCAGGACCAGCTCAAGCTGAGGTTCGAAACCCAGCCGGGATCGGTTGACGCGCTGGTGATCGACCGCGCCGAAAAGCCGTCGCCGAATTAGGTGAGTCCCCCGCCGGAGGTGCGCGCGAGACGATCCGGCCCCCGGCAGCCCGGAATATCCCGCGTGGTTGGGTTCCGGCTCCGCTGTTCCGCGGGGCAGGCTGGCAGCCTGCGGCGGACCCCAAGGGTTACCCCGTCAACCCGCCTTCCGATCAGCCTGCGGGCGCCGCCGGCGCTGACAGAAGGTTCGGCTCTGAAAAGCCGGCTCAGGTGTATCCTGGTTCTTACTCGGGAGAGCAAAATGAAAATCCTATTAGCGGGACCCGACTATGAAGAGAACCTCTCCATTCGCTATCTATCGGCTTCGCTGCTAAGTGGCGGACACGATGCCGTTCTGGCCGCTTTCAACTCGCTGGCTGACATAGCGGCGGTTGCCGGCGCCGCTCAGGGTGCCGACCTGGTCGGGTTGTCCATGTGTTTCCAATCCAGGGCAAACGAGTTTCTGAGTCTGGCTCGACAAATCAAGTCGCGCGATCCCGGGAAACTTATCGTGGCGGGTGGCCACTACGCTTCCTGCGCCGCCGGGCCGCTGCTTGCCAACCATCCGGAAATCGACATCGTCGTGATTCATGAAGGAGAAAAGACACTCGCCGAAATCGCCGATGTCCTGCCGCGTTTCGAGGAGCGTCTGCCTGAAATCCCCGGCATCGCTTATCGCAACGGGCGGCATGTGCGTTTCACAAACCCGCGTCCGATGCTGGACGATCTGGACGCGCTGCCCTTTCCCGACCGGCGCGGTCCCGTTCATCTGATCGCGGGCGTGCCCACCAGCTATCTGATGGGCAGCCGCGGTTGTTATGGAAGCTGTGCCTATTGCTGCATTACTACCCTCCACCGCATGGCGCCCGGGAAACGGTTTCGCCAGCGCGACGTGGAACGGATCGCGGATGAGATGGCGGCTCTCTACCATGCCAGGGGAACGCGCCAGTTCGTCTTTCACGATGACAACTTCCTGGTTCCCTCCGAGGCTTTCAACCATTCCCGAATCTCGGCATTCGAGGGTGCGCTGAAGAAGCGAGGCGTTGAGAACATCGCGCTGGCGATCAAGTGCCGCCCCGCGGATGCCAGCCGGATGGTGCTTGGACGTCTGAAGGCGCTCGGCCTTGTCCGCATCTTCCTTGGCGTGGAGTCCGCCACCCCGCGCGGGCTTTCGGTTCTGGAACGGAACCAGAGCGTGGAAGATTCGGAACGCGCCATCGAGACATGTGCCGAACTGGACATCTCCGCGCAGTTTACGCTGATGACCTTCAACCCGGATGCCACGCTCGATACCTTGCGTTCCGACGCGGCATTCATGCGGCGCTTCTATCGAAATCCCCTGAACTTCTGCCGCGCCGAAATCTATGCGGGCACTCCGCTGGAGAAGCGCATGATCGAACTCAGGCGGGCAAGGGGAAACTATCTCGCAAGGGAGTACAACCTGGTGGATCCCGTGGCCGACCTCGCCTGCAATACGTCGCTGGAGCTGTTTCATCCCAGGTGTTGGAGCAACGGCAGCCTGATGCAAAACGCCATCGGCCTTGACCACACGGCCTCGGTGGCGAAACGGTTCTACAAGAGGTCACAAGGAGAGACGCTAGCCCGCCGCGTAGGGAATTGGGTTCGTTCCGTCAATCTGGACACCATCGGCCTGCTGGACGAGGTTATCGAGCTTAGTGCGTCCGCCGCCGGCCGCCGGAACGCCCGCTTCCAAAGCGCCATGCTCGCCCTTGCGGAGCGCGAATCCACGACTCGTCGGAAGTTACTTTCCGAAGGGACGAGATTGAGGGTAGAGCTGGAAGCGTTACGCTTCGCAAACGGGGCGCTCCACAGCCGCCAGACGTCGCTATCGTGGCCCAGATTGGCCAGGCAGGCTGCCGCAGCGGTACTTGTTATTGGGATACCCACAACAATGGGTAACCACCAGGCAATGGCCCAGCAGAGTCAAACCGCCCCGCCCGCTCCCACTGCCAGCCAGGACAAATCTACGTGCTCGCTGGCGGGTACTGTCACGGATCCCTCGGGAGCCGCTGTCGCGGGAGCGAAGATCACCGTTTTCGACGAAGTAACCGGGCGGACTCTTACGTTTAAAACCAACGAAGCTGGCAAGTACGCGGCAAACGATCTCGGCGCCAGTCACTATGAGATCAGGACCGACTTGCCGGGTTTCAAATCGACCATAAAGAGCGGGGTCATACTGCAGGCGGGCGCGAGCGTAACTGTCGATATCAAGCTCGAACTGAGGGCCGATGTCTCAGGATGCTGCGAGTACGCCGCCGGGCGACTGCCTGCACCGCTGAGCCTGCGTGACCGGAAGAAGCCCCTCACTTACGTCGTTGGAGTCGATAAGGACTACGGCACTCTTCAGGGAGTTGCAAAGCTGGTTTATGGCGATTCGAAAGCGTGGATACCCATATTTGAAGCCAATCGGCTTGTAATTCAGAAGCCTGGACCGGTCCCCGATGGAACGTCGCTATTGATCCCGCCAAAGAAACGGGTCGTTCCGAAACTGATCTCCAAAGTCACGCCGGTGTATCCACCCGAGGCTGCCAAGGAGCATTTCCGGGGCGATGTCGTGTTGGATGTCACGCTCAAGGAAGATGGCACGGTCGAGAAGACCAGCGTTATCGCCGGGTATTCCCCGCTTGCCGAAGCGGCAACCAGTGCCGTGAAACAGTGGCGATACCAGCCGTTGGTGGTTCACGGCAAACCGGTCGTTAAGTTCGTCGTCGTGGTTTCATTTGACAGGGAAGGCAAGGCCCGGTAGACCCGGTCACGCCTTTTCCAGCCGGCAGGATCGCCTCCTGCACGCCGCGCGCCAGGTCAGGCTGGCAAACGAGGCCCCGGCCTGGCTCGAAAAGGCTCCAGCCGGGCAAAGACCCCGCTGAGCCCGTATCCCCAGGTGTGCGTCCAAGCCATGGCCGATGCGGATCTGACGCTGGTGGTGGTGGACATATCGGGGCCGCTGGAAGCCGAGGAAATCCCGAACCGTATCTTCTCCACCTTCCGCATCGGAACATAACGGAACCTTTGCGTGTATAATTCGTCTAGGTCTTCGACCGTGTGATTTGGTGTCATTACCGGGCCGCTCGCTCACGCTCGCGGTTCCGGACAGAACCGCGAGCGTGAGCGAGCGGCCCGTGGCAAAGGAACGGTTTCTCGCGGTCAAGCCACTTGGCTTTCCTGACTGCCGTGGCTCCGGGTCCCGTGGCAATGGACCAAATTCAATTTTGAGGTGATTATGCGCCAATCTTTACGATCTCTCGTAGTTGCGGTTCTGTTCCTCGCGCCGGCGGCGTTTCCGCAGACGCTGCCGCAAGGCGTTCAGAAGGTGACCTCCGTCGAGGGCATCACCGAGTACGCCTGGCCCAACGGCCTGCGGGTTCTGCTGTTTCCCGAT
>Ga0182027_10006873_pt1 | contig 16923 bp, 16 predicted proteins | sample 712E1DmetaG_FD_121300 | JGI IMG/M metagenome (GOLD analysis project Ga0182027, IMG submission 121300) | Permafrost microbial communities from Stordalen Mire, Sweden - 712E1D metaG (Illumina Assembly) | ecosystem: Environmental > Terrestrial > Soil > Wetlands > Permafrost | place: Sweden... | reverse complement strand
TTCTGTCCGAGCATGGAAGCCATGACCCGTAGGTCCTCGGACCGGATGGTCAGGACCTCACCGTTGAAGTCCTGGCGCTGGACTTGTACCGAGGCGAGGAACCGCCGCAGCAGCTCACGTTCTGGGCCCTGCACCTCTGAGAGGCGCAAAAGGTCGACGGCGATCTTGAATGGCTTGCCGCTGGTTTCCGCGTTGTCGCCGTTGCTGTGGAAGGCCACGCCCCGCCCGGCACTGGGCGGCTCCGCCGCATCTGGGGGGAGCAGCTGGTCCACGGGCACGCGGTAAAGCCTTGCCAGTCGCTGAAGCCGCGGCACCGAGATGGTGCGCTCTCCCCGTTCGTAGGCGCCGAGCACCGACGCCTTGAACTCGAGTCGGGACGCCTTTTCCACCGCTTGCAGAGAAAGGCGCTTCTGGCGCCTTACAGCGCGCAGCCGAGCACCCACCGCGACCGCGTATTCCGGGTCGACTCCTTCTGTCTGGCTTGGGGCCATTCCCGTCATCTCCGGTCGGTGTCGCCGCGCTGTTGCGCTCAGACACCGGCTACCCAAATTGGGTTCCGCTTAGGTTGTGCCAGAACGCCAGGTCCCTGCCCGTAGCAACCGGATCGGGACCTACCCTTTAAGTCTTGCTCGTGGGGCTGCTTCCTGCAAGGATGCTCGACCGCCCGAGCCTCCGCGCTCGTGTCGAGACTCTTAGTGCGACCATCGCACCGCCGCGCTCCGCAAGGCCGCCAACACCGCGCCAGCGGCCAGCGCGGCCGTTTCGACCCGCAGGATGCCGTCTCCGAGCGCAACTTTGTTTCTGACCAGCGCGAGCTCCCGCGGTGACCACCCACCTTCGGGGCCGATCAGAATCACAGGTGTCTGGAGGGAGATCGGGCTTCCACCTGGCTCAGCCAGGGCGACGTCCGACGTGGGCGCGCGGTCCAGAACCGTGTTGACGGTCTGGCTCGGGCCTATCGCGGGCAGGAACCTGCGGCGCGACTGCATCGCCGCCTCACGGACGATCTTGCGGAGCCGGGCCTCCCGGCGAATCGCGCCGTCCCGGTCGGGCCGCACCACGGTGCGGTCGGCCACGAGAGGAGTCATCACGTCGATGCCGAGCTCGACCAGCTTGGCCACGGCCCACTCGGTCCGTTCCGCCTTCGCCCACGAGAAGCCGACCTCGAGTTTCGGCGACGGGCGCTGGGTCCGGTGCAAGGGACCGACCATCTCGAGACCGAACCGGCCGCCCGTTGCTGCCCGCCTACCCGCGCGTGCCTGGAACGGGGCGCTCAGCGAGGTGAACGCGCAGATCCTCCATGCGCCGGCACCGTCGCCCGCGGCGACAGTCTCGCCGGACTTCAGGCGTAGGACCTCGCCGAGGTGGTGGGCATCCTCGTCGCAAAGCTTCGGGGCGTCCAGATCGTCCACGAACACCAGCGCGGCGGCCGCCCTGAGCTCCGCGTCGGGGGCGCCGGCTTCCACCGCTCAGCCGAATGCGGAACGGAGGCGGGAGAACAGGCCCGGGTCCGGCGGTTGGACCTGCTCACCGCGGAGGGCGGCGAGCTTGCGCAGCAGCTCGTCCTCCTCCTTCGACAGCTTGAGAGGCGTGTCGACAAAGACATTGACGAGAAGGTCGCCGCGTCGCCCACCACGAAGCCGGGGGACACCGTGACCTGCCACCTTGAGCACTCGACCGGTCTGCACACCGGCCGGGACCGAAAGCGGATGCGGACCGTCGAGAGTGTCCAGCTCGACCTCTGTGCCGAGGGCGGCCTGGGCAACCGACAGGTGCAGCGTCGTGACGAGATCGGTACCCGACCTTTCGAAGCGGCTGTCGGGCTCGACGCGCAGGTGCACGTACAGGTCCCCGGACTCCCCACCTCGAAGCGCCGCTGCACCTGCCCCGGCGATGCGCAGTGTGGCCCCGTCGTCGACGCCGGCGGGTATGTCGACGGTAAGGGTCCTGTCGTCCAGCCTTCTGCCCTCTCCGTGGCAGTCGGGGCACGGAGACGTAACGACCTTGCCGAGACCGCTGCAGCGACCGCACTGGGTCGCTGTCATCATCTGTCCGAGGATCGACTGACGCACTCGCTGGATCTGGCCCGAGCCACGGCAATCGGGGCAGGTGCTCGCGTGTGTACCTACGCGCGCTCCGCTCCCTGAACAGGTAGTGCAGGGCACCGGTGCTTTGAGGTTCACGTCGCGGCGCGTGCCGAAGACCGCTTCGGCCAGTCCGATCTGCAACACGATCTCGGCATCCGCGCCCTGACGACGCGCTCCGCGCTGACCACCGGCACCGAAGCCTTGATTGAAGAACACGTCGAACAGGTCGCCGAGCCCGCCGCCGAAACCGAACGGGTCGCCGGCCCCGGCCCCGGTCCCTCTTACAGCCTCGGGCCCGAACATGTCGTAGCGTCGCCGGCGCTCGGGATCGCGGAGGGTTTCATAAGCCACCGTGACCTGTTTGAAACGGGCTTCTGACTCAGCGTCGCCCGGGTTCGCGTCAGGGTGGAGTTCGCGGGCGAGCTTGCGGTAAGCGCGCTTGAGCTCGTCCTCGGACGCCGAACGCGGAACGCCCAGCAGTTCGTAGAAGTCCTGGGTCATCGACACAGTTAGTTACCGCGGAGCTCTCTTGTCAGCCTCTGGCCTACGACCGCGACTGCCGCGAGCGCGTGCTCGTAATCCATCCGTGTTGGCCCGAGCACGCCGATGGTCCCGAGAGCGACACCTTCTGACTCATAAGGCGCCACGACGAGCGAGCACTCTGCCAGGGACTCGATACCAGCGTGCTCGGAACCTATGGAGACCGACTGTCCCTGGGCGAGCACGTCGCGGAGCAGCGTCACCACGACGTAAGACTGCTCGAGGATGCCCAGCACTGCGCGCACCTTGTCGATCGCGTCGAAGCGCTCGGCCATGAAGGCAGCGCCGCCGACGAAGACCTGGTCTTCGCTTCCAGCAGTGTTGCCGTCTTCAAGGGCGCCCACACAGACCCGGACGAGGTCGTCGACGTCGGTGTCGGCGTCACCACTGGGCGTCTCAGGTGGCACAAGGCCGAGCGAGCTTCCGGAAAGGCGCTGCTGAAGTGCCGTGCTTGCCGTTGACAAGACGGCGTCGGGGACGCCCTCCCGAATGGCGATCGTGCGCTTTTCGACGACTCCGTTGGAGAGGACCGCCACAGCCATGGCCGTATGGGCCGAGAGCCGTGCTATCAGCGCCGAGCGAACTACGAGCGCCTGATGGGCCGGGCTGACCACGACGCCTGCGCAGTCGGTGAGCTGGGCCAGGAGCCGAGAGGTGTCGTGGAGCACCCGCTCCAGCTCGCCGTGTGCCTTCGAAAAGAAGACCTGCACCTGCTCGTGCTCGGCGCGCGCAAGCGGCTGTGGGTTTCCGAGGTGGTCCACGAAGAACCGGTAGCCCTTGTCGGTAGGGATGCGGCCAGCACTGGTGTGCGGATGGGTCAGGTACCCCTCGCGCTCGAGGGCCGCCATGTCCGCCCTGACGGTGGCAGGCGAGACCTCGATGACGGGATCACGTGCCACCTGCGAGGATCCCACCGGTTGAGCTGTCTCCACGTAGCCCGTCACGACGGACTTCAAGATCGCCGCCTTGCGGTCGTCCAGTTGGTCGTAGTCGTTTCGGGTTGGCATCTCACAAGCTCCTCGAGGGAGATTCTACTTGGGGCGTCCGAGGGCGATGGCAACGCCGCTCGAAGGGGTTCACCTGCAGGGGTGGAAGTGGTGAGTTTGGCCGCCCGCGTTCCTCGGCCCTCATTCCTCCAGCGTCAGGGCACTTATGAATGCTTCCTGGGGGATCTCGACGCGCCCGATCGATTTCATCCGCTTCTTGCCTTCCTTCTGCTTTTCGAGCAGCTTGCGCTTTCGGGTTATGTCGCCGCCGTAACACTTGGCGAGGACGTCCTTGCGCTTGGCCTTGACTGTCTCGCGGGCAACGATGCGTCCTCCGATCGCCGCCTGTATGGGCACGTCGAACAGCTGTCGCGGGATTAGCTCGCGCAGCTTCGCGGTCATCTTGCGTCCATAGTCATCGGCCTTGGAACGGTGCACGATCGTCGAGAACGCGTCCACGGGCTGGCCCGCGAGAAGGACGTCGACCTTGACGAGGTTGTCTGTCTGGGTCCCGGCCGGCTCGTAGTCGAGGCTTGCATAACCCTTGGTCCTGCTCTTGAGTGCGTCGAAGAAGTCGAGCACGACCTCGGCGAGCGGGAGCTCATAGATGAGCTCGACGCGCTCGGGCGATAGGTACTCCATCTGCTCCATCCGGCCCCGGCGCATCTGGCAAAGGTCCATGATCGTGCCCGTGTACTCGGCCGGGGTGATGATCGTGAGCTTCAGCAACGGCTCGTCAATGTGGTCGATGAACTGTGGTTCGGGCATTGCCGACGGATTGTCGACGGGCAGGATCGCGCCGTTGGTGAGGTGCGCGATGTACTCAACTGAGGGCGCAGTGGCGATCAGGGAGAGCCCGAACTCGCGCTCGAGTCGCTCGCGGACGATCTCCATGTGCAACAGACCGAGGAACCCACAGCGAAAGCCGAAGCCGAGGGCGGCGCTGGTCTCGGGTTCGTAGGTCACGCTCGAGTCGTTCAGCTTCAGTTTCTCGAGAGCATCGCGCAGGTCCGGGAACTCGTCGCCGTCGATCGGGTAGATGCCGCAGAAGACCATCGGCTTGGGGTTCTGGTAGCCCTCGAGCGCTTTGGAGGCCGGGCGTGCGGCTTCGGTGACGGTCTCACCGACGCGTGCTTCACCGACGTCCTTGATACCGGCGATCAGATAGCCGACCTCGCCTGGGCCGAGCTCGGCGACTTCCGCCATGACAGGTGTCCGGATGCCAACCTCTTCGACCTCGTGAATCGCACCGGTCTGCAAAAAACGCAGGCGTGCCCCCGATCGCAATGTCCCGTCCACGACTCGGACCGCGCTGACGACACCTCGGTACTGGTCGTAGTAGGAGTCGAACAACAGCGCACGCAGGGGGCCGCCTGGATTGCCTTTCGGAGGTGGGATCCGCCGTACGACCTCGTCGAGCAGCTCGACCACGCCGGCACCGGTCTTGGCAGAGATGCGCAGGATCTGTTCGCTCGGGAGCCCGAGCACCCGCTCGATCTCCTCGGCGTAGCGGTCCGGATCTGCCGCCGGAAGATCGATCTTGTTAAGGGCGGCGACTATCTCTAAGTCGTGTTCGAGGGCGAGGTAGCAGTTGGCGAGCGTCTGGGCCTCGATCCCCTGGGAGGCGTCGACGAGGAGCACGACGCCCTCGCAGGCTGCGAGGCTCCTCGAGACCTCATAGCCGAAGTCGACGTGGCCCGGTGTGTCGATCAGCTGGAGCACGAAGTCGCGCCAATGAACGCGCACGTTCTGTGCCTTGATGGTGATCCCGCGTTCGCGTTCGATGTCCATCGAGTCGAGGTACTGGGCTCTCATGTCGCGGGGGTCGACCGCCTTGGTGAGCTCCAAGATGCGGTCCGACAGGGTCGACTTTCCATGGTCGACATGGCTGATGATCGAGAAGTTGCGAATTACCTCGGGGGCGACCACGCCGTCCATCGTGCCATCTCGGCCACGGTGTGCCGTTCGGTTCGGGTGCTGGTACTCTCGATGATCCCGGAGGCAATGTTCCTCCTACCCGTACGCGTCGAGGGACGAATGGCGAATATCAAGAGTCAGATCAAGCGGAACCTTCAGAACGAGCGGCGCCGCGTCAGCAACAAAGCCGTGCGTTCGGAGCTGAAGACGCGCACGAAGAATGCCCTTTTCGCCGCCGAGACCGGTGCCGAGGACTCGCCCGAACGACTGCGTGAGGCCGTGAAGCGGATCGACAAGGCCGCGGCCAAGGGCGTTATCCACGCGAACCAGGCATCTCGACGCAAGTCGCGCCTCGTCCGGCGTATCGCCCTGATCACAGCTGCGAACGAGGAGAGCTGAGTCCACCGACTCGTTCTAGGGGTGTTGTACGGCGCGTGAGGATCTCAGGTTCCGGCGAGCTGAAGTTTCACCGGAGGCCGTCCGCCGAGCAAGGCGGCATCTATGGAACTGTCGCCGCCTGACATCCCGAGTTCCCATACGCCAACGCCCGCACAGTGGAACTCGGCGGCGAGCGCTGACTTGAGGGCGATCGACACGGGATCATCGAACCAGGTCTGGTGCCACTTCCCGCCTCTGTGAACATCTGTCCACGGTGTTTCGGTCACCGGGTCCCATTTAGGCGCGTGACGCGCAGCGACGATTTGAGCGTATGTGACTGCGACCGGTTCCCCCGTGGTTTCGGCCCCGTCGAGCCCACTTGTAGCCGGGTAGTCGTAGCCGTAGAGGGGAATGCCGAGCACGATCCGCCGTGCGGGCACCACGGACGCGTATTCGGCCAGCGTCGCAGCGTCGTTCAAGGAGGCGTTCGCCAACGGCGCCGTCGCCGAAGCCACTCCCGGGTTCTGCATGTCATAGGCCATCACGAACAGTTCGTCGACATAGGGCATAAGAGCCTTGATGTCGAAGAACCCGAACGGGTCGAAGGCCGAGCTCGGGTATGTGTCCAACATGATCGACCAGGTGGGCGAGAGGGACTTCAACGCCTTCGAAAATGATGCGACAAAGCGGACGAAGCCGCCCCGGTCGGAGGTGCTGGAGCCTTCGAGGTCGAGATCTACGCCGTCGAAGCTCCCCGCCCTGAGCAATGCCGCAACATTCCTGGCGAGCCGCGGGCCCGCCGTCGAAGGGTGTGACGCGATCGAGTGAAGTACCGACGTGTTCTGAGAGAAGACGGTGAGGAGCACCCTGTCGCCGGCGGCGTGAGCCTGTTTGACGACCAGAGCGAGAGACGCACCGGCGAGGGTCGACCGGCCCTCTCCGCTGTGGCCGATCGATCCGTCGGTGCCGAGACCCACGGCCCAGTAGGCGAGCGTCGTCAGGTCTGTGTAGTTCGGCGTGAAGCTGCCGACCTCCCAGTAGGGGAGGAACCCGACCACCTGGTGCACCGGCAGTGGCTTGGCGAAGGCGCCCGCGGGGAGGACCGGGGCAGCTTGGCCAGGCATACGCGGTAGGCGAACTGCTACCGCTGCCTCGGCATTTGCCACCGCGGCTCGCTCGACAGGAATCAGGCGCTCGGATGGGCTGGGAGCCTGCGTCGTGGCCGAACCGGAACCAAATACTCCGCACGCGCCAAAACCGAGCGCGCACAGCGCGCTGGCGAACACACCGGAGGCGAGGCGAGCGGCGGCAGAGCGCCGCGTTGATGCCATGACCGCCCGAGCGTAGTTCTGGTCGGTCCACAACAGGCACCACCACCTCAAATGAACCCATGGACCGAAGAATGCTCCTACGCTCTTGGCCATGGTTTTCGTCGAGATCTTTCGCTTGCTCGTCGCAGTGTGCGGCGCGCTTGTCGGTCTCGCGGCCGGGAACCATTACGCCGCAACGGCGGCAGGCCGCTCCGCGGGGGCCGCCATCGGGACCCTCGTCGGTTATGTGGTCGGCGGCGTGGTCGGTCGCCTGACCGACGGCGGCATGCGCCACGCGACCCGATCGCTTCGTCACGTTCCCGCCCCTGAGCTGCTGGCAGGCATGCTGTTCGGCAGCTTCGGACTGTTGATCGGTGTGATCATCTGCGTTCCGCTGTTCGTCTTCGTCCGGGCGAACTCGGACTACCTCATCACCGCCCTCATGGCCTGGGTGCTGGGCACGCTTGGGTTGAAGCTCGGCATGGCCAAAGGACGCCAGCTCGCCGATGCGCTCGGAGTCACGCGCCGCCTCATTCCGATGCACCAGGACTTTCCCGTTGGCACAGACCTGGCCGATACCTCTGCGGTGATGGACCGGTCTTTTCTTGTCATGGGGCAGACCGGCCTGTTCGGTGACGAGCTGTTGATCCCCGAGCCCGTGGCCGACGAACTTGCCACGCTGGCGGAAAGCCCTGATCCGGTAGCCTCCCGGCGCGCTCGCAGGGGACTCGAGGCGATTGAAGAGCTCAGGAGCACTGGCCTCAAGGTCACCTTCGTCCACGGGGACGTCCCAGGCGCGGCCTCGATCGATGAGAAGGTCGCGATACTCGCCGATCGCCTTAAGGCCCGGGTCGTCACATGCTCTGTTGAGATGGCCCGGCGTCGAGAGGAAGCGGGCGCGGCCGTGCTAGACCTCCGCCGCCTTGTGAGCGAGCTCTCGCCCGACCACGTTCCCGGAGAGCATCTAAGAGTCGACCTCATCCGCGCCGGTCGCCAGCCGCAACAGGCGATCGGCTTCCTGCCAGACGGCGACATGGTCGTGGTCAACGATGCGGAGGAGTTCGTCGGTCAACTCGAGGTGGAGGTCGTTGTCCTTTCTACGAGGCCGACCAACCAAGGCATGCTCGTTTTCGCCCGCGTCGCGGACGAGTCGGGCGCGCTTCGGGGCGCGAATCGCCAGACCGCGCGGGATCTTCCGCGCAACGGGCGCTCGGGACTGCAGCAATCCGAGCCCGAATGAGCCCGGCCTTGGGTCGGTTGCGCACGAGGGCCCTAGTGGACTTCGAAGCCGTTAGCTCCGAGCAAGGGCACAAAACGCGCTCCACACAGCACCCGTAGTTCCGCCAAATTGTTTTCGCGCGCTTCGAAGAGCTTCACAAGATCGCCATCGCCGTTGCCGACGGGCATGACGAGCCTGCCTCCGGGCGTGAGTTGTGCCGCGAACGGAGTCGGCACGCGCACGAAAGCAGCCGAGACCACGATGCCGTCGAACGGCGCGAAGTCGGCAAGTCCGAGCGTGCCGTCCCCGGTTACGACCTCGACGTTGAGAACGGCTTCGGCGTCCAAGTTGCGCCGGGCGCGCTCGGCCAGTTCCGAGATGCGTTCGACGCTGAACACGCGGCGGGCGAGTCTTGAGAGCAGGGCTGCCTGATAGCCGTAGCCGGTGCCGACCTCGAGGACCGTGTCCGCAGGCCCGAGGTCCAAGGCCTCGATCATCAATGCGATCAGAGACGGCTGTGAGGTCGTCTGAGCTCGCCCGATCGGGATCGCGTAGTCGAAGCCGACTTCAGCTTGCATTTCGTTTGGGACGAACGAGGCCCGGCGTACGGTGAGCAGCGCGTCAAGCACGCGGGAGTTGGTCACGCCTTGTGAACGGGCCGCGCGGACCAAGGATGCCGCGTTCGCGCGATCGGTTCGTGCTTGGGCGCCCTCGCGTTCGTGACCGCGGCCCCTGCCTAGTTCCATACTCACCATTTGATCAGGACGCCGCGACCTTTTGGAGTTCTCACTTTCCGCGCCACGTCGAGGATGGCTCGTTGTAGGGCACGGCGCGCAGCAACGCGAGAAATCTACGTCGGCCACGAACACTTGCCTGACATCTCGGCGCCGGCCAGAGCCGGTCAACTGAGCGTCTAAAGCGCCTTTACCGCGGCGACCACCTTGGTCAGTGAATCCTTCGCGTCACCGAAAAGCAACGTGGTCTTCTGGTCGAAGAGAAGGTCGTTGTCGATGCCGGCGAAACCGGGGCGCATCGAGCGCTTCATGAACACGATGTTGCGGGCTTCGTCGACCGCCAGGATCGGCATCCCGTAGATCGGGCTGTCGGGGTTGTTCTTGGCCGCTGGGTTTACGACGTCGTTCGCGCCGACCACGAGTGCCACATCGGCCGACTGGAACTCTGGATTCGCCTCGTCCATCTCCTTCAGCTGCTCGTAGGGGACGTTGGCCTCTGCCAGTAGGACGTTCATGTGGCCAGGCATACGCCCGGCAACGGGGTGGATCGCGTAGATGACCTCGACTCCTCGAGATTCGAGCAGGTCGGCAAGCTCGCGGATCGTGTGCTGCGCCTGTGCGACAGCGAGCCCATATCCGGGAACGACGATCACCTTGTTCGCATATGCGAGCAGGATGGCCACGTCCTCCGCGCTTGCGGAGCGGACGCTGCGCGTCGTGTTGCCCTCGGCGCCACCAGTAGCGGTGATCACAGAGCCGAAGGCACTGAAGAGGATGTTCGGGAGCGACCGTCCCATTGCCCGGCTCATCATCTGGGTGAGGAGCGTGCCCGAGGCACCGACGAGCGTGCCTGCGACGACGAGAACGACCGAGTGCAACACGAAGCCGCTTGCCGCAACAGCGAGACCGGTGAACGAGTTCAGCAGCGAGATAAGGACGGGCACGTCCGCGCCGCCGACAGGCAGGACGAAGGCAACACCGAAGGCGAGGGCGAGCACCAGCACAATGGCCACCAGCCAGTTGGCAGAGCTGACGCAAACGACGATGCCGAGCCCGAGGATGGCGACTCCGACGATGCCGTTCCAGACTTGCTGGCCGGGATAGGTGATCGGCCTCCCGGTCATAACCTCCTGGAGCTTGGCGAATGCGATGCAGCTACCGGAGAACGAGACGCAGCCGATGACCACGCCCAGGAGGACCTCGACAACCTCGTAGACGGCGAGGGAGCCGGCCGGAGCCCTGAGGAAGGTGGCGAGTGCGATCAGCGCCGCAGCGCCACCTCCGACGCCATTGAAAGCCGCCACCATTTGCGGCATCGCTGTCATCTTGACAAAGCGAGCTGCGGGTACTGCGACGACGATGCCGATCACCATTGCTCCGACGATCAGCAGGAAGTGGGTGAGCCCGTTGGTCGCGAACGTGATGCCGATGGCGAGTGTCATTCCACCTGCGCCGAGGAGGTTGCCGTAGCGCGCGGTCTTCGGTCCAGTGAGGCCGCGCAGGGCAAGGACGAAGCAGATCGCCGCTATCAGGTCGGAGAGCCGGATACCGGTTCCGAGGCTCACTTCGGGCCTCCTTCGATGCTAGGTGCTCCCGCGCTCGACTCAGCGGAGACTTTGGGTGGCTTGCGGACCTTGAACATCTCGAGCATTCGGTCTGTCACAACGAAGCCACCGACGACGTTCAAGGTGGCCAGCACCACGGCCACGAACCCGAGCACCATCTGGGAGGTGCCGCTTGCCGTGCCGAGGACGAGCATCGCGCCGACGAGCACAACGCCGTGGATCGCGTTCGTGCCCGACATCAGCGGTGTGTGGAGCGTGCTCGGCACCTTGGCGATGACCTCGAAGCCCACGAACGCCGCGAGCACGAATACGGTGATGAGCGAGAGGATGTCCCCGCCGTTCATTGCGTCCCTCCTTGGAGCAGGTCGCGGGTGGGAGCGTGGCGGACTTCGCCCCCGTGAGTGACGCACGTGCCGGCGATGATCTCATCGTCGAAGTCCGGTGCGAAAGCCCCCTCCTTGACCACAAGGGTCAGGAACTCTGCGATGTTGCGCGAGTAGAGAAAACTCGCATGGAGAGGCATCGAGCTCGGGAGGTTCTTCGCCCCGATGATCGTCACACCTGCTACCTCGAGGTTCTCTCCGGGGCGGCTGAGCTCGCAGTTACCACCGGTCTCGGCCGCAAGGTCCACGATGACGCTGCCCAGGGTCATCGTGTGCACCATCTCCGCGGTGACGAGCACGGGCGCCTTGCGTCCGGGAATGGCGGCCGTCGTTATCACGACGTCAGCGGCTGCGACTTCTTTGCCGATGAGCTCGCGCTGACGGCGCAGGAAGTCCTCGGACTGTTCACGCGCGTACCCGCCTTCACCCTCCTGGGCTTCGAGGTCCAGCTCGACAAAAGCTGCACCGAGGCTCTTCACCTCTGCCTTTGCGGCTGCCCGGACGTCGTAGGCACGAACGTTCGCGCCGAGGCGGCGGGCAGTCGCGATGGCCTGCAATCCGGCGACGCCGGCTCCGAGCACGAGCACCTTGGCCGGAGGAACCGTGCCGGCTGCGGTCATGTAGAGAGGAAAGAACTTGGGAAGATGGTCAGCCGCGAGCAGCACGGCGCGATAGCCCGATACGAGAGCCTGGGACGAGAGGACGTCCATCGACTGCGCTCGGCTAATGCGAGGCAATAGGTCCAGGCTGAAGGCGGAGATCCGTCGGTCCACAAGGGCGCGGATGAGATCCAAGTCCGCCGTCGGCTGAAGGTAGCTCACCACGCCGGAGCCCTCGTTGAGGAGGCCTACCTCCTGAATGGTCAAGGGCTGGACCTTGCAGATGAAGCCCGATGTGGCGAACAACGTCGCGGCGTCCACAAGCGTGACACCCGCGGCGACGTAGGCCTCGTCCGCAAGCAGTGACGCGGCACCCGCGCCCGCTTGCATCGCGAGGTCCGCGCCCAGGGCAGTGATTCTTGGGACAACACTCGGGACGAGCGCGACCCGGCGCTCGCCGGGCGTTGTCTCGCTCGGTATTCCCAATCGCATGGGGCTCGGTCTATCAAACGCGAACCCTCCAGGTCTAAACGAGGTCGCGACCGCGTTTTGCCGGGCCTTCCAGGTAGCTTCGCTTTCTGTGTCAGGCACTGTTATTGCTCCTGGTGTCATTGAGATTGACACCTTGCTCGGGGGTTGGCAGAAGATCACTGCCGGCTATCTCATCGAAGGACCGCGGCCCGTCCTGGTCGAGACGGGAAGTCAGAGCTCGATCGAAGTGCTCCTCGCAGCCCTGTCGGAGCTCGGTGTCGGGGCGGAGGATCTCGCGGGGGTGGCGGTGACTCATATTCACCTCGACCATGCCGGCGGTGTCGGTGACGTCGCCCGGGCGTTCCCGTCGGCGACGGTGTATGTGCACGAGAACGGAGCCAGGCACCTAGCCGACCCGTCTCGTCTGGTCCGGTCAGCGGCCATGGTCTATGGGACGTTGCTCGACTCGCTTTACGGTCGGATCGACGCCACCCCGAGCGAGCGGTTACATGTCCTAGGACACTTGGACGAGATCGATCTTGGCTCAGGCAGGTGCCTGCGGGCGATCGACTCTCCAGGTCACGCCAAGCATCACCTCGGTTTCGTCGACTCCGAAAGCGGTCTGCTTTTCGCGGGCGATGCGGTCGGAGTGCGGCTGCCCGACGGCGCTGTGCTGCGTCCGGCCACGCCTCCACCCGATTTCGATCTCGGCGCCGCGCTCGGCTCGCTCCAGCGGTTCGCCGATCAGCGTCCGGTAGGCATCGCGCTTGCGCACTACGGGCTTGTGCCTCTCGATCCGCAAGAGCTGCTCGGGGAAGCGGCCGCAACACTCAGGGTGTGGTCCGAGGAGGCCGAGCGCGCCTGGAGCGCGGGAGAGGACATTGCCGAAGCTCTGACCCGGCGCTTCGCGTGGGACCTGGACGCCATGGAGCCCGAGCGGCGGCGCGCTCTCGGGACACTGCAGGGCGTGCATTCCAATGCTTCCGGTCTGCGTCGGTGGCTCGACAGCCGAGTCGAGCCGTCCGAGTCCTAGCACCCGGCTGTTCACAGGCCGGCCCGTACAATCCAGTGCCGTGGACGACGGCGACGAAATAGCCGCGTGGTTGGAGCTCTTCGGATCGACGCCGTTGCGCGACGTCGGGTTCGAGACGATCTCGGGGTTGCCGCTTGAGCCCGTCTATGGGCCGCGCGGCTTGCTGTTGTCCGGGCCTGGGGTGGTGGAACCCCCTTCTAGCGAGGCCGGTGGCGCCGAAGTCGGTCAAGGGTCGCGTGGCGTCGACGGCGGTCTGGCGTTGCCGGGCGTTTACCCCTTCACGCGAGGACCCTACGCTTCGATGTACCGCTCGAAGCTCTGGACGATGCGAATGTTCGCGGGATTCGGGACGGCCGAAGACACCAACATCCGCTTTCACGAGCTCCTTCGTTCTGGCAGTGACGGTCTGTCGGTCGCGTTCGATCTGCCGACGTTGATGGGCCGTGACTCCGACGACGCCCTGGCCGAGGGTGAGGTCGGCCGTTGCGGTGTGGCGGTGGACACCCTCGCGGATGTGAAGGACCTGTTCTTTGGTATCGATCTCGCCGAGGTCACGACCTCGATGACGATCAACTCGCCCGCCGCCGTCCTGCTTGCAATGTACGTGGCTGCGGCTCCCGACGCGGGTGTCCCGAGCCGGTCCCTTGGCGGCACGATTCAGAACGACATCTTGAAGGAGTACCAGGCACAGAAGGAGTACGTCTTTCCGCCACGACCTTCCATGCGAGTGGTGACCGACATGATCCGGTACTGCTCCTCGGAGGTGCCTCGGTTCCATCCCATCTCCGTCTCCGGCTATCACATCCGGGAAGCTGGTTCGACTGCAGCCCAGGAACTGGCGTTCACACTCGCAAACGGCTTCGCCTATGTCGAGGCCGCATTGGCGACCGGGCAGAAGATCGACGAGGTCGCTCCGCGGCTGAGCTTTTTCTTCAACGCGCACATCGATTTCTTCGAGGAGGTAGCGAAATACCGCGCAGCACGCCGCGTATGGGCGCGCTGGATGCGCGATCGCTACGGCGCAGAGTCGCCCCGGTCCACTCAGCTCCGCTTCCACACTCAGACTGCCGGCGTGTCGCTCACCGCTCAGCAGCCCGAGGTCAATATTGCGCGTACCGCCATCGAGGCGCTCGCAGCTGTGCTCGGCGGGACGCAGAGCTTGCACACCAATTCGATGGACGAGGTCCTGGCCCTCCCGACAGAGCGGGCGGCCCGGATCGCGTTACGTACTCAGCAGGTGATCGCGCACGAGACGGGTGTCGCGAGCGTCGCGGATCCCTTGGGCGGATCCTGGCTCGTCGAAGCCTTGACCGACGAGCTGGAACGGGAGGCCGAAGCTGTCTTCGCTCACCTAGACGAGCTTGGGGAAGGCTCGATCCTGGAAGGGGTCTACCTCGGAATCGACCAGGGGTATTTCCAGGGGCAGATCGCCGAGGCCCCTACGAGTTCGAGCGCAAGTTGAGCACCGGAAAGCGCATCGTGGTAGGTGTCAACGCCTCCCACGATGGGAATGAGGAGGACCCACCACCTACCCTTCGCATCGGCCATGGGACCGAGGAGCTCCAGCTCAAGAGACTTGCCGACGTACGCCGCTCCCGCTCAGCAGACGCGGTCGAGGTGGCGCTCGCGCACGTGCGTGACGACGCTCGCGATCCGTCTCGCAACCTCATGGAGGCCATTGGCGAAGCGGTCCGCGCTTTCGCCACGGTCGGCGAGATCATGGGCGCTCTGGCGGTGGTCTTCGGTCGCTGGCAGGAGGTTCCCCGGATTTGACCCTGGGATCGAGCATGTCCCGGCGCTACCGTGATTTGATAATGCGGTTTTCGGTTCCTGGAGAACAGTGCCATTCGTGCTCAGACGGGCTACCCAGGGCTTTGAGGAGGTCACAATGCGCATTGTCGTCGACTACGACCTTTGTGAGTCCAACGCTGTTTGCATGGGCATCCTGCCCGAGGTCTTCGAGGTTCGGGACGACAACTTCTTGTACGTCCTGAACGAGAACCCGCCCGAGGCGAGCAGGCAAGCAGTGATGCAAGCCGTCTCGTCTTGTCCCACGCACGCAATCTCGGTCGGCGAGGACTGAGACTCTGGCTCCTTTGTCGGGGTAGCCTCGCCCGATGGCCAGCGAAGCGTTCGTAGAGTCGGCCGGCGTCAGACCGGTCCGCGTCCGGATCGCGCCGTCCCCGACCGGTTATTTCCACGTCGGCGGTGCCCGCACGGCGCTTTACAACTGGTGCTTCGCGAGGCGTCACAACGGCGTTTTCATCCTCCGGATCGAAGACACCGACTCAGAGCGGAATAAGGAGGAGTGGGTCGACGGGATCGGATCCGCGCTTGGCTGGCTCGGGATCGACTGGGATGAGGGTCCCTATCGTCAGTCGCAGCGCCGGGAGCACTACCAAGCGGCGACCGACGAGCTCTGGTCGAAGGGCCACCTGTACGCCTGCGACTGCACCCGCGAGACGGTGCTCGAGCGTACGAAGGCAAATGTGACCCCTGGCTACGACGGCTTCTGCCGTGATCGAGGGCTCGCGCGTCAGCCGGGTCGTGCCTTGCGCTTCAGGGTTCCGCACGATGGTGTGACAGTTGTGACGGACGTGATTCGAGGTGAGGTTCGTTTCGCCAACTCGACGATCGACGACTTTGTCGTCGCCAAGTCGAACGGTGATCCGCTGTTTGTCCTCGCTGGCGTCGTCGACGACCGGGAGATGAGGATCAGCCACGTAATCCGTGCCGAGGAGCACCTCCCCACTACACCCAAGGCGGTGCTCGTCTGGCAGGCTCTCGGGACCGGCGTGCTCCCGCTGCCCACCTACGCCCACCTGCCCGTACTCGTGAACGAGAAACGACAGAAGATCTCAAAGCGGCGCGACCGTGTCGCCGTCGAGGACTACCGGGCACAGGGTTTCCTACCCGAGGCGATGGTGAACTACCTCGCGCTCTTGGGATGGAGCCCGGGAGACGGGCGGGAGTTCTTCAGTCTCGAAGAGCTCGTGGACCAGTTCGACCTGAGCAACGTCAACCATTCGCCCGCCTTCTTCGACGAGCGAAAGCTGCTGCACTTCAATGGGGTCTACCTGCGCGGGCTCACGGTGGAGAACTTCATTGCGCGCTGTCGCCAGTGGGCGGCGGAAGATGCGCCCGGCAACGTGGTGGCTGAATTCGAGGCGCCAGAGTTCGTGAGGCTCGCCCCGTTGGTCCAGGAGCGCGCCGCCACCTTGTCTGAGGCCGCCAGCCTCGTCGAGTTCCTCTTCGTGGTCGACTTCGCGGTCGAGCAAGAGTCGTTCGAGAAGGCGATCGTAGGTGACCCGGACGCGGGTGCGATCCTTGTAGAGGCCCACGACCGGCTCGCGAGCTGCTCCTTCGACGCAGTCTCCCTGAAGGTCGAGATCTCCGAGCTAGGCGACAAGCGCGGACGAAAGCTCGGGAAGGTGCAGGCGCCGATCCGGGCGGCGGTGCTCGGGCGCAGCGTCGGCCTGCCTCTGTTCGAGTCGCTCGAGGTACTAGGACGCGAACGGGTGCTTCAGCGCATTGATGCGGCGATGGAACGATTGGCTGTAATGGGGCCCGAAGCTCCGGACGCATAGCGTCGTTGCGGGCGCCTTCTTCTGACGTTCCGCACTTCTCGAGACCGATATACGCCCCCACTTCAGCTGGCGCCGGCCGAGGTGTAGGCGCTCACCGGCACGTGCAGCAGCTCG
>Ga0182027_10006872_pt1 | contig 16923 bp, 9 predicted proteins | sample 712E1DmetaG_FD_121300 | JGI IMG/M metagenome (GOLD analysis project Ga0182027, IMG submission 121300) | Permafrost microbial communities from Stordalen Mire, Sweden - 712E1D metaG (Illumina Assembly) | ecosystem: Environmental > Terrestrial > Soil > Wetlands > Permafrost | place: Sweden... | reverse complement strand
TTTTTGCTGGTTCTGCATGATCCAGTATTGCTGCTTCACGGCCTGATTCATCGCGCGGTCATAACCGGCTTTCTCCGCTTTCTGGGCCGCACTCTTATATTCCGACTGCGCGACCTTCGACACGACATACCCGGCGGCGGCTCCGGCGGCGGTCGCGCCCATGTTGCCGTCCGACAGCTTGTAGCCCAGGACTCCGCCGGCACCGGCCAGCCCAACATCCGAAGCCACACCACCGGCCCCCGTGCCGCATCCCGCGAGCACAAGCGACAGGGCGAGCAAAACTAGCACTTCAGACCGCGACTTTTTCATGGGAGACCTCTTTCTCAGGTTGAACGTTGCGCACCGTCCCGCAGAGGGGCGGATCGGTAACGGGACTAAAAAAGCAAATGCTCGAAAACTTCCGGTCCTCCGGTTGCTGCTCTGGCATCGGATAGTTTTGAATCGAGGCACAAACCGACTCAGGCAGGCCGATGGCTTTTGCGATGTCCTCAACGTCGCTGCGATCAAACTGCCGCATGAGAAAAAATTGTTTGCTGTTGCCGATGACGACCGGGCGGATGCGGGTGTCCTTGAACTTGCTGTATTGCTGCACAATCGAGGCCGTCCAGCAGTTGAACTTGCGCAACTGCGCGTAGGATTCGGCCACGATCTTTTCCCCACCCGGAACGTCCAGGAATCGAGCCAGCTCCTCGAAAATGACCCGCTTCCAGAGCACCCGTGGCAGGCTGATGATGTGCTGGCGAGCGAAGCCAGTGACGAGCAGACCGGCGGCGGTCTTTAGCTCCGTCGCCTGCTCCGGGATGTAGCCGAGCTCGAAATGCGCGATGCGGCCCGTAAGGGAAACGTTAGTGGGGCCGTCGAAAAGACGGCCGTAGTGACCGTGCGCGGTCCAGGCCGAGAGCAGCGTCGCGAGGTGGTCGATTTCCTCCTTTTTGTGCTCGGGGAACCGAGAGAACTGCATCAGTTCGACTAGGCTCGCATGAACCGGGAAATCGTCCCGCCCGTAGTGGGCATGGGCTATCGCCATCACGGCGCGCTCGGTTTGCGGTTGCTTGAGAAATTTGGTGATCTCCGCCTCGGCAATGCCGGCAATGAAATGCTGCGCCTCGTCGTCTTTCGCGTTCAGGCGATCACGCAGCTCGGCGAACGCTTCCAGCTCCGTTGCACCGATGCCCATCTTTTCGTGCTTCCAGCGATGCGTGGCGCAAGCCATCCGCTCAATCTGCGGGAGGAGTTCCCGGTGCCGCTTGGCCCACTCCTCAAAAGTGTCCTCGTAAAGCTGGTTGATGTATTGGGCGAGCAGCGCCTGCCGGATTTGCTGGGCCTCACCGTCCGGCACTTCCCCGATCATCCGGGCGACGAGCGCCACCGCCGTGGCGAGTTGCAGTTGACCGAGCGGAAGACCACCCGTGTCGAAATAGTTGATCGTCAGGTCGCCATCGGGATGGAGGATGATGGGCCGCTCGCCCAGCGCCCGCGTGAACGCTTCATAGGACAAGCCTTCTTCGATGATGACCGTGTAATCGTAATAGCCGGCGGTCTGCTCCAAAAAGTCCCGCATGTGAACGGACTTTCCCGCGCCGGTCGCGCCGATCAGAACCGTATGCTGCGGCGACGGCGGTGTGCCGAGGAACGTGCGCAATCCGACCAGATTATTTTGCGACCCGTCATAAAGCGCCTCGGCTTCGTCAAGATGGCCCGTGAACGTCGCTGAGAAAGGCAGCATGTCCGCCAAATACCCATCTTCGGCATAGAGGCTGCGGTGCTTGTAGCCGGAACCTGTCCAGCCAGGCCACGAAGCAAAGAAGAGCTTCTTGGCCGTCGAGGGCAGCGCGCATTCATAATACTGCGCACCACCCATGTTGTTGATCGCATTTTTAATCGCGGCGCACTTCGCGCTCAGAGCCGTTTCATTTTCATCCCAAACGCGGATGATGTAAGTGACGGCGAACGCGTTGATGAAGCCGGTGGAGAGCGATTCGATTTTCCGCTCCTTCTTCCCAATCGCGACGAGGAGCGAATGGCGTTCCGAGTCCTGATACTCGCCGCGCAAACGCTCGATGGCCTTCTCCTCTTTCTCGACCTCGCGTTTCGCCGGCAGCGGCTCGATGTTGATCGTGATTTGATAGTCGAGAAACGGCAGGCCGGTCAGCCGGTGAATGATTCCCGGATACGTCCGGCTGGGCCAGCGCGTGAGGGTGAAAACGCTGTGGTGTTGCCCGTCGAGATAGAACCCGATCTTCGGCAAGCTCACCCCGTCCGAATTCCAGCAGTTCTCCTGAAGTGACAGCGACGGGTTGAACTGCGCTTCAAAATCCGCGTCGAAACGATCCGCCAGCGACGGATTGAGGAATTTCTTGCAGTAGATGAAGTGCTCCAAATCGCCCATCGGCGTCACCGGCGTATCCGCGCCGAAGATTGTGCGCAGTGTGCCCGTGAGTTCATCAAACTGCCCCTTGAGCTGGCCGAGGAGCTTTCCATAGTAGCACCGCAACCCGTCGGCGGTTTTGAGATTTCCCGAATAGCTCGTGATCGCAGTCGTCACGAAAAGCACCAGATGCTCGCGCCTCAGTTCGCGGCGGTGCATTTTATCCCAGTAGCGTTGGAACCGTTCCCCCCGGACGCGCTTGAGGTGCGGATGCGTCATGCGTTCCGTCTCCCGGAAATACCGCGTCAGCTCTTTCTTGTAGTCGCAATTGCACGTCCACTGGAGCTGCGCTTTCATTCCCCCCGCCACAGTGGCGAGCAGGCTGCGAATCTTGTCCTGGTAGCCGTTGAGATGCGCCACGCTCCCCCCGCGCAGGTCGGGCGGCTGGAGCACGTAGCCCTTGGCGGCAGTGCCGCCTTTTTCCAGCGAACCGAAGAGAATCAGCCCCTCGGCAAAGTATCCGTTAGGTGCGCTTTTCATGGCAATACGGGGATGGCGGCTGCGCCCGGACCACGAAGGCCCAGCCCTCTCCGTTGAATCTCTGATCAAACCAATCCTCCGCGTAGCCGTCCGGCTTGTTATGCCGGAGGCAAAGCACCCACGCGAGCGGGCCGAACAGGAAAGGCAGCGCGACGATCAGGGCCGGCAACTTGCCGACGCCCAATAGGACGTTCAGCAGCAGGTAGAGGCCCAGCGCGACGACGAATGCCACGAGCACATAAATGAAGTCGTTACCCTGCAAACCGAACGCGCGACCCTTGGTGTCGTTCACGCTGTTCGTATCCGTGATGCGCAGTTCGCTCATGTTAGAAAGTTGGCACCAAGGCTCCGTCGCTCATGCCGAAGACGGCGAAGAGCGCACCCATGATGGCAGCGGCACCGGCAATGATGATGCCGCCGACGATGCCCATTTTCCCGTCCGCATCTCCCTTCGACATGCGATCAGCGCCGCCCCAAATTTTGATGACGCCCCAGATGAACCCGGCAAGGAACAGGACGCCGAGTCCGCCTTGAAATCCGGTTTTCAGAGAGGATGGGATTTGCGCGATTGGCATCACTGGCATTGCCCACGCCTGATTGTTCAACAGGTGGAATAGAACTAGCCCACCGACGACTCGCGCGAACTGTAGCGGATTGGATTTCATATTATTAATTCCGAAGAATCGGACGGTTAAGAGGGCGCGCTTTGCTGGTGCAAGAAATGCGATCCTCAACTAAGACCACTCTACGCTATCGCACCGGCGATAGGCTTGGACGTTTCCGGGATTTAACAGGACAAACCCACGTCCAGGACGGCTTTCATCGCCGACTTTGGAGAAAAACCGAAAAACTTCCGGCAGTGCCGGTCGAGATGGCTTTGATCGTAGAAGCCCACTTCGCAGGCTGCTTCCGCCACCCGAAATTTGCCGGTGCGCAAAAGCTCAAGGGCTTTTTCGACGCGGCATTTCAGGAGAAATTGCAGCGGCGACCAGCCCGTGGTGTTTTTCACCAATCGGGCAAAGTGATCCACGCTCAACGCGGCGTTTCTGGCCAGATCCGTCACGCTGATCGCATCGCGCATGTTCGCTTGGATATACGCCACCATGCGCAGCAACGAAGCGCCGGGCAATTTCGGGAGTGAAATCTCGCCGGGGTGATCGCCGTGAAAATGCTGTTCGAGTGTCCGTGCCGCGAGCGCCGTGCCCATGCCTTCGATAAAGCTGGCCGGCTGAATTGCCGCGATGCGGCACAGTGAGCGAAACATTCCGCCGATGGACCAGAGAAACGCATCCGCCCGAGTGAGGACTTGGAAATCATCGACGACAACCGTGCGGAATGGCCCGTTCACATGCTCGTTCAGCAGCCGATCTTCCATGTAGATGGCCACGACATCGGCCTCGCTTTTCCATTCACACTCGTGCGGCACATCCGGTGGGATCAGGCAGAATTGATGCGCGCCCAAGGATTGCTTCCCGGTGTGCCCCGATTTGCTTCGCGAAGTGATTTCGGCGCACGCGCCGTCGAACGTAAGCAGCAACTCCGCCTGCTGGTGATGATGCTCTGGCCAACGAGTCGGCTTCAGGCTGGCGTAGTAAACGCTGACGTTCTCACCCTGGCAGAGCCATGGCCATGCGGTTGCTCCATCGGGGAAAATCGTTGACCGTCTCGATTCTTTGTTCCCGACCGGCTGGTGTGAACTCTGTAAACCGCGCTCATGTTGAGCCATTAATTTTGAGACACTCGCCTGCTTAGGCTCACAAGAATTTGTAAGCTACACGTAGTGACAGCCATTAGTGGCTTTAGTTCGAAATCCCTGAAATATTCCCGCCGCGCTCAGGCATCTGCTACGTCCATCTAAATAGAGGGGCCTCTGTGAGAATGTCTGTAGTCAAACACCGGATGCGAACGGATGAAGCAAGAGGCATTCGTTGCTTCTATCCACTGTGACCCGGCCGGAGCCCGAACCGCTTGAGAGCATTCCCTCGGCAATGGCATCCTGCAAGTGCCGCTCGACCACGGAGCGCATGGGCCGCGCGCCAAGGGTCTTGTGATAACCGTGCCGAATCAGAAACTCCACAACCTCACCGTTTGCTTCCAACGTGAATCCCAGGTCGCGCAAGCGGGCTTTTTCGCGGTCAATCATCAGCTCGCAAATTTCGCGTTGCGTGTCGAACCCCAGCCGCGCAAAAACGAGTTTTTCGGTGATGCGGCCGACGAGTTCAGGCCGCAGTTGCTGGCCCACGCGGGAAAGCACCGTGCGCTCCACCGTCGCCATCGGCGCAGAGGTCATGCGCATGACTTCCGACGATCCGATGTTGCTCGTGAAAACCGTGTAGAACCGCGAGAGATTCTTTCGCTCGCCGGTGGCAAAGGTGATGCTCGCGTCATCGAGCATCTGGAGGAACAGATCGAGCACGAGGGGATGCGCCTTTTCGACTTCATCAAAAAGCAGCGTGCCTTCCGTGGCACCGTTCAACGCCCGACCCAGCAGACCGGTTTCATCGGAATCCTGTCCGATCAGTTTTTCGACGGACGATTGATTCTGATACTCTGACATGTCGAAGCGAATGGGCTTACGCCCGTCGAAGAGGTAGGCGGTGAAAACGTTTGTCAGCTCGGTCTTGCCGACACCGGTGGGGCCGACGAACAGGAACGAACCTTTCGGCCGTCCGGGATGCGCCAGACCCAGCTCACCGCGCGTCAACACCGAAGTGGTGCGTTCCATGACGTGCGGCTGACCACGAATGTTTGCGTCGAGATGCGGACGCAGACCGCGCAGCTTGGCCGCCTGCAATGGCGGGGAGGTGCGGAGGGTGGTGATTTCTTCGACGAACATGGAACTCAAAATGTTTCGCGATACCACGCCGGCACCCGGCCATCGTTGCCAAGGGCGGGGATCGTTACTTTTCGGAATCCGAAATCACAGTGCTGCACGACCGCTTGGAATTTCTTCAGCCGGCGCAGCTCGTGGGGTTCGAGAAAGTATTTGTCCTCTTCGGTGTATGAGCTGGATCGTTTGCCGCCGGTATATCCATACGTGCGCCGCTTGCTCTTGCGCTTGCCCAGCGTGTCGGCGGCGATCTTCGCGGAGTCTTCGTCCGCCGCGCAAAACGTGATTCGATTCGCCATGTTTGCGATGAAGACCTTCGCCTTTCGCTCATCGCCCATCGGCGGAATGAGTGAAGCGTAGGACTGCGTTGCGGCAACGACCGTCGCGCGTGCCTCGCGCAGCACGTCCACCACGTTGTAATCGCTCATCCCATCGTCGCTCGCGGTGACGATTTTTTGCGCTTCATCCGCCCAGAGAATGACGAGGTTGTCGCGGGCGCGTTCCGGCGCGGGCTTGTCGAACCGCCGCAGCGCATGAGCGTAAAACGTCAGCTTGAGCAGCGTGTTGATGTAACGCCGTTCCACCGGGAAACGCTGCGGGATGGAAACGCAGATAATCTTGCCGCGGTCGATGTCGTCGAAGCTGAAGGTCGATTCTTTCGGACAGAATATGTCGGCGATGTCCGGCTCAGTGAAATGCTTCAGGTAGTTCGCTATCGTTGTTTTGACGCCGCCCAATTGCTCCGCCGGTTGCGTCAGGAAATTTCCTTGGAAATGATCCACGAGCAGACGCGCCTCGCGGGATTCTTTTTTTGCGACCATCGCCATGATTTCTTTGAGCAGGCTGTCCGACGACAGAAAATCATAGGTGCTCTCCAATGTGACCGGCAGCTCGGCGCAATGCAGCGCCTTGAAGGCAAATTCCATCTGCACCTGCGCCTGCATACGGAAAAAACTTTGCTCACTGCGCTGCCCGAGCGAGGCGGCCACGTCGCAGACAATCTTGGCCTTGGCCGACCACGGCAGGTGTGGATTGTCCAAGAAATTGAAACGGTGCGTCGGTTTCCAATCGGTTCCGGCGTTTTCGGGCCGCACTTGCAGGAGGATGAGATCGGACGCGCGGCCGAGATTCCCGAGCATCGGTGTGAGCGTTTCCCAATAGAGCCCCTTGTCATCGACGCAGACGCCGCCCCACGTCGGACAGTTTTTCGAGACCTGCCAAAGCATCGTGTTGATCGCGGCCACGGTCTTGCCGGTGCCGACCTGACCGGTGATGAGCCAGCCCCGGCAGAAACTGAACATATCCCAGGAGAAGCCGCCCAGCCGGAGGATGACCGGCGCTTGCGGGCGCCGTCCCATCGCACAGCGAAGTTGCCAGAGAGATAGCAAACCGAGGGCACAGGCGACCGGGCGGGCAATGCCCGCGTGGGTCCAGAATGCCAGGGCAGCACAGGCGCTGCCTACGGAGAGAAGGAGATTTGCCAGCATAGCGACGAGCGCCGACCCGCCATTGGCGGACCGGGCCTTATCCCCAGCATACCCGAAGCGTCCCGGCGCTTTCTTGGACGAACCCGGTTTTTTTCAGGACGTTTGCGGGCCGCTTTGAATCGTTTTCTGAACAAGTGCGCAGCGCCTCCGGCTAACGAATGACTATCCCAAAATCGGCCGATTGACCAGTCTACCATCACAGCCGCCACCCTCCCTGAAACCTCTCCCGATGAAAATCTGGTTTTCTATCAGTTACGGTCGCCCGAGAGTGCGAGAGGCTCTGGAAGTAATCGGACGCAGGGGGGCACCCCATAGATTGATGCGTTATTGGCTATCTATAGTTCCTCCGTTGTGATAAAAAATATTTTATTGAAAATCTACCGCTCAAAAAATATTTTCCCGGTCACACTTTTGACCAAGTGCCCCGACGGGCATCCAGGGCCTTGATGAAATTACCGACGGTGGGTTGAGGTGAGTATTCTCCTCGGCAAAGCCCGCCCGCTGCCCGTCGCCAGACCGAGACGCAACGATAAATTGCCTCCACGATCACGCGCTGCGACCAGGGACCGGTCGCACTCCGGCGGAGATAGATGAACCCAAACTGACTGATGAAACAAAATCACTGTCCTGTCGGCGGAAGACCCTGCGGGCTCGCCGCGCCCTCAACCGCAATCTCGAACCCTTCCGCTGAACTATGAACGCAACAACGCCCCCGCTCGCCCGCAAGAAATCCTCGGTCGCCGCCGCCCGGGGCAACGGCGCTCACCCCCGGTCAAAACTGGCGCGCGTTCGCACTGAGGATTCCGCCGATGCCCGCTCGCGGACGATCCTCGCGGCGATGGTGGCGTTTCGCGATGGCGATTTCGCGGTGCGGTTGCCGACGGATTGGGTGGGGACGGATGCGCGAACGGCGGAAGCTTTCAACCAGACCATCGCGCAGAAGCAGCGCACCGGCGACGAAGTCACGCGGCTGAGCACGACGGTCGGCAAGGAGGGACGGCTCCGGCAACGCATCTCGCTGCCGGGGGCGATCGGTGCGTGGGCGGCGGAGGTGGATTCCATCAATACGCTCATTGACGATCTGGTGCGGCCGACCACGGAAATTGCGCGGACCATCGGCGCCGTGGCCAAGGGCGACCTCGGGCAGTCCATGGAGCTGGAGGTGGACGGACGGGCGCTCCGGGGCGAGTTCCTGCGCTCCGCCAAGCTGGTGAACACCATGATCGAGCAGCTCTCGGTCTTCACTTCGGAGGTGACCCGCGTGGCACGTGAGGTCGGCACCGAGGGCAAACTCGGCGGCCAGGCGCAGGTGAAGCGTGTCTCGGGGGTGTGGAAAGATCTCACTGACTCGGTCAACCAGATGGCCGGCAACCTGACCGCGCAGGTGCGCAACATCGCCGACGTGACCATCGCGGTGGCCAATGGCGATTTGTCCAAGAAGGTCACCGTGGATGTGCGTGGCGAAATTCTGCAGCTCAAGGAAGCCACCAACTCGATGGTGGATCAGCTTCGCGCCTTCGCTTCAGAGGTGACGCGCGTGGCGCGCGAGGTGGGCACGGAGGGCCGGCTCGGCGGCCAGGCGGTGGTGCCGGGTGTGGCGGGCACTTGGAAGGATCTCACCGACTCGGTCAACGCCATGGCGACCAACCTCACCGCCCAGGTCCGCAACATCGCGACGGTGACCACGGCGGTGCAGCGCGGCGATCTCTCGCGCAAGATCACCGTGGATGCGAAGGGTGAAATTCTGGATCTGAAAGAGACCATCAACACCATGGTGGATCAGCTCAACGGCTTCTCCTCGGAAGTCACACGCGTGGCGCGTGAGGTCGGCACCGAGGGCAAGCTCGGCGGCCAGGCGCAGGTGCCCGGCGTGGCCGGCACGTGGAAGGATCTCACGGACTCGGTGAACTCGATGGCTTCGAACCTCACCGGCCAGGTCCGGAACATCGCGGAGGTGACGACCGCGGTCGCGAAAGGCGACCTTTCCCGCAAGATCAGCGCCGACGCCAAGGGTGAAATTCTCGAGCTAAAAAACACCATTAACACCATGGTGGATCAGCTTAATGGCTTCGCCTCCGAAGTCAGCCGCGTGGCCCGCGAAGTCGGCACCGACGGCAAGCTCGGCGGGCAAGCGCAGGTGCTGGGCGTAGCCGGCACCTGGAAGGACCTTACCGACAACGTCAACTCGATGGCGTCGAACCTCACCGCCCAGGTCCGCAACATCGCCGAAGTGACCACCGCGGTGGCCCGCGGCGATTTGTCCCGCAAGATCAGCGCCGACGCCAAGGGTGAAATTCTCGAGCTGAAGAACACCATCAACACCATGGTGGATCAGCTCAACGCCTTCTCCTCGGAAGTCACCCGGGTCGCGCGCGAAGTCGGCACCGACGGCAAGCTGGGGGGGCAGGGTGAAGTGCCCGACGTGGCTGGCACCTGGAAGGACCTCACCGACTCGGTCAACTCGATGGCCTCCAACCTCACCGCGCAAGTCCGCAACATCGCGGAAGTCACCACCGCCGTGGCCAAGGGCGATCTCTCGCGCAAGATCACCGCCGACGCCAAGGGCGAAATCCTCGAGCTGAAGAACACCATCAACACGATGGTGGACCAGCTAAACGGCTTCGCCTCCGAAGTCAGCCGCGTGGCCCGCGAAGTCGGCACCGAAGGCAAACTTGGCGGCCAGGCCCAGGTGCCCGGTGTGGCCGGCACGTGGAAGGATCTCACCGACAACGTCAACTCGATGGCGGGCAACCTCACCGCCCAGGTGCGCAACATCGCCGAAGTGACCATCGCCGTGGCCAACGGCGACCTTTCCCGCAAGATCACCGTGGACGTGCGCGGCGAGCTGCTGCAACTGAAGGAAACCATCAACACGATGGTCGAGCAGCTCCGCGGCTTCGCCTCCGAAGTCACGCGCGTGGCCCGCGAAGTCGGCACCGATGGCAAGCTCGGCGGCCAGGGCAACGTGCCGGGCGTGGCTGGCACGTGGAAGGACCTCACCGACTCGGTCAACTCCATGGCCTCCAACCTCACCGCCCAAGTCCGCAACATCGCCGAGGTTACCACCGCGGTGGCCAAGGGCGACCTCTCGCGCAAAATCACCGCGGACGCCAAGGGCGAAATCCTCGAGCTGAAGAACACCATCAACACGATGGTGGACCAGCTCAACGGTTTTTCCTCGGAGGTCACCCGCGTGGCCCGCGAAGTCGGCACCGATGGCAAGCTCGGCGGCCAGGGCAACGTGCCCGGCGTAGCCGGCACCTGGAAAGACCTCACCGACTCGGTGAACTCCATGGCCTCCAACCTCACGGCCCAAGTCCGCAACATCGCCGAGGTTACCACCGCGGTGGCCAAGGGCGACCTCTCGCGCAAAATCACCGCGGACGCCAAGGGCGAGATTTTGCAGCTCAAGGAAACCATCAATACGATGGTCGAGCAGCTTGGCGCCTTCGCGTCGGAAGTGTCGCGCGTGGCGCGCGAAGTTGGCACCGAAGGCAAGCTCGGCGGCCAGGCCACCGTGCCCGGCGTGGCCGGCACCTGGAAGGATCTCACCGACAATGTGAACTCCATGGCCTCGAACCTCACCGGCCAGGTCCGCAACATCGCCGAGGTGACCATCGCTTTGGCCAACGGCGATTTGTCCAAGAAGATCGCCGTGGATGTGCGCGGCGAAATGCTGCAACTCAAGGAAACCATCAACACCATGGTCGAGCAGCTCCGCTCCTTCGCTTCGGAAGTCACCCGCGTGGCGCGTGAGGTCGGCACCGAGGGCCGCTTGGGCGTGCAGGCCGTGGTGCCCGGCGTGGCGGGGACGTGGAAGGATCTCACCGACTCGGTCAACACGATGGGCGCCAACCTCACCGCGCAAGTCCGCAACATCGCGGAAGTCACTACCGCCGTCGCGCGCGGCGACCTCAACCGCAAGATTACCGTGGATGTGAAGGGCGAAATCCTCGAACTGAAGAACACCATCAACACGATGGTGGATCAACTCAACTCCTTTGCCGGTGAAGTCACCCGCGTGGCCCGCGAAGTCGGCACCGAGGGCAAGCTCGGCGGCCAGGCCGAGGTGCGCGGCGTGGCCGGCACCTGGAAGGATCTCACGGACAACGTGAATTTCATGGCCTCCAATCTCACCGATCAGGTCCGCGGTATCGTGAAGGTCGTGACCGCCGTCGCCGACGGCAACCTGCGGCAAAAACTCACCATGCAGGCCAAGGGCGAAGTCGCCGCGCTGGCGGAAACGATTAACAACATGACCGACACGCTCGCGACCTTTGCCGACCAGGTGACGAACGTGGCGCGCGAAGTCGGCGTGGACGGGCGGCTCGGCGGCCAGGCCAACGTCCCCGGCGCCGCCGGCACGTGGAAGGATCTCACCGGCAACGTCAACCTGCTCGCCGCCAACCTCACCACGCAGGTTCGCGCCATCGCCGAGGTCGCCACCGCCGTGACCAAGGGCGATCTCACGCGTTCCATCCAGGTGGATGCGAAAGGCGAAGTGGCCGAATTGAAGGACAACATCAACACGATGATTTCCAACCTGCGCGTCACCACCGAGTCCAACCGCGAGCAAGACTGGCTGAAGACGAACCTCGCGAAATTTACCGGCATGTTGCAGGGCCAGCGCGCGCTGAACACCGTGGGCCAGATGCTCCTCACCGAACTGGCCCCGCTGGTCGATGCGCAGCAGGGCACCATCTATCACCTCACCGGCGGCACCAGCGACCCCGAGCTGCGGCTGCTCTCCAGCTACGCGCATGGTGGCGAGCGACTGGCGCAGACGCTCCGCCTCGGCCAGGGCCTCGTCGGCCAGTGCGCGATGGAAAAGAAGCGCATTTTGCTCACCAACGTGCCGCCGGATTTCATCTCGATCTCCTCCAGTCTCGGCGATGCGCGGCAGGTAAGCATCATCGTGCTGCCCGTGCTCTTCGAGGGGCAGACCAAGGCCGTCATCGAACTGGCGACGCTCCAGAGCTTCGACGCTGGGGCGCTCGCGTTCCTTGAGTTGCTCACCCAGACCATCGGTGCGGTCTTCAATACCATCGAGGCGACGATGCGCACCGAGGGCCTGCTCACCCAATCGCAGCAGCTCACCGTCGAGCTGCAGTCCCGCCAGAGCGAGCTCCAGCAGACCAACGAAGAACTGGGCACCAAGGCCAGGCTGCTCGCCGAACAGAACGCCGAGGTCGAGCGCAAGAACGCTGAGGTCGAGCAGGCCCGCCACGCGCTCGAGGAACAAGCCGCCGAGCTGGCGCTCACCTCAAAATACAAGTCCGAGTTCCTGGCGAATATGTCGCACGAGCTGCGCACGCCGCTCAATTCCATCCTCATCCTCAGCCAGCAACTCGCCGGCAACACCGCCGGCAACCTCTCGGACAAGCAGGTCGAGTTTTCCCGCAACATCAACTCCTCCGGCTCCGACCTGCTCAACCTCATCAACGACATTCTCGATCTCTCGAAAATCGAGTCCGGCACCGTCACCGTCGAAGTCGAGGAAATCACCTTCTCCGGCCTGCGCGAAACCATTGATCGTAACTTCCGGCACGTGGCCGAGGCCAAGCACCTGCCATTCCGCGTGAACTTCGTCGAAGATCTGCCGCGCACCATGGACAGCGACCCGAAGCGGCTCCAGCAAATCCTCAAGAACCTGCTGTCCAACGCTGTCAAGTTTACCGCCCAAGGCCACGTGGAGGTGCGCGTCGGCCTGGCCAATCAGGGCTGGAGTCCCGATCACCCGGTGCTCAGCAAGGCCCAGCACATCATCGCCTTCGCCGTCGAGGACACTGGCATCGGCGTCGCGCCGGAGAAGCAGCGGCTCATCTTTGAGGCCTTCCAACAGGCTGACGCCGGCACATCCCGTAAATACGGCGGCACCGGGCTCGGCCTCGCCATCAGTCGCGAACTTGCCGTCCTGCTCGGGGGCGAAATCAAACTTACGAGCGTTCACGGCCAGGGCAGCACGTTCACTCTCTTTCTGCCGCTGCGCTACGCCGGCCCCGACAACGCAAGGACCACGTCGACCGCCGGCCCCGCGCTCAAAGTTCTGCCCGTCGCGCGCGAAGAGCATATCGAGGACGATCGCAACCTCATCACGGAAGGCGACCCGGTGCTGCTCATCATCGAGGACGATCCTCATTACGCCCGCATCCTCCTGGGGTTGGCACGCGACAAAGGCTTCCGCGGCATCGTTGCCACCAAAGGCGCCCAAGGCCTTTCACTGGCCCGGCAGTTCCACCCCGCTGCCATCTCGCTGGATATTTTCCTGCCCGACATGCTCGGCTGGACGGTGCTCAACCAGCTCAAGCTCGACCCAACCACGCGCCACATCCCGGTGCAAATCGTCACCTTGGAAGAAGAACGCCAGCACGGCCTCGCGCACGGCGCGTTCGCCTATCTCGTCAAGTCGCCCACCACCGCGGACCTGGAAACGGCGTTCGACCGGATCAAGGACTTCACCACCTCGCGCACGAAGCGGCTCCTGATCGTCGAGGACAACGACATTGAGCGGCAGTCCATCGTCGAACTGCTCGGCTACGAAGACATTGAGGTGGTCGCCGTCGCCACCGGCGGCGCCGCCTTGGAGGCGATGCTCGACCAGCCGTTCGACTGCGTGGTGCTCGACCTCCGCCTGCCCGACATGACCGGTTTCGACCTGCTGGAAAAAGTGCATGCCGAGCCGGCCCTCACCGACGTGCCCGTGGTCGTCTTCACCGGCAAAGACCTGAGCACCGAGGAGCAGGCGCGGCTGAAAGCGATGGCCAAGAGCATCGTCCTCAAAGACGTCCAATCCCCCGAGCGGCTGCTGGACGAGACTGCGCTCTTCCTCCACCGCGTCGTCACCGACCTGCCAGCGGACAAGCAGAGCATGCTCGAACGGCTCCACGGCTCCAACGAAGTCCTGCGCGGCCGCAAGATTCTCGTGGTGGACGACGATGCGCGCAACATCTTCGCCCTGACCTCGCTGCTCGAGAACCAGGAGATGGAGGTGATCACCGCCACCAATGGCCGCACCGCCATCAACCTCATCCAGAACACGCCCGACCTTAACATCGTGCTCATGGATATCATGATGCCCGAAATGGATGGCTACGAGACGATGCGTGAAATCCGCAATTCCGCCCAATTCCGCACCCTCCCGATTCTCGCCCTCACGGCGAAAGCCATGAAAGGTGACCGGGAGAAGTGCCTCGACGCCGGTGCGAGCGACTACATCGCCAAGCCGGTGAATACCGACCAACTCCTGTCGCTCATGCGCGTTTGGCTTTCCCGATGAAAACAACTATCACCAACCTCCCAGTGCCAGCCGGCCAGGTGCCGGGTCCACCAACCCAGCCTCGCTCTGGTCCGGCACCTCCCGCGCCCGTCTTTCATGACGGCCCCATCAACATCCTGATCGTGGACGATGAGCCGAAAAACCTCACGGTGCTCGAAACCGTGCTGGATGATCCCGGCTACCGTCTGGTCCGCGCCGAATCCGCCAACCAGGCGCTGCTCGCGCTCCTCGTGGAGGAATTCGCCCTCCTCATCCTCGACATCCGGATGCCCGGCATGACCGGCTTCGAGCTGGCCCAGATAATCAAGGAGCGGAAGAAAACCGCCGGGGTGCCGATCATCTTCCTCACCGCCTACTACAACGAAGACCAGCACGTGTTGGAAGGTTACGACACCGGCGCGGTGGACTATCTCCACAAACCGATCAATCCGGCCATTCTGCTTTCGAAGGTGGCGGTCTTCGCTGAGTTGCACCGCAAGAGCCGCGAATTGGGGCTGGCTAACCGTGCCTTGCTCGCCGAAGTGACAGTGCGCCGTCAGGCCGAGGAAATGCTTCGGACGTTGGCCCGCGGCCTGGTGCAAGTGCAGGAAGACGAGCGCGGGCGCGTGGCCCTCGAATTGCACGACGGCATTACCCAGCCGCTTTGTGCCATCGTCTTCCACAGTCAGACACTATTGTCCAGTCTTACGGCGCGCAACGGGCCTGCAAAACGCGAGGCGAAGAAACTCCGCGAGTTGGCCGGCATGACGGCCGGAGAAGTGGAGCGTATCTCGCATAACCTGCGGCCCAGCGTATTGGATCAGCTGGGTCTGGTCTCCGCCCTGCGCGAAACCAGAACGGAGTTCGCGGATCGGACGGGCCTTTCAGTCAATCTGACCTGTGTGGAGTTGACCGCGCGACTGCCCGCCAACACCGAATTGATGCTCTACCGCATTTTTCAGGAAGCCTTAAGGAATGTGGAGAAGCACGCTCACGCCCACCTCATAACCGTGGACCTGACGCAGCAGGACGCCTTCATGCAGTTGGTGATCAAGGACGACGGGATCGGCTTCGATCTGGATCAGCTCCCGGCCAAACGAAAAGGAAAGAGCGGCCTGGGTCTGCTTAGCATGCGCGAGCGGGCGATCTCTGTGGGCGGCAGCCTCCGGATAAAATCCGCTCCCGGGGCCTGCACGGAAATCGAGGTGCGCATTCCCCTGTCACCAAGCGCCACGGCGGTTATGACCACCAAAGGTTCGCATTAATAAAACAGTCCGGCGTAAAAATCGGACACAAATTTTACCCACTACAGAGCATCGCTCATTTTAAAGCGCTCGAAACTCGGTTGGTTTCGAGACGTAGAAACGTCAACTTTGAGCTGCTTGGCTGAGACCCTCGGATTTTCCAACCATCGCGTCCGTCATGGAGCGCACAGAGACGCGGCTGATGAACGGTTCGTTTTGGCCCGCCTGCGAACGAAATTTGGCCGGCATGTCGCGCAGGCAATCGAGATGGAAATTGGCGATCTCTGGCAGGAGCAACGCGAGGCGAGCGCCGTCCAATACGACTTCATGATTGGCGAACGAGAGCACCAGTTGCTCGGTTTCGTCGGTGCCCTGATGACGTGCGGCGGAAAAATGCGTCCACGGGAGCACCCATTTATCGCCGTTCCATGAATGAATTTGCAGCGAGCGCACCGGCGCTTCCGCCGAATCGCACGAGCGACCCTGCGGCGGCTCTGCCGTCCGGCGCTGTTGGAGTGTTTCTTGTAGCGTGCTCATAGAGTGATTTTGTGCCGCGCAGCGTTGTGGCTGTTAAGTTGCGCGAAGGTCTCATACTGACGCGCGCGTTCCGACGCGGCCAGCGACTGACGTGTCCATTCCGGCAGGCGTTGGTGCAATCCACGGCGGGTGGATTGTTCCGGTGCAGAGAGCTTCATTTCCAGTGCGAGGCCGCGTTCGCCGCTTTGCTCAATGCTGGCGCGAAGCTCGGCTTTGTCGTCCGTGAAAACAATGACCCGTTTCCGCCCGCGCGAGATGGCGACATACCACTGGTTGCGATTCGTTGCAGCGCGGCAGCCCGCATCCGCCACGAGCACGGTGTCAACAGTCTTGCCCTGCGAAGCGTAGGACGTGACCGCATAGCCGCGATTGAACAGCCGTTGTTGCGGCGAAAGCGTCTTCACCGTGAGCCGGTCGTCTTCAATCGTCAGTGAGCCATCGGCGTCGATCCGGCGCACCGTCACGAGTTCGCCGTTGGTGATGGCGTGACCCTCCTTGGATTTGCCGTTGAACTTCAGTTGCAGGCGGTCGCCGGGGGCGACGTTGGTTTCCCGCTCGCCGACGATGGCCAGCCGGTGGGTATGGCGGTAGCCCATGGTCGAGCGCCGGCCATCCTTGATGAGCACCAAGCCGCGTTCGTTCGTCCCGGCGATGGGGCAGAG
>Ga0182027_10006871_pt1 | contig 16923 bp, 16 predicted proteins | sample 712E1DmetaG_FD_121300 | JGI IMG/M metagenome (GOLD analysis project Ga0182027, IMG submission 121300) | Permafrost microbial communities from Stordalen Mire, Sweden - 712E1D metaG (Illumina Assembly) | ecosystem: Environmental > Terrestrial > Soil > Wetlands > Permafrost | place: Sweden... | reverse complement strand
TAAGCCCTGTCCGTGATCAAGCATTATAAAATTACCGTTATAAAAAAAGTTCTTTCCGGCAATGCGGACAATTCCGTCAGAAACAGCGCGTATTGAATCTCCTTCTCTTGCGGCAAAATCAACTCCATTATGAATATTTCTCGGCTGACCATTTAATATTCTCCGGTCACCGAATACTTCTCTGATTTGAACGCTGTCAACAGGATATCTGAATCCGGACATAAAATATGCGTGAATATCTTTCCCGACTTTTACCCGGGCAGCGCTCATCTGTTTGGATTGAAGGTTAATTATTTTTAATTCTTTTCGGGGAGGATTCACAAATTTCTTAGCAAGTTGTATTCTTTGTTTTTCATATTCCCGTGCTTCGAGATCGTATCTATATGTTTCAACTTTTTTATTCTTGAGCTGAATTTTTAATTTGTGAACACCCTTGGCATCGTGGTCAAATCCGAATATAAATACACCATTTTTGTCAATCTGAAGTATTTTCCCGTCAAGCCAGGCTTTACTGATATTTTTACCGAAGCCGATTACAACAGAAGCCGGCTTGGCTTCCCCGTAAAATTTAATATCCTGTGCCTGAACTGTTATTAAAATAAATATATTTAATAAAATGATAAGCTTGTTTAACATAATTACTCTGATTTATTTTTTATTAAATCTTAAAAACGATTTTAGATAATATACAAACTTAGTTTCCGTCTGTTTTTAGTTATTACATGAACTGTTACTAAACATTTATCAATGATAAAATCTGCTTGTTTTAGTCACTGTAGTGGAGCCTGTGTCTGGATACTATGGCTCTCATGTCTTGACCATCAAGAACGACGTTGTAGCACAGGCTATTAGCCAAATGCTGTCAGGTTAACAATATTATAAAGAACCTAAATCAGATTTTATGTCACCCTTTCAGGGGTTACTCTTTCAACTATTTTTTTGCTATAATTATTTCACGCCATCGGCGTTTTGCTATAAAAACTCAATTTACTTAACTTAAAACCCCGGAAGGGTGAAATTATTATAGAGATATTAATCAAAAAAAGGATAAAACCCCGGAGGGGTGATAAACACAATGTGGTAATATCCAAAAAATTCGTTAACCTGACACATTAGGGGTAGGCAGGGTCAATTCCTCAATACTGCAGCGAGCCCGCAAGCTGGACAGGTAAAATAATATTTTTTTCAGATACCTCGCTGCTTTGTGGCGAGGAGATTCATTTATTATTTAGATCAAAGATTTGAGAATAGAATTCAATAGTTGTTTTTCTGCAATAAGTTAACATTTAAGTGTAACCCGTCACTAATTTTTATCAAACCATTATTTTACCAATACCATCTTTTTGACATCGACAAAGTTTCCGCATTGCAGCCTGTAAAAATAAATACCGTCAGATATGTTATTGCCGTCAAAAGCAATTTGATAATAACCTGCAGGCTGAACTTTATCTACTAACAAAGCTACTTCATGACATAAAATATCATAAACTTTTAGTTGAACATAGTCACTTTCTTTTATTTGGTATGTTATTATTGTAGTAGGATTGAAAGGATTTGGATAATTTTGAAAAAGCATAAATTCGGCAGGTCTGTTATTATTTTCTCTAAATTTAAAAGATGAAGCTAATTCGTTTGTTCGATTATTTTCCGGTATTACATCTAACTGTCTTCCATGGTCTCTAACTTTTATTGAATCCTGACTATATGAAATTGGTGTAAACAGACTAATAAAAACAAGGGATAATACAATAAGATGGGAATATCTCATAAAAAACAATTCCTGTGCTAAATACTACTTGTTTTTGAATATCTGTTTTCTTCGCGATCAGTCCGTAAAAAGAAATAGAAAATCTATTCAGTAATTTAATTATATAATCTTGAGTTGGTCAACAATCCTAACTTTAATTTAACAAGAAAAATTTAGAATGCAAATTCTGATTTAAATTAACATTAACTATTGTCACACATCTTTTATTTTAATTATAGAAATAAGTTCTAAAACAGACTGATTTCGACTATTTTATCCATATTGACTTTATATTTACAAATTCCTTGATACCGTAAATTGCTAATTCCCGTCCATAACCCGAATTTTTAATTCCTCCGAAAGGCAGTCTTGGATCAGATTTAACCATTTCATTAATAAATACAGATCCGGCCTCAATTTTTCCGGCAATATTTTGTGCTTTTGAAAGATCAGAAGTCCATAAAGAAGCGCCAAGACCGAAACGGGTGTCATTGGCTATTTTTATAGCTTCATTTTCATCTTTTACCCGAATTAAACTTGCAATTGGACCAAATATTTCATCATCATATGCAGGCATTCCTTTACTTAGATTTGAAAGGATTGTCGGCGCATAATAATATCCATCTCTTTTAATTCGTTTTCCACCGCATAAAATTTCAGCTCCTTTAGCAACCGAATTTATTACTTGATTATCAATCTCAATTAGTAAATCTTCACGCGCTATGGGACCGAGTTCGGTATTTAAATTCATCGGGTCTCCGATTATTACGTTTTTCATTAGCCCGGTAAATTTATTCATAAATTCGTCATATATCTTTTCAACGACAATGAAACGTTTAGCAGCAATACAACTTTGGCCGTTATTAATAATTCTGGCTTTAACAGCAATTTTTACAGTTTCATCAATATTTGCATCTTCAAAAACAATAAACGGATCGCTTCCTCCAAGTTCCATAACTGTTTTTTTTAATTTTAGTCCGCATTCCCGGGCAACCAGACTTCCTGTTATTTCGCTCCCTGTTAAAGTAACTGCTTTAACATCCGGATTAGCAATTACATTTTGAATTTTGTCTGAACCGATGAGTAATGTTTTGAAAACATTTTCAGGGAAACCGCTTTTTATAAAAATATCTTCAATTGCTAATGCACATTGCGGAACATTTGATGCGTGTTTAAGAATACATACATTCCCGGCCATAATCGCCGGAGCAGCAAAACGAAATACCTGCCAAAACGGAAAATTCCATGGCATAATTGCCAAAATTATTCCTAACGGTTCAAAACAGATATAACTTTGAGAAGCATTTGTTGATATATACTCCTTACACAACAATTGTTCAGCATTTTTTGAAAAGTATTCACATACCCAGGCACATTTTTCTACTTCAGAAACAGCCTGACTAATTGGTTTGCCCATCTCAAGAGTTAAAATTTTTCCAAAGTATTCCTTTTTATCAGTTAATAACTGTGCAACATTCTTCAGTAATTTTCTTCGGGTAAGGAAATTTGTATCCCGCCATTTTTGGAATGCTTCGCGTGAATTGTCAATTGTCTTAACAACTTGGTCTTGAGTGTATTCTTCAAATACTTTTTCTACTATCCCGGTAGCGGGGTTTACCGATTGAATTGGCATCTTCATTTCCCTCAAAACCATTGTTTAAGATAAAACTCTTCGTCGCATAGCAAAGGGTATTTTATAAGAAATTTTATTATGCACCGCAAGCGGGGAGGAATTGACCTTAAAACCGCCTCCGGCGGATTAAACAATAGCTAATTCTTTCCGGTTTCTAAAGTTAGATCCTCCGGGAAAGATTAAAATCTAAAAATGCATTTTCTATTTCGCCAAAGACTAAATTTTTTATTAAGTTCCAATCGAAATTACTGAGAATTTATTTAATAATAAATCATTTTTCTTATGAAAAAAAATCAACCCAAGACATTTGTTATCGATACAAATGTAATTTTGCACGACCCAACATGTATAAATCACTTCCAGGAAAACAATATTATCATCCCTTTAGCCGTAATCGAAGAACTTGATCATTTCAAGCGTGGGAATCAGGTAATTAATTTAAATGCCAGAGAGTTTGCGAGAACTCTAGATTCCATAACCGGGAATGACATTTTTAACAACGGAGTACTTCTTGGAAAAGGAAAAGGGAAAGTCCGTATCGTTATTACGCGAGGGCTGGGAAAAGAAATTCAGGATGTTTTCCGTGAAGATAATACCGATCATAGAGTTCTTAGTGTTGCTTACGAAGCAAACAAAGGCAGCAACGGGAAAGAGCGCATTGTTTTAGTCAGTAAAGACGTTAATCTGAGAATGAAAGCAAAAGCGCTTGGAATTCCTGCTGAAGATTATTCAACCGATCGCGTATCAAATGTTGAAGAATTATATAGCGGAAAAACAATAATAGAAGATTTCGATGATGATATATTGCAAAAGTTTTACCAATCTCCATTTGAAGTACCCGCCAAACAGATAGTTAAAAAGCTAAAAACCGAAATAGTACCAAACAAATATTTTATAATGCGTAATTCAAGCCGGTCGGTGCTTTCATGTATTGACCGGGAACAGGAAAAATTTAAGCGTGTTGATAAACAAACTGTTTATGGAATTAAACCGCGCAATGCTGAACAAACATTTGCTGTTGATGCATTGATTAATTCTGATATCCCACTTGTTACTATGACCGGTAAAGCGGGTACCGGGAAAACCATTCTCGCTCTTGCCTGTGCTCTTCAAGTCAAAAAAGATTACAGACAAATTTATATTGCTAGACCAGTTGTACCTTTAAGCAACAAAGATCTTGGATTTCTGCCTGGTGATGTTGAAAGTAAGCTGGCACCTTACATGCAGCCCTTGTGGGATAATCTGAAAGTTATTCAGGATCAGTTTCCTGAAACAGACAAAAATTATCAGCTTATCAACAATATGATAAAAGAAGAAAAACTTGTAATTGAACCGCTTAGTTATATTCGCGGCAGAAGTCTACAAAGAATTTATTTTATAGTTGATGAAGCACAAAATCTTACACCTCATGAAATAAAAACAATTATTACTCGTGCAGGTGAAGGTTCTAAGCTTGTTCTTGCGGGTGATATTTATCAAATTGATCACCCATATCTTGATTCACAATCAAATGGACTTTCTTTCCTGATTGAACATTTCAAAGGACAAAAACTTTATGCGCATGTTAACCTTGAAAAGGGAGAAAGATCTGAATTAGCAGAGTTGGCAAGTAATCTTTTATAATATTTATGATTGTTGAAGTCCGATTTAATTTTATAAACATAGTATAAAAATTGAGCTTAATTTAACGTAAAACACGATTATACAAATTGATAAAGACATTTTATCCGACTATAAAAAATCAATAGGTGTCATAAAGGTGTTTGTACGGTGTTTCAACGCTGTTTTTCGTGGTTGTCGGATCGACATTTTCTCCATTTATTAAACCTATCACCAGCAGAATAATACCAGATGTCCCGAATAAGCGATGCATTAAGAATCATCTAAATAATAATTTCTTAGTGGAGAAATTTTTACTTAAAAAAAAGTAATCGCAGATTAAGAATAAATCGTTATTTTTGAACTGCATTTTTTATAATTTATTTTCCGCGGAGGAATTTCTAATGTCTATCATGATTACTGATGAATGCATTTCTTGTAATGCATGTGAAGTTGAGTGCCCTAATACTGCTATTTATTCTGCGGGTTTAGCTTATTCAATTGGAGGCCAAGAATATGCAGCTCTTTCAGAGGAACATACATATATCGTCCCTGATAAATGTACAGAGTGTGTAGGGTTCTATAATGAACCGCAATGCATTCCTGCTTGTCCTACAGAAGCTATTGCGCCGGATCCAAATCGTACAGAAGCAAAAGATGTACTGGCAGCAAGAAAAGAACATTTAGATCAGGTTGGAAGATAAGTTTTGAACTACTATCCTGAAAAATCCCGTTTTGGCGGGATTTTTTATTTTAAACAATACAAAGGAACTATTATTAGGTTATTTTGTTAAAAACAAAACTAAATGTGACACCTTTGAAACTCTGTTTAACATTTATTCTGATTCTTTCCCTTTCATTTGAATTAAAAGCCCAGGAGAAAAAAGATACCATTAACCGTATTTTTGCCGAAAGCTCGGTCCCAAAAAGACTTATTGAATTTGAAATGAAACTTGACTCCGAAAAAATTAAAATGCCTATTGAGTATTTTCTGCTTAGAAGCAAAATAAGCGGTTTTGATGAAAAATATATGCAGGAGCATAAACTATTTTGTACCGAATTAACAAATAACTATAAATTCAGCAAGGAAGAACTTAATAGTGGATTAAATGATGATCAGCTCATTGCCGTTATGAAAAATAAAAAGCAAATGATGAATATTTTGTCGGAAATATATGAAGAAAGAGCTGATGTTAATTGGACGAAAATTCAGCAGATTTTAGGAATCACAAAGGAAGCGGCGGCATTTATTATTGCCGCATTTAGCTTAATGAGATATTAAACCTGCATATTTCTTCTAATGAAGCTTCTTGAGAGGCGAAGAATTAACCCTCTAAAGAGGGGGAAACCTAAATCCGTTTTTGATGAATAAAATGTTTAATCATTAACCGAATGCCGATATAACTTACAAGTTCTTTTTTTTTTACATTTCCCTCTAAATCCTTATTATTACATAAACAAATTGTCATTAATTAATCAATAAATATGAAAAGACTAATATCAGTTATATCAGTTATTTTACTTTTAGCCGGCTGCACTAAACAAACGCCCGAAGGAGAAAAAAAAAGCACCAAATCAGTTGAGGAAAATAATATTATAAACACCATTGATGGTTTTATTTCAGCTTTTAATTCTCATGATATAGAGAAAGCAGTTTCCTTTTTAGATTTAGATTACAAAGGAGTTGTTGCTGATTCTGATAATGTTTTGGGTGTTACAGAAGTTAAGAATGCGATCTACAGTCTGATGAAACAGTTTCCCGATGGGAAATGGAATATTAAATACGAAGAAGTTAATGTATCAGGTGAAATTGCTTATGTGATGACTAAAGCATCTTTTATGGTATTAGATCCGGTAGAAAATAAAATTACTCCGCTTTTCTCGGAGAGAAGCATAAGAATATTGAAAAGACAAAAAAATGGGGGATGGAAAATTTCCCGATATATAGCAGTTCCAGCTTTTACATATGAATAATAAACATTACATCCTCCATTCAATTTCTTCCCACCATTTATTAAGCATTTCGGAGTCTGCCTTAATAATTCCCATTCGCGTTATTCCGGCGGGCGGAGGATAATGATTAGCCACCACCTGAAACAATATTTGGCGCTGTAATTGTGATGTGTTGGGGATTAATGCAAGTAATGTGAGCATATCTTCATCGTGTGCAGAAGAAATAATTTTTTGGACAGAATCATCCCCGCCGTTTTCATAATCAAATCTCTCAACTTCATTTTTCAATGTATCCGAAGCATTCAATCTATAAGGAATACCCGGACGAAAATTATTTTTTATCTCGCAAACGTATCCTTCTTTTACATAATAACTTTCATTTTTACATACTATTTCAACAAATCCGAATTCCACATTCACTTTTATATTATCTGATTCATCAGCTGAGATTGAAAATACTCCTCCACGATCTACAACAAATGAATTGTTTAAAACTATTGTAAATTCCGGCATTAATGCCGAATTAATAATTTTAAATGAACCTCTTTTCAATATTACTCTGTTATCTCCGTCTTTTGCTTTTTCTATTATAATAGTTGTGTTGGTATCTATTTGAAGTTTACCTGTTTGCGGGACATGAACAAATAACCGTGATTTACTATCGGTATTTAAACTTTCCCCTTGGGAAATATATCCGCTGCTGTTAGCCATCCCGTTAATAGTAACCGTACCGTCAACCAATTGAACATTCCAGGGTGAATTATTTTTTTGCAAATCATAAATATAATATCCTATTACAATTAGAATCACCGGTAAAATAAAAAGCAATGCTTTGGTAAGGTCGGCCTGAAATGGCCGGCGAATGGGTAATGTTAAACTTCGGTTTAATATTTCTTTTGAAGCAATACTTTTTCTTAATGCACTCCGGGAAGCTTTTAGTTTAGTTTCCTGTTTCTTACGTTCCTTTAGAATTTTTTTTTGTGAGCTTTGTCTTATAACGGTTTCCAGTTGTTCTTCACGATAACTTTTCTCAAGAAATTCTGAAGAAAAAGTATCCAGTATTTCCTGCGGGGGATCAAATATAAAAGGAAGTTCTTTCAATTTATCAAAAAATGATTGCAGTTTTCTGTATTCTGCAAAGCATCCGTCACATTTTCTGATATGAGATTCTACATCGTTTTTCATGAAATCGTCCAATTGTTCATCAACAAAATCATGAAGACATATTTTTACTTCTTCACAGGTCATTGTTTAAGTTGTTCCATTAAGTATTCCCTTGCGCTAATTAATTTTGATTTTATTTCATCTTTAACCAGAATACTGAAAAATGAATTGACTTCGTCATATGAAAACCCTTCCATGTCGTGGAGTATAAAAATAATTCGTTCTTCAAGCGGCAAACTATTTATCAAACTTTCTAAATATTCTTCTTCGTTATCAATATTATTTTCTTTCTTTTCATCCGCAATGGACAAATTAGATCTTAACATTTCATCAATTGCATACCTCACAGCCAATTTTTTAATCCAGACTGCAAAAGATTCTTCTGCATCTAACTCGATTAATTTTTCCCACCCCTTTAACAATGTTCTAATTGAGTTCTTTTTTGCAAATTCGATATCAGAATATAATCTGTATGAAATTGTAAATACGTTCCGTACATTGATCTCAACAAGTTCAACATATGCGCGTTTTCTTCCCGACTTTGCAAGATTAACAAGATATGCAACATAATTTGTGTTTTCGTTCTTCACAATTTTTCAACTTCTTATTAATTGACAATTATAATTCTGATTCCATTATTATCAACACGGGCTGTAACATGCACATTAGTCTTATTATTTTTACCCGTTTGTGTTCCAACAGCATTTATGTCAACCCTTTTATTTTTTATTGAAACATCGAATGATCCAATAGTAGAATTATTGAATTGATCGGGAAATTTCCAACCAATGTAAGATCCGTTACCGTCGTTTTTATTTGCAGATTTTTTAAAATAATCTTGTGCGGTGAACCCTATATCATATAAATTGGTTTTTAATTGTTCACGGTTGGAATTCACATTAGAATTATGCATCATCACAAAACCGGAATAAATTATTAATCCTAAGACGACCAGACTAAATAAAATAAGTAAAAATTGTTGTGTTCCCACTTTATGCATCCGTACTTATAAAAATAAAATAACGCAATTTAACAAGTGAACTGAAATAAATAATATTTTATATTAATTCATGTTTATATTAAGGAAAATAATTCTCTTCATCCAGGAGTTGTATCGACAAAATTCTTATATGCATGTTTAAATATTAAAGGAGTTTCCGGTAATAAAGGAGCAGGAACTATTGGATATCTTGCATCCTTTCCAAAATTGAAAAGAACGAACGGAAAATATCTCGAAAAGGAAAAACTTCCCATTACCATTCTGTTGCTGACAATATGGAGATCCGGGAAAAGTTATAAAAATACAAGCAGAAACGAAGGATTTAATTTAAATTAACTATTTATTTATAAATAATAAAATAAAAAACTCGCAATACAGTTATTTGAGTCTTTTGAGGGAGGTTTAAGAACCTAGACTTCGTTTTCAACCAAAAATAGCAGAGTATAATAGAAACCCTACTGTAAAAACAATAGAAAATCCCAATATACTCATTAAAGTATAAAATGCAAAATCATTAAGTTTATGCGGTGATTTAGCAACTTCCATTAATATGCCTCTTAAAATTAGTCTGTTATACAAATAATCTTATATTTATTATCTACACACCAAAGATAGTTAATATTTTATTTCTAGAAAAATTGCCCTTCGTTCAAAATATTCTGATTTTAATATGTGACTTCAATAAAAATATCTCCTTAAAATTAATATTATTATGCGTTTAACAACATTAATGCACAAGCATCGCAAAGGAATAACATTTATTGCGTTTTTAATTTTCCTTGAAAATATCGCTTGGATTCTAGAGCCAACCTTTTTTGGAAATCTTATTGATGCATTTATATTACGTGCTAATCCGGAAAAACCTTCTGATAGATATGCTATGTATATTCCTCTAATTATATGGGTAGGAACTTATTTAATCAATTCCGCTTCCGGAACTTTACGGCGTCGATTGGAACCCCGTGTCTTTCAAAAAATGTATGTTGAGATTGTAACAAATATAGCTGAGATCGGTAAGAAATTAGGTCTTGATTCATCAAAGACTGCAGGACGGGCAAATCTGTCTCAAGAGTATATAACTTTTGTCCAATATAGAATTCCGGAAATAGCTGAACAGGGTATTTCAATAATCGGGGCTATTATTGCTTTGACATTTTTTGATTACAGAATTTCACTTGTCTGCTTAACAATATCAATTCCATTGATAGTTCTCGGGAATCTTTATACTAAAAACGTTATAAAGATTCATTCTGAATTACACGATAATTACGAATCGGTTTATGATATTTTTTCTTCGAAAGAACCGACTCAGGTACGAGGTATTTATAATTCAATGGCAAAACTTCATGAGAAAATTGCCGGATGGGGAGCTTTGAATTTCGGAGTTATGCGTATTGTATTACTTTTAATTTTTCTTTTTGTTCTTTTTATTGCAATTGATCTGGATAATTTCAGTACAGGAAATATTTATTCAATCGCCTCTTACTTATGGTCTTTCGTTACTTCTGTAGAATATTTGCCGGAGTTGCTTGAAAGCCGCACTTCATTAAAGGATTTATCAAAAAGAATGAAAACCGACGAAGATTGAAAGATAATGAAACTCCCCGTCGCAGATCAACGGGGTATCTTATACCTGCCTCGCGTTGACGCCCCGCTTCGCCTCTTGGCTTTAGCGAGGCGAGAAGTCAAGGCGGGAGAAATATTTTTTATGTGCCGCAAGCGACGCGAGGCATTGACCTTAAAACCGCCTCCGGCGGATTAAATGTCACTCAATTAATTTATAAAGGTAACCACTTTTATTTGATAATTAATTTTGCAACATGGGGCGTTTGGATCTATTTAATGTTCTATTAATCAGTTACTGTTTATTATGGATTAATTTATGTTGATTAAAAATCATAAAACAGAATTAGTCAGAGGACTTTCATTAACTGCCGCAGTAATGCTTGTAGCCGGTTCAATGATTGGTTCGGGAATATTTCGAAAACCGGCAATTATGGCACAGCAGCTTGGCTCTCCGGAATTATTAATTATTGTCTGGATAGCAGCAGGATTGATTACTTTTATCGGAGCTCTTGTTAACTCTGAAATCTCGGGCATGATCCATGAAACCGGCGGACAATATGTTTATTTTAGGAAAATGTATGGAGATTTTACCGCATACATATACGGCTGGTCCTGTATTTCCGTTATTCAAAGCGGAAGCCAGGCAGCAATTGCTTATGTTTTTGCCGAATATTTAGGTTATTTTATTAAATATCCGCAACTTCCTCAAAGTCTTCAAAACTTTGCATTTTATATACCAATGATTGGAAATATTCATCCCCTCATGGATTTTGGGATAAAATTTACTGCTATTTTAGTTACCTTGTTATTAACCGGAATAAATTATGTGGGGGTTGTTTTTGGCGGGATTGTTCAGACAGTTGTTACGTATATAAAAATCTTTTCTATTATTCTGATTTCATTTCTTCTTCTCTTTTTTGGTCATGGCAGTATGTCAAATATTTACACCGGTTTTTCTATCCCCGCGTCTACAATTCATAATTTCATTGGTTTGGTTGGACTTTCATTTGCCGGAGCTTTTTGGGCATATGATGCATGGAATAATGTTACTTATGTTTCAGGAGAAGTAAAAAATCCGCAGCGCAATGTCCCTCTCGGTTTACTTTACGGAACACTTGTTGTTATTGGTGTTTATGTTCTGATAAATATTGCATTCCTTTATGTTCTACCGATAAGAGAGATGGCAAATTCACCTCTTGTTGCTGCGTCTGCGGCTGAAAAAATATTCGGATCAAATGGCGGTTCCTTAATTGCAATTGCGGTAATAATATCAACATTTGGTGCATTAAATGGCAACATCCTTGCTACAGCACGCATTCCATATGCTATGGCAAGGGCAAAACTGTTTTTCAGTAGTTTAGGGAAAATCCATCCTAGGTTTGGGACACCATATATTTCACTTCTCATTCAAGGTATCTGGTCTTGTGTATTGGTTCTTTCCGGTACATTTGATACAATTACCGACTATGTAATGTTCGCTTCATGGCTGTTTTATTTACTAGGTGCATTCGGTGTTTTTGTTTTAAGAAAAAAAATGCCGGATGCTCCTCGTCCATATAAAGTGTGGGGATACCCTTACACACCGGCAATCTTTGTCGTCTTTGCTTTATTTTATTTAATTAATTGTCTTGTATCCGACACTCAGAACTCATTGATAGGTTTATTATTAATTCTTCTTGGATTGCCAATTTATATCTTCTGGAAACACAAAGAGAAGGCTTTATAGTTATGAGTTCTGAATTAGGAGTTATATGGGCTTAATTGCTAATTCTTAGATGCTTAAAGCAGGGAAATTAATTGGAAGTGAATAAAGATTTATTTGAAGATTAAGTAGGAGAAATAACTTAGGGCTGCAATCATTATAACAACTGCTAAGCCTAAAAAAGAAAAGAGTATTAAATTTCTAAATGGGGATTTGATCGTTTTTAGATTTTTAAAGATATTTAATTCTGAAACCAAATTAATATTCCAATATAATCTGTTAAGTAAAAGCAGTTTTGTTTTGAATTTCAAACTGCTTAATTGAAACTCCCCGCCGCAGAGCAACGGGGAATATAATTGATATTCTTTTTGCAAAATGTTGTAACCCACCACGCCAGCAGCGGGGAATTAGAAATTTAACCTATTGATTCTTGAGATAAGAATTAACCTACCGACTTCACAGTCATTCCTAAAACCACCTTGGAGGATTCAATTCTTATTTAATCAGCACTTAGTCTTCTTAAACCCTTTTTTGCAACATCGCTATTTGGGTTATATTTTAATGTTGCCTTATACCATTTAATTGCTTCATCATTATTTTGAAGCATAAAATTGCATACACCAAGCATTTCCATGAATCTCCATTCACTTGGCTTAAATTGAAGGGCTCTTGAAAAATAAGTAATTGCGCCGCTGTAATTTTTTCTCTGATAAGCGCGTCTGCCTAAAAAATCACTTGCCTCAAATATAGCATCTTTATATTGTTTTTCTTTTCCTTCGGCAAGTTTAAGAACTTTAAGATATTGTTCGGCTGCTTTCTCGGTAGAATCCACTCTGTTATAGCACTGTGCAAGATAGTAATTTGTTGTAAATGTAGTATCATTAAGATTTTTTGCATCCAGAAAAGCCTGTCGCGCTTCATTAAATTTTCCATCTATAAAATAAGCAAATCCCATATATCGATATGCGGGTTCATATTGAGGATCAACTTTAATTTTTTCAGCATAGTACTTAACAGCCTTTTCATTCTCTTTATTCCTGAAATAAGAATTGGCAATATCCATAAAAAGATTTGACTGATTGTGATTAGCGGAAGTATCTTTCTTAATAACCAATTCAAAGTACATTATAGCAATTGAATCGGATTTAATAGTTGAGAATGAAGTCCCTGCATTTTTCAAATCATTGATTGATAGTAATGAATCCGGAACAGCATTATAATATTTGGCTGCGTCTTCAAATTTTTTCAAATTATAAGAAGCAATGGCTGCATTCTTTTTTAACAAAATATCATCCGGATATTTTGTTAATCCTTCAACGGCATAGGTGTAAGATTTATCGTAGATTTTAGTCGTATTATAAGCATTAGTGATTTTTTCATATGCGTCTTTTGATTTATCGAGTACCAGATATTTTTCATACATAATTGCGGCGTCAGCATAACGTTTTGCCGCATATAAGATTGTTGCAGTTTCCAGATATGCTTTTGTGTTTTTGGGATCGAGATAGACAATTTTCAGATATTTATTAACCGCTTCTGTATATCTTTTCTGTTTATATAATATATCCGCAATCTTTGTTAATAAAGCAACATCAGTTGAATCTATTGATTCCGCCTGTTCATAATTGGTTAAAGCAAGCTCATTAACTTTAATTTTACCATACGCGTCGCCAAAATATTCATAAAGTTTTTTATCAGTAGACATATATTCACGTAATTGAATCAGAATTTTAATTGCAACACTTGCGGAATCCCTATCAAGAAATTCCTTGGCAATGTTTAATGCCGCAGCATAATCTTTCTTTTTCACAGCCTTATCGGCATCTTCATATTTTGACTGTGCAGTTATAGAAATAAGTGTAATAAAATAAATTCCAATAAGTATGAATATAGATTTTTTCATTTTTTTACCGCCGATTTAGTTCAACCATTTTTACCGGGACTGTTGCCGGTCCAAGATTATTATCTGCAACTACTTTTTGACCATCGTGACTGGTTAGATAAGTGGCAAACCCGGAAGCCAGTCCTACACCAACATCATTTAAATATATTGCTGTAGTTCTGACCAGAGGGTAGCTTTCTGATAAAAGATAAGCCACATATGGCTTGTAATAATTATCATCAGTCCCCTCTATAACTTTAAATGCCACATCTAAAATTTTAACTTTATCTGAGTCAGTTATTATTGAATTTAGTCCAACAAATCCCAAACTTCTTTTTGTATTTTTTACTTTCTTTACAACCTCAATTTCATTTTTTACTATAAAAACTCCAACGGGTTCCCTATTTTCCAATAATTTTACTTTCAGATATTCATAAACTCCGGAATTTTGTTCAGGTACAAATACATTATATCCAAGTGTCTGCCCGGATAATATTTTTTTTAATTCATCGAGTGTTGTTTTTTCTTTAATATCTTTTTGGTTTACAATCGGAACAACCGCATCATAACAAAACTTAAATCCGCGTACTTCTGAATTTACCTGTTCACAATATTTTTTTTCTTCATCATTAAGCTCTCTCGAACTAATAAACAATTCTGTTTTACCGTTAAGTATTGCGGTAATTCCTTCGCGAGCATTGACACTAACTAATTCAATTTTACTTTCAGGATAAACTTTTATAAAAGCATCTTTTTCGTCGGTTACGACTTTAAAAAGAGATTCATCAACATAACATTTAAGTGTACCTTTTGTCGGTGAAATCTCCCTATCCTGACACGAAGTTAATACAAAAAAGACGACTGATAAAATAATAAGTAAGTTAAATATCGCTTTCATTTTGGCGCTGTCTTTTTGTATAAACATTAACAAGTCTAAATGCACCGTAAAGAATAAATACAATGCCCATCATTATCCTATACTGCGGCAGCATTCCAATGATTAAATTATTCATTACTAAAAGTACAATCCCGAACAATATAAAAAGAACGCCAGCAACAAGGGCGACATAGGTCATAATTTTCTGCATCATCTATTCTCCAAAGTAAATCGATAAATCAAACAAACCCAAACAGGAACAGGGGGATACAAAAGAGAGGGTAAGATTAACTTCCCTGATATTATTAATGGGCTTAAAAGGAATTATTTTATCAAAATAATTCGGATTAAGCCCTTCAAAAAGAATATTAATACCAATCAATAAGAAATAAACAATTACCGCAATTGTAATTCGGAAGTAAAACACTTTGAATAAAGTTTCTTTAATTAATAAGTTCCATAAGCCAATTAATTATTACAGCTATTGTCTCCGACATTTTACACTTCCCGGCGAATTATTTACGATAAATAACTATTTTCTATTTTGCCAGTACTTAGTGTTCAATCCTGTCAAGAAATAAAAAATAAAAACCTTATTGACCTTCCAAAGTAAAGCGATAAGGTAATACAATCCAAACTGCAATTGGATGATTATTTTGCAATGCAGGAGTAAAAGCCGATTTCATCGCAGCATCAATTGCAGGTTGATTAAATAAATCTGAATCAGATTTAACTACTACAGCTTTTTTAGGTCTGCCTTCTTTATCTACAAGAACTTTAACATAGACCTTACCGGTTATCCCGGCACGTTTTGCAATTTCAGGATATTCAGGTTTTGCTGAAACAACCATCTCGGGATACTTTTCTACTGCTGTAAAAGTATTTATATCGGGATCATCGTTGTTTTCATTCTTTGCTTCAATTTTAATATCCGACGTAATCTGTGTCTGACCCGTCCCTATATCACTAAGAGTTGGGGCCTGCTGCTGAGCCATTTGTTCCTGTGAAGCAATGGTTTGTTCAGGCGGAGCTTCATCGTGAGGAACCGGAACAGGAACGCCTACAGTTGGAGCAACGGTTTGTGATGCTATTGCAATCTGAGGTGCAACTTCCTGGTCGATTGATGGAGGAGGACCAAGTTCACTGTATTTCATAATTCTAACTGTCGGTACATTGTCAACGTCTTCTCTTGTCATTACCTGATATAAATAATAGGAACTGATTAGGAGAAGGTGAAAGATCACTGCAACCGCAACGCCTATTGCGTAATTTCTTGGATAGAGTCTTTTAAGTTCAAAAGCTCCATACAAATTTTTATCTATTGCTATTGTTTCTGACATTTCTTCTCTCCGAGCTTAAATAGTTGCTTTAGACATTTCTTTTTTATCGATGTCCGTCATAGGAACAAGCGAATATCTGGTTAATTTTGCGAGTGTTAGTTCGTCAATCAAATCAATCATAATATGATATTTGCTTTTTCTATCAATCATAATACGAACAACATACTTGGGATTTTCAACTGCTTTCTGTTCTAAGAATTTCCTAAGATCGCTGAACTGGAATCTATGAGGTATTTCAAAGCCAATATTCCAGTAGAGGTTTTGCTGATCATCGCATCTGATTGTTAACAAGTTATTTTCGTCCATCTTAATTTGAACGTCTTTATCGGGAGGAAGATTTATTTCAAGTGTTTGCGGTTTTCTAAAAACCGTAGTAAGCATGAAAAATGTCAGAAGCAGAAATGCGACATCAACCAAAGGGGTCATGTCTATTCTAATGGCAACTCTCTTTTTGGGTTTT
>Ga0182027_10006869_pt1 | contig 16926 bp, 15 predicted proteins | sample 712E1DmetaG_FD_121300 | JGI IMG/M metagenome (GOLD analysis project Ga0182027, IMG submission 121300) | Permafrost microbial communities from Stordalen Mire, Sweden - 712E1D metaG (Illumina Assembly) | ecosystem: Environmental > Terrestrial > Soil > Wetlands > Permafrost | place: Sweden... | reverse complement strand
CCGCATGTTGATTGGTCAAATCAAGTTCACTGCGTGGTTTTAGCAATAGATTGTCAAATCCCTTTTCCCTGAGTTTGCGGACAAGGGCGGAGCCCGCAAGACCATTGTGACCGGCGATGAAGAGTTTGGAGGATTTTTCCATGGAACCAGGCCTTTCATTATTCGCGAGGAGATTAATTGGCTATCCCCGCATGTCACAGCGGAAATAGGCTTAACGTACGATACACTATTTGTCTATGTTGTAGCTGTTGTACCATCGGTAGATCGCGGTTGTCACCTTTGAGAGAGAGGCGGCAGCGCTAATTGTGGAGCTCGTATACGCGTGTCTTGCCGCTGGTGCAATCGAGGAGAATTGTTCGGTTGCTCAAACGCAGAACCGCGCAGCGATTTTGATTAACAATGTCTCCAAATGACTGACATTGCCAGGTGATGGAATCCACTGATTGGCAGACGGTACCACACCCCTGGCCCGTGCCGATTTGCCAAAAGTGATTGCCTACTTTGAAATTCATTAACAAGCCTTGAATAATAGGAGAACTATTCTTGGAAGCCAGACTATCCTTATTTATGGACGTTGGAATATTTTCCCAAGTGAAACCTGTATCTGTTGAAACAAGAGCAAGCTGGTTTGAGGCATAGAAAGTGTCATTGTAGATAAATGGATGCAATTCCTGATATGGAAAACTGTCAAGAAACCTCCAATTATTTCCGTCATCAGAGATGTAAAAATAGGTGTATCTATCATACGTAATCTCCGTTTCCGAATAAATGAAGGCGTTCTTGTAGAAAAACAAATTGTCTACCCAATCAAAGTGTTGTGTATCAAAATAGAGGACCGTATTTGGCGGGCCCGAATTCCACGTTACTCCTCCGTCCGTGCTCCTTGACATCACATTCGCCTCAAGGCAATATATCTCAGTGTCTTTCACCATCCACAGACAGTACAAATCAAAGAAGGTGAAATTCGATTGGCCAAGGAATTTCAGGACTCCGCTCGTGATCGTCAGAGAGTCGGTTGAAATGTTTCCGGCGCCATCGGTTACTCTAAGGATCGCAACCACCCTGATGAAGAACTGTGGAAGGCGCATGAGTGTGTCTCCAGAAGCAACCGCGCAAAAAACAGGGGAGGGCGAGGAACAACCACCACTGTCAATTGCCCACTCGTATTTCACGATATTACCTTTGCTCAGGTCTCCCCTGAGCATTATTGCCTGCGTTCCTTGCGGAACTGTCGTGTCACTGCCGGCGATTGCCTTCAGCGAATCGGCCGTTGAAAAACTCCACGAATTGCTCCAGGAGGAAACGCCACCGGCATTTTTCGCATTCACGCGCCAGAAGTAAACAGTTCCTCTTTTTAGGCCAACGGGAACCCCTTGAGATACGGTGATCGTTGAGTCCTCAAAAACAATACCTGCAAATGAGCTGTCGGTTGAAACCTGAACATGAAAGGTTACCGCGTCATTTTGGCGGCTCCATGTAAGTGTATCCGAAAGGGATTGGTCTCTGGCGCCATTTGCAGGTGCCTTAAGCACAGGAACTCCCAAAATTGTGGTGAATTTCCACGGACTGGTCCAGCTGCTTGACTCAGAGGAATTCTTTGCTTTGACTCTCCAAGAGTAAGTTGTGTTGTTTGACAGGCCGGCAATGGTAATATTTGGTTCCGGCTGCGTTGAGTCTACGAAGACGTTGTTTTCAAAAGTACTATCGGTCGATACCTGCACTTCATAAACCGCTGCTCCATTAACGAAATCCCAAGTGAGTTTGATAGTCACGGAACACCCCGACTCCTTGTTTGGGGGAGCGTATTGCGCCGGAAGCCCAAGCTCAAGTTGGTCCCGCGGTTCGGTCCCGCACTGTAAATGTGCCACGAGCCCTAGCCCAAAGACCAGCCTGAGCATCTTCATTTGACACCTTCTTTCCCCTTGGCAGTTGCCGCTCTATCTTGGCCACGGGCGCCCCCGGTTGTGCAAAGACATTTAATCTTCGGGTGGCGATCGTTCACTACGGTACAACAGTTGTGAATAAAATCACCACCATTGACAGCCGGCGCCCACAAGCGGTTTCCAGTCAATTTCAAACGCATCATCATAAATCCGCCAAAACTGAACTCCCTGGCAAAGGTGGTTCTTCAAAAGTCTGTCAACCATCTCCTTGAATAGAACATGCTGATCGAGTATTGATATTTTATTGACGTTTGGATCGGTTTCAACTTCGCCCCAGAAAACCGGGACATCATATTTCCTGGAAAAATTATCCGCATCTACTCCGTCGCCCTTTCTTTCATTTATTGCCGACATATGTTTGCTGTAAACAATTTGTTTCTTAGTCAGAGGGTCGATGTCGATCAAAACTCCATGGGGAGCCCACATTTGTTCAATAGCCCAACCCCAGCCGGCATTCCAATCGGAAACCATAATGATATGCTGTGTGTCAATCTTGCGAATAGAGGTTATCGCATTCTTGTACCAGGTTCTAAGTGAATCAGCTCCGGAACTGCCGCCACAATTCGGTTCGTTCCATAATTCGTAAATTGCAACTCCCGGCTCGTTTTTGTATCGTTTTGCTATTGCGACCCATAGAGGAATTAGTTCAGAATATAGAAAATCGTGTTGGTTCTCGTAGCCATGCCAGTCAACAATTGCATACATACCATTTCTTATTATCTCAAAAACTTGGGGCTCAATCCATTTGTCGATAAACTGCTCTGGCCCCAGTTCTTTGATTTGATCGCGGGTTTGGTCATAATCGTTGTTGCGGTAAAACGCCACCCGCATGGAGTTGAGCCCTTTGGCTTTGTGCTGGGCAACTATTTTTTGAATTGATTTCTTGTTCCATTCTCCGGGATTGATTGGTGAAATCCCGTGACCGACGAGACGAACCGGTCTGCCGGTGGAATCGGTTATGACTTTGCCGTCAACCCGAAGCCATGGCAACTGAGTTCCTTTTTCAAATAATAGAGCGTCCGCAGACCAGATAAGACCTGCATGCAGAAGAATAGCAAGCAGAGCATAGCGGAGGGTCATAAGCATTTTCCGCGTGTCGCTTTTCTACAGATCATTTGTTTGATTGCCTCCCGTGCTACCAGCCAGATGAAAAATGTGTTAGTAATAAGATAGCGTTTCCACAAGCGTTTGGGATCACAGAGCAAGCGGAATAACCATTCAAATCCGAGATTCTGAATGAATACCGGAGCTCGCTTTTGCACTCCAACAACAAAATCAAAGGAGCCGCCAACCCCTATTGCAACTTTAACCCCTATTCTACTGATGTTATCATTAATCCAAAGCTCTTGCTTGGGAGCGCCGAAAGCCACGAATAGAAGATTTGGCGAAAAACGATTGATGTCGTCTATTATCTTTTGGTTTTCAAGCATGGAATTTTCAAAACCAAATGGCGGAGAATAGGTCGAGACTAATTCCTTCTCCCCATTTGCCTCGAGAAGAATGTTTGCCGCTTTCTCGGCCACACCCGGTGCTCCGCCAAGAAGATAGACTCTAAGGCCTTGCTTGATTGCGCCCTTAAAGAGCCTGACAAAAATATCGGACCCGGAAATCTTGTGTACTTTCTTCTTTGCAAATAATTTGCAAGCCCAAACTAATGGCATGCCATCAAGTAAAGAGATCGAACAGGATTGATATGCTTGCCTGAATTTCTCATTCTTTTGAATGAGATACACATGGTGAACGTTCGGTGTGAATACTGAGTATTTTGAGGTATTGGCTTCAGATGCAACAGAAAGAAGGATTTGCAGCGCATCAGAAAAGGATCTTGCAAAATAGGGGATACCAAAAATGGAATTATCTGAATTGAGATTGCCATAATCGGCAGTTTGTTCTTGTACCATGGATTGTTCCACAAAATGTTGCTGGTTTTGAGGGCTATGCGAAAAGGTCAAGCAGGGCTCTCGTCTGCTAGTATTGAGGAGCAACGACTTTATCGGCAGTGAATCGGTTCGGTGGAACCTTTTGGTTTGACGTTATCTGCAGAGAGGTATTGGCTATTCTACCTGCATCGACTTGACGGCAATTATTGATTTTGACAATCCGGCAAAGCGCTCCGTCACAATCTCCGCTTCCGGGAACAAGGTCCTCATGTTCCTTTTTGTGAGCAACCTTATGCTGCTGACCGTCGTTATTAACTCTGCCTTGTCGGGGGCTTTGGAAAACCAGCCCAGGTTAAAACGCCGCAAAAAGAATGCTCGCAACGACAGCGGCAGATATTGGTATCCGACAAATAAGAAATGACGTTCTACGGGAAACCAATAATTCGGAGTTTGCACAAAATAGGACTTTCCAATTCTACGAATGTGATTGGCAGCGAGGATTTGGTCGTCAAAGGTCCCGACATGTTCAAGGACGCTGTTAGAGAAAACAATATCGGAAGAACTGTCTTGAAGATTGTCCAACTTTCGTGCATCTCCGACGAGTGAAGTGAAATTCCCGTGGTGAGTATTCGTGTTCGCTATATTCAAGAGTGTAAAACGCATGTTGGACTTGTGATGGTATCCCATCTGGACCCAAAAGTCTTCAGTACCTCCGACATCTAGAATACTGATATTCTGGTGCAATAGCGCGGTGAAATGGTTTTCAAATATTACCATTCTTTTTGTCCGCAATCTGTTGGCAAAAGAACTGTGTGTCGAGCTGTTAGCTAGTCTTATTAGGAATGGAGAACCCATTAATTTACTTCCTTGCAGAGGTAAGACGGTATGTCCACAACGGCCTTGGTTGTGCTGAAAAGTCTAATTTCAACAAGGCCTCCTAAGAAGCTATCCCGGAATTCTAATAAAAGGACACATCAACGCGAACGATTGACCTGTTCAAGAAGCCTAGCAGCACAATCGGCCCAGTTGAATTTCATCACTTGTTTGTAGCCTCTTAACCGCAGTTCCTCTCGCCGAGACTGATTTGCCAGAAGCGATAGGACAGCATCCCTAAGCTGAGCGCCATTATGTGGATCAATGAGGAGAGCCGCGTTACCGGCCACTTCTGGAATTGAAGAAGTATTCGAAGAAATCACCGGACACCCGCATGAAAAGGCTTCGACAATAGGGAAGCCGAACCCTTCATAGAGCGAGGGAAAAATGAATATTTCTGCCTTGGAATAGAGAAATTGCAATTGTTTTTTGGAAACAAATCCGGTTCGAAGCACATATCTATCAAGAGAAAGGTTCATGATTTCGTGGGAGATTTCGTCCGTGCCCCATGCATTTCGGCCAACAAGTACGAGCCTTATGTTCTTTTCCTTTAGAACAGGCTCAAGGGCTCGCAAAGCAAATAGAATGTTTTTCCTGGGTTCCAACGACCCCACTGAGAGTAAATACGGTTCTTTAATTCCCAGGTCAGCGTTGGCACTATGAGCCTCTTTTTCCTGAACTGGCGTAAAACCGTCTGGCAGGGCGGCTCCTATGTTAACAATCCTATTTGCGAGAAAGGCAAAAACATGTGATATGTCTCTCTTAGATGATTCGGATATTGTAAAGATCTTTTGGGCTTTCCTTAGCGCGCGTTCGGTAAGTGGCTTGAAGTACAACCGGTTTTTGAGCGAGGTTGTATCAGGATACAGCCACATTGTCGCATCGTAACAAATTGTAAACAGATTCGAAGATCGGGTTAGCAATCCTGGAGGAAAACAGGGGAAAACGTGGGCGTCGAATTTCCTCACGAGCAGGAAGAGAGGAATGAAAATCTGTTCCGTTAGAAATTGGGACTTAAATAGTGAGAGATAACATTCTGGTTGATGCTTCGCAAGAGTCCTAAAGAATGGATGGACTTTCTTTCTGAACAACAGACAATACTTATTGGCTTGATCCGTTTCCACAACAGTCTTAAACAAATTGAAAGTGTAATTTTCAACCCCAGTCATTGTTCTTGCCAAACAGGTCAGATCCACAAAAATCTTCATAAGATCTGTAACCCGACTTGGTGCATAGTCGTGTTGTCCAAGGACAGTAGCATGCCATCCAACAGCCAAAAATGACCTATTGAGGTAAACGTAAATAGTTGATCGGAAAATAGCCCGGTAAACATGTAGGCGATGTTGATAAATAAAACTGAAAGATACAACTCACGTAAGTACTTGTTCGCGGTCCGCTTTCTCTTTCTAAGTATTCCCATAACAATCATGAGCCACCACGACAAAAAGATGACCAGCCCTAGTCCACCAACTTGGTACATCAGACTTAAATACGCACATTCTCCTGCAGCCGAAGATCCCGTTTGTGTAGCTGCCCACCCTCCTGCAAGACCAAACCCCTTGCCGACAACCAGGGTCTCTCGTACGCTCTGGAGACTCTGTTCCCAGGCCTCCGAATGACCCGCGGCACTGGATTCTTTTGCAGTAACAGTTGAAATAAGGAAGTCGCGAACGATTGGAATACTGGTCAAGATTAAGATGACTGAAACGCAGCTCACCAGAACTAGCAGCCATCTTTTGTTGATTTTCAATCTAAACAGGCTCTTCCGGGTCAGGTAATAGCCGAATATTCCTATTAGCGTGGCAATAACAGCGGCTCGCGTTTGGGTTAGAAGAAGTCCAATAACAAGAAGTAGGATTATTATATTCTGGTTCTTCAGAATTTTTAGCTGAGAAGCGGCGATGACGATGGGCAGCACCAGATAATACCCCAAAGCAAGCGGGCTGGCAATACCACCAGCCATTCGCCTCAGACCGACAAATGCCCAGAAATTTCCGGGAACCAGATTGATGAACCCGCCTTCCCTGCCAGTTCCTGTCTGGAGTCCTTTTATGTTGGAAAGATAACCGTAGAGATCCAGGGTTCCGTTCCAAAACACCGAGACTGGCACTATTGTTTCAAAGAATCCTATGAGGACATTTACGACGGAAATAAGAATGATAGTCTTGAGGATAAACTGTACTTGTGGAAGAGTCGGGCTCAGCCAGAACCCGGCAAGAAACAGCATTATAGGGAGGATTGAGCTTCGAAAACTTGTTGCAACAGTGAAGAAAGGAACGTCAGCAGCCAGCAATTGGGTAACAAATACATATAGAATACAAAACGTCACAAGAACATATGACACAAGTTCCGCGTGTTGTCCAGAAAAATGTCGACCGTGCAAGGCCTTTCGAACCCAGAGGATGATAAGAGCGGCAAGGATGCAGAGTTCTTTTCCGACAAGGCCTATTTTCAATAGCGGGGAAGGAAAATGCCTGTAAACAAAGCTAAGACAAAGGTCCTGATAGGGAAACCAAATTATGCATGCAATTATCAAAGAGTAACTTATTTTTTGTAGGTTTACACGCATCATTCTCTTGCAGTTTCTTCAAGAACTCTTACCATTTTGTCAAAAAAGGCACTGGGGCTATTTGAAATTGCTGCGTCAAAACAGTGTTTTCGCATACTTAGGACTTCTTTTTTGTTTCTGGCGAGTCCGGCAATTTTTTCTGAAAGGTCTTTGGAATCCCCTGCATCAAACAGAAACCCGTTTTTTTTCTGAACAATATGTTCGGGAACGCTCCCCACATTGCTGGCCAAGACCGGCATTCCATACGCATTGGCCTCGCAGATGGTCAATGGAGATACTTCGAACCATTCGGAGGCAAAGATGAAAATATCATGAGACAAGAAGCATTGATGTTTCATGTCGCCGGAGATAAATCCCAAATATTTAGTCGTTTCCGATTTGGCGCAGAATTCCTCCACAATTCTTTTGGACGCACCCGCGCCAGCAATTGAGAACCGAACGTTTTTTTCCTTCAGGTTGTCTATTGCGCTTAGAACCGTTAGAATGCCTTTGGCCCTCTCAAGACGCCCCGCGAATAGGAATTTAACCGTGCTGTCACTTGTAACGTCGTCAACCTTCCTGAATTCCACGTTGTCTTGAATAACCGCCCGTGAAATCATGCAGGGATTGTGCATGACGGCCCCTCGAAGCTGGGGCTGATGTCGACGCAATATCGTAGCGGAATATTCAGAAAGGAAAAAGGTCGTAATGGGTTTTCTGATAACAAAGCGATTGAATGCAGCAATCATTGAACATAGGAGACACTGTTTCGTACAGATTGTTCCATGTTTCTTCATATGTGAAGAATTTTTGCAGGTAAGGTAAAAATCGTGCGGGACGAAAACCATAGGGATCTTGAGAAATTGAATTGCGGATACAATGGAGATCGAAAGCCCGTAGAAATTGTGCAATTGCACCACATCCGGTCTTTCCTTCTTGAGAATTCTAATTGCTTGGATGAACGTCCACGGATTCCACAACTCGATGATCCGCCAAAGTATTTTGAACACGATGTTCCGCTTCTTCTCCAAAGGATAGTTAAAATACAAATTTATAGGAAAGAATTTGTAATAGCAAAGCCTGGATGAAAGTACTGTCTTTTTCGGCCAAGGATTCCTATCCATCGTGATCACTGAAAGGATATCAATCTCTTTTCTTTGCGTAAAGTCGTCAATAATGTTCTGAACGTTAATTTCCGCACCGCCAATGTTGTAGGGGGTAAGATAGTTTTTTATGATTGTAATTTTCAAGATATACCATTCCCTTTAGGTGTTGAGTTTGAAATTTGCGGATTCTCCATGTTCATTACCAAATGCAGCGCATATTGCCAACCACATTGTTGCAATGTTTCTGAACTTAAGTCTTAGCAGACATGCAAGAAGAAAGAAGGTGATGAAAGTTAGAAAATTTAGGTAATACATGGATGCATTGGATACGGTATTTTCCCTCTGAAATCGGATCATGTTTCGCGCTGAGTAGTACAATCGAATGGGATTTCTAGACTTCGCCAATCGGGAAAAATGAGGTCCCTTTAGGCCCGCTTCCCAACCCTTTTCAATGTCGTGAATCCGCGTCGTTCCCAGTAAGTAGATTTTATAGCCAGCTTTTGAGATTCGAAACGTGTATTCATAATCATCCACATACATAAAGTAGCTGATATCTGGATAGCCGACTTTGGGGATGATGTCCCTATTTATGAATAGACCTCCATAGGGCACCATTCGAATTTCACCATACGGTTTCGGCAATGGTCGGTCATAAACGGAGTAACTTGAAAGACGCTTCAATATCTTCTTCGGCATTTCCATCAAGTGAAATCCCCAAAAACTGTTCATCCTGCCTAAAGCAATCATCGGATTATTGTCTCGAATGCAATTGATGTAATGTGATCCCACTCTGTCCGAGGTCAGGCAACATACTTCGGGTCTTCGCCCTTGCGGAGTACTAATAAAATTGAGAAGCTTCTGTAATGTGCCTTCCTCGGGAACGTTATCGTCATCCAGAAGCCAAATGTATTCGCATTCGTCTGATCGACAAGCTTGCTCAAGCCCGATCTTAAATGCGTAAGCGGTACCGGTATTTCGTGGCAAGTCAATGACTTCAATCTTGCCTTGATGCTGGCGCATTAGGTCAGTCAGGCATTTCGCACTTTCCGGGCTTGCGTTATTATTTACCACGATGATCTTGTCAACATTCTCTTGCAATACCCGGTCAATTACTTTGCTCAACAGGCGAATCCTGTTGCCGTAGGTTACCGTTAAGCAAGCTACCATTGTTCTACTTCTTTCAGGAGTTTTTTTATTGACTCAGCTGCTTCCAATTTCAATTCTTCTACTATTGAGTAATTATTCATTTGCATTTTGCGTAATGTGTTAGATTCCGGCATACTGCTAGGGTGGAGCCTATCCAGTAATATGTATGAAAACCCTTTCTTCTGAAAATCGCCAATTTGAGGCTGTAGTACGATGGGAATAACGCCATAAGACATATATTCGACTAATTTGGTGGGACAAGATACAGAATTTACCACGCTTTCATCCCTTAGCAGGAAACCAAAATCCGATGTTTTATAGTAAGCATATACTTCGTTCTTGCTTACAGAAGTCAAGAATACCTTTTTGTCTAGTCCTTTTTCAATTAGTTTCAATTTGAACGTTTCCAAATCTCCAGTTAGGATAGTAAAGTTGTAGTTTTCTTGATACTTGCTAATCACGTTGAGCATTAAATCAACATTTTGCCATTTATCCGAACCGCCAGAATAGATAATGGCTTTTCTTTCATTTTGCCATTTGCTTTCAATTGGTTCAGTAATAGTAAAATCGAATATGGGTAGAACGCATTTGTGTTTTATCGTGGAATGGTGTTTCTCTTCGATATGTGCAAGCATGCTGTTTGAAACGCCTATCACCAAGTTTGCTTTCCTAATTATAATGCCTTCCAGGAAATCATAGACCCTTGCCCACACTTTTCTTCCTTGAAGAATGGTTTCTTCAGGAACTGCGCCGTGAAGGTCAATTATTGTTTTTTTAACTATCGCGAACAAAATTATTTGATGTAGTCGGAGGATCGAATGGATGTACAAGCCCTTTGCTTTGATTACAAGCAAAACGATCAATGGAAAGTGTAGGATGAAATTTACTTTGTAGCCTGTTGTTTGCGTCGCTAGGCTATGCTTTACTGCTCTAAAATGCTTGTTGATTCTTATATCCAGATATATTTTGTTTTCATTCGGCAATATTTTGTCAATACTAATTATCCGCTGGATCATTCCGTCCCTTTCATTCTCCTTTAGTGGCCATTTCGAGAAGAAAAGGATCATAGCAGACACCCGCGTAGATCTAATGCTTGCTTCAATTTCATACCTATATTTGACAGGCCGATTTGCTGTCTGTTTGTGAGAATGTTATTTACCATCCCCAGGTAATTTTTGTTATCCCTTATTTGGGGGTGATTTATTAGACATATCATTTCTTCTAGTGTGTTGCACAAATATCCTATTTTGCCGAGTAAACGAAAATAATAGTTAAAGAAAGGGTTCTTGATAGCAATAATGGGTTTTGCAAAGGATATGGCGTCAAGAAAGGCTGCGCTTGCTGTAAACCTATATGAATCGCGGTGGTAGCAGAAAACGGCATAGTCGATGTCTTTAACCCCTTGTTCATATTCTGTCTCGGAAAGAGGTGCGTTGCTTAATATTCGAACGTTCTTAGCGTACCGTTTTTTGAGTACTTGGTCTGTAATATGGCCAACAAGAACGAACTCGTTTTTGTTTTGGCTTTGTTTGTTTGGTTGGTGTTTTGCTAGTTCGAAGAATATGTCTGTTCCTTTGTTCATATGCCCAACACCCAGGGCACCAAATCTAAGCGTGTCTTTATGATCTATTCCGTAAGTCTGGCTGCTCTTGAAAATGTAGGGGGGGTCTATTGCTATTAGCGTGTTTGCTAGCTGAGGATATAAGTGGAGAACGTTCCTTAAAATATGCTCCCCAAGCAAGAGATAGAATATGTTTCTGTTTATCAACCTTGGTATCCAGAATTTGGTATTAAAGGGAAGTTCCTTAATGGGATGGAGGTGTGTTCTTCTTCCTAAATCCTCGAGGACCGAATGGAAGACAAACAGGATTTTTACTTTTGGATAAATTCTCGCCAACAAATGAGCGCTGATGAGGCTTGTTATATTTGAGGAGGTGAAAATGAGGAAAGCATTGCGTCTTTGAGCGATTCGTATTGCCTTAAGAACTACAAGGAAGTCTGTAATGATGCGATCTGTGCTTCTGCTGTTTCGGTTTGCAATGTTTATGTGTTCTATTTGCAGTTGGCTATTGGCTATCACTTCTTTGTTTAGTTCTATTCTGTATCTGGTATCAAACAAAAAGAGAAAGTGGTTGTTTGGGTAGGTTTCTTTCAACATCTGGAGTATTGCAGTATTAAATGACACGTGTTCAAAGTCCGTGCATAGTGGTTCTACAAGAATTGTAGTGTTGCTCATTTTGTTCTTAGGTTGCGGCATAAACAGGGAAAGCATAGTCGTTCGGAAGAATCGTTTGCCGGCGGTGAGAGGATTTCATTTGAATCACAGATGCATGGTTGTTCGTCGGGAAGAAAGCAACCCGCCTGATGTGCTTTCCCTCAATCGCTGCTTACAAATACAAATGTTTTTCGCAATGGATGCTGGCTTTTTGATGTTCTATGTTTCGCGGTGGTAAGTTCGTTACTATCAGCCAGATTCGCCGTGCAGGGTAGGCATGCAGAAAAAGTGCTTTTATCTCTTCTTTTCGATTGCTTCTGTGGTAGATAGAAATATACTCGCACACTTTTCCCAACTGAATTTCCGTGCTTGCTTTATACCTTTTTCCACCAAAAGGCTGCGCAAGCCTTGGCTCTTTTCTAGCGCTTCAATTGCGTTGGCGACCTGTTGGTTCACATCAGGATCAACATATAGGACTGCGTCTCCGCACACTTCCGGAAGTGATGTGCCCATTGTGGTGACGACAGGACACCCCACGTGCATCGCTTCTAGCGGTGGAAGTCCAAAACCTTCATATTTGGAAAGATAAATAAGACCTCTGGCGTTCAGATAAAGGTCAACAAGTTCGGAATCAGAAACATATCCTCTTTGCTCAACAAACCCGGCTTTTTCACTTTGTATCAATAGCTTCCGTAACTCGTCAGAAAAATAGTTGGGAGAGCCCGTCATTATGAGTCGACTTTCAATTCTCTTTTGAACTCTTAATTCAATGAAGGTTTTCAACATTGGCATGATCCCTTTTCGAGGATCATATCCGCCCACATAAACAAAAAAGTTACTATTGTTGGAATTGCCTCTTTTCGAATTTTCTGGTATTTCTAACGTTGCACCAAAGTAATTAACCACAGGCTCTCTCTTTACCCGAAATTTTGTTAGAATCATTTTTTTTGAATAATCAGAATCAGTGAAAATAGTATTACATCTGCTGATGTTTTGCTGGGTTCTATGGGTAAAAGCCCATCGCCGCAAAGGGTTCCTTCCAAAATATCCGGAGATTTCTAGGGGCAAAACATCATGAAGGGTCATAGCCACGGGGATCTTCATAGAAAACGGGACCGGACCATTCCATGGAAAATGTGCAATCGCCAAGCCCAAGTTTGGTACAAGATTCTGTAGATTTTCTTTTCTCCAGCAAGCATTGTCAGCCTGAACAAATTTTAAGAACCGAGGATAGGAATTCTTCAAATTCCCTTTATGAAAGCCCACGAAACTAATTTCCGGCATTATTTTGTTACACGCTTCATATAAGAACAAAGTAGTCTTTCCTACCCCGGTGAGTGGAATCTCAAAAATTGTTGCATCAAAAAACAATGTTCTTGCGTGCTTTCCATTCATGCTATATTCGCTCATGTCAGGATTGGCTAATTGATTTTGGAGGTCTTCATTAAAGGTTCTATATCCTTTATGTCTACTAAACGACGCCATATAATGGTAGATACCAAAATGAGATTAATTAGCTCATTTGCAATCAATGCCAACCCCGCCCCTACTGCTCCAATTCTTGGCAATAAGAGGATGTCGATTATAACTACCGCAATTAACTGTATGATATTAATCCACCAGAAAACCTTGACCATTCCGAAGCTGTAGCCAATGACACCTATTGGACATATAAGGATAGACAAGCAGTACCGGAAGCAAAGAATTTGTGCCACAAAGATTCCACTTCTGTAAGGAGACCCAAACAATAAGGGCATAGCCAATGGAACAAGAATAGAGTACAATAAACCACCAAAGGTAACCATCCCGCTCAGTCGAACCGTCTTGCCGATTAGTTCAGATATTTTCGCGTGACTAGTTATGGACGAGGCTCTTGGCCAGAGTGCTGTATTGAGAGCGTTAAGGACGACAACCAATGGTAAGGTAAATCGTGTCGCGACGCTATAAAGTCCAATCTGACTCTTGTCTAAAAAATAGCCCATAAGCCAAACGTCTGATCGCATTGTTAGAGCCACAGTGACGGTTGAAACGAGCATGAAAAGCACAAATGAATTCGCGCTGGTCGAATCCAAGGATGCACTTGAATCGCCACGAGTCCTTGGAGCTCGCAGCAAATTGATAAAGGTCTTGCCGATCTGCCGTCGGAACTCCTGCCTTATAAAGAACGATTCTCGTGGAATTAGTATCATGAATACGATGGCCCCCAGCCCCGTTGCCACAACGCTAACGGTAATAATGAGCTCTAGGGACCAGGATTTTAAGACTGCAATTAGCACGATCCCGGCAGCTGTCAACAGCGTTTGCCCGACCATGACGGCAGCGTTCATCTTAAAGCGTTTTAGGGATTGGAAGTAAACGGTTGGTATAGATGCTGCCGCTGTAAACAATCCGGTTAACAGGCTGAGCCTAACCAGCGGGCTCAGAGTTGCCTCTTTCCATGCTGTTCCGGCAAGAATAGGAGCAAATATGAAGACTGTTGTGGAAATGGTTCCAGCCAACAGCATTCTCAACCGAAAAGCCCACCTAAGTATAGCCAGCTGACCAGCGGTATCACCAGTTGCTGCGGCCCGGGATGCAAACCGAATTGCTGTCTGTCCAATGCCAAGGTCAGAAAGCGCAGTAGCCAACCCTGAGACACTTAGGATTAGGGCATAATTGCCCATCCCCTTTGGGCCCAAGCCTCGGGCAATTAGTATTGATGTTGCTAACCCAGCAGCAAGACCAACGCTTTGGGGTATCATGGAGACGATTACGTCCTCTATCCCCTTTTGCGAGCCGGAGACAGTCTTCCTTAACCATTTAGAAATTCGTGAAGCTATTTTAATGTTTTACCAGACCCTGTTTGGTAGTCGCAGCAAATACCAGCTCAATAATTCTTTTGGAGGCCTTGCCATCGCCATATGGATTTGTTCGTTTTACCATTGATTCATACGTTTCCCTATTGTCCAAAAGCAATCTACTCGATCTTACAATTGCCTCATCAGATGTACCTACTAGTTTTGCGTTGCCTGCGTCTATCCCCTCTGTCCGTTCCGTGACCTCTCTCATGACCAATACCGGCTTTCCAAGCGATGGTGCCTCTTCCTGAATTCCGCCAGAATCGGTCAAAACAAAGTATGATTTTTCTATAAGCCATATCATGCGGGGATAATCAAGTGGATCAAGCAAGTGTATGTTCTTCTGGCCTTGAAGGATGTCTTTCACCGGTTTTTGCACATTTGGGTTGAGATGTACTGGGTAAACGAGTTCAACGTCGTGATAGGCCATTGCTATGTCCTTCATTGCCCTACACATGTTTTCAAAGGGTCCGCCAAAACTTTCGCGCCGATGACCTGTGATAAGAATTATTCTTTTTGAAAAGTCAATTTGGGAGAACTCATGTGCAATTTCAATCTTTCGACTCTTTATTATCTCTAGACCAAGAAAGAGGGCGTCAATTACAGTATTCCCCACTTTCCAGACATTCTTGGTAATTCCCTCATTACGCAGATTCTCAACTGCCCGATCTGTCGGAGCAAAATGATAATCCGCAATATGCCCAACAAGTATGCGATTTACCTCTTCTGGAAAAGGGGAGTATTTCTGGCCGCTTCGCAATCCGGCTTCTAAATGTGCAACTTTTATCTGCCGATAATATCCTGCTAGGGCTCCTATGAATGCCGATGTGGTATCACCTTGCACAAAAAGAATATCTGGGGTGTATTGGTCTAACACCAGCTCAATTCCTTTAAGACCTTCTGCTGTTACATCAATTAGTGTTTGGTTGGGTTTCATCAAATTGCAATCGAAATCCGGAACTATTTCAAAGAAAAGCAGAACCTGGTCCAGCATTTGCCTGTGCTGTCCGGTAACGCAGACTCTTATTTCAAACAGCTCTTGATTTTTCCTGAACTCAAGAATGAGCGGGGCCATCTTTATGGCCTCAGGCCGAGTCCCAAAAACAAATAAAATTTTCATGCGTGTAGGACTCCCCCAGAAAAAATCGACTTGACCTCAATGGAAAAATGGACTCGTGCAGACAGACGAACAACAAGAAACTCGGTCCCTGGGCCGTCGCCTAGTCGTCTCGATCGAGATTCCGCCTGCCGGTGTCGCAGGAAGCAATAATGGTGTCGTTCCATGAGCCGCCCGGTGGCGGCGACCGAGCACACCCTGGTTCAACTAGATGGTGTTGCTATAAAACTCGTGGAGGGATTGATGCACACGCGTTAGCCGGAATTAGATTCGGTTACAATTTTCTCCGCCACCCGGGACCTATCTTTTTCGCGTGCCCGGCAGCAGTAACTCCCTTTTTATCTTCTCAATAAGTGCTTTGTCTTCCTCGGACTTTTGGGAAGACGCAAGCGCGTGGCCAAACACGACAATGAGGCAGCTTAGGAAGAACAACCCGACTCCTGTGGCCAGCGGAAAAAGTTTCTTCTCCTTAAAGTTTTTGTGCAGATACAACGGGTCTGCCACCTTGAACGCTTCTCTGCTCACCACCATCTCTTTTTCGATTTCACTCGAAAGGAGGCCGAGAATCTTCGTTCGAAGAAGCGGATCCGCAATACTAATGAGTTGAGTGTCCAGATACGCCACGTTCTCTTTTGCCTCGCTCTGGACCTTTGTTCGGATGTATTCGTTGAGGTAATCCAGATAGGCTGTTGCTATGGTGTTTGTGAATGTGGAGTCCTTGGATCGAATAGATAGTTGGATTAGGTTCTTCTTTGTGTCCTTGGTTTTCTTTAGATACTTGGTCTGGACAAATCGTCCCATGTTGAGCAGTTCCGGGCGGGCGAATGTCGGTTTCCAGGCGCCCAAAGACTGGTCCCAGTATTTCTTATATTTCTCGGGCCATTGATACTTGTAAATAACAGGCAACAGAGAATATTTCTCGATCAGCTTTGCCCCGAAATCCCTACTGTCCAGTATCATGTCCATCATGTTCAGGCTTGCACTGCCAACGTCAAGGCTGAGGCTGCCTGCCACTAGGCCTCCGAGTGCGCCAAGCTGGGCAAGAGAAGTTGATTGCTGGGATTCGCGTTCCTTTGGCGCGATCATCGCCTCCGCCACCCAGGTCGGGCCCTTTATGAGCGCGGCGACATAGCCGGCCACAAGACCCAACAGCGTAAGGCCGATTATGAGTTTCTTGTGTTTGACTAACGCGTAAACGTACTCCAGCAGGTTGATCTCATCGGGGTCTACCGGTGTAGTCCGCGCGGGTAGTGGTGGTGTT
>Ga0182027_10006868_pt1 | contig 16926 bp, 16 predicted proteins | sample 712E1DmetaG_FD_121300 | JGI IMG/M metagenome (GOLD analysis project Ga0182027, IMG submission 121300) | Permafrost microbial communities from Stordalen Mire, Sweden - 712E1D metaG (Illumina Assembly) | ecosystem: Environmental > Terrestrial > Soil > Wetlands > Permafrost | place: Sweden... | reverse complement strand
TAGAGGTACTTCCCGCGGAAGTGCGGTGTTGCCTGGAGCAACAGCCGGATCTTGATGATCTCATGGAGATCATTCTAGACCTGGGCAGAATTGCCGAAGCCCGATTTCCCACCCGCGTTCTTGAAATCAACGATTTTGAAGTGAGTGCCGATGATATCGATTACATCGTCGACCGAATCGGCGATTTCGGCAGAGATAACCGCGCAGGCATCCAGCGAACCCTTCATCGCATTTCCGCCATCAGAAATCGCCAGGGAAAGATAGTCGGGCTTACTTGCCGTATCGGACGATCGGTCTATGGCACTATTGACATAATTCGTGATGTAGTGGAAACCGGTCGAAGCATTCTCCTGCTCGGACGGCCGGGAGTTGGGAAGACCACAAAGCTTCGCGAGGTCGCTCGCGTGCTTAGCGAGGAATTCAAAAAGCGCGTGGTAGTGGTAGATACATCGAACGAAATTGCCGGAGACGGTGATATCCCCCACCCAGCCATCGGTCGCGCGCGACGAATGCAGGTGCCGACCCCTGAACTTCAGCACGCGGTCATGATAGAAGCTGTTGAAAATCATATGCCGGAAGTCATCGTGATCGATGAAATCGGCGTGGAAGCGGAAGCCTTTGCATCCAGAACCATAGCGGAACGCGGCGTTCAGTTAGTCGCCACTGCTCATGGGAACTCCCTTGAGAACCTGCTTATGAACCCCACCCTATCAGATCTCGTCGGCGGTATACACGCCGTAACTCTTAGCGATGATGAAGCCAAGCGCCGAGGCACTCAAAAGACCGTTTTGGAACGCAAAGCGCCTCCATCCTTCGAGATCGTAATAGAGCTGATGGAAGTAGATAAGCTGGCTATCCATCATGACGTTGCCAGAGTGGTCGACAAACTGCTTCGTGGAACGCCACCTCGTCCAGAAATCAGAGTTCGCAACCCTGAAGGTGACATCGAAGTAGTTCAGAAGGCCGATGTCGTCGTGCAGTCGCCGCATGTGCAGACCAGCTTCCTGGAACAGATGGAACCTCAAAAGAGGCCGCTTCCAGCGACAGTCCGCATATTCCCATACGGCGTAAGCAGGAATAGACTTGAACGGGCAATTCGAGAATTAAAAGTGCCCGCATATATTACCAAGGATTGGAAAGATGCGGATGTAGTAATCACCCTGAAGGCTCATGCAAGAAAAGAGCCCATAAAGCTGAGAGAAGCCACAGGAAATGATACCCCGACCCACGTTATCAAGAGCAACACGTACACCCAAATCGCGAACGTGATTAAATCGATATTCCATGTATCAGAGTTCCACGATGAAGAAATCGCACTCCGCGAAGCGGAAGAAGCAGTCGAACGATTGATGCAGAACGGCGAAGAGACCATAGAACTAGCGCCGCAAAACAGCTATGTCAGACGTCTTCAACACCAGTTCATAGCTCAGAACAAACTAGTTTCTGAGAGCATAGGCACCGAACCTTATCGCCGGATACGCGTATCAAGACCTTAACGGAGAGACTTTTGCCAGGCAAGTTCATCACATTTGAAGGCCCTGAAGGTTCAGGCAAATCCACCCAAGCCGCCATGCTTGCGGAAACACTCACCCATCAGGGCCACAAGGTCCAACTCACAAGAGAACCCGGCGGCGACCCCGTCAGTGAGGAGATCAGAAAAATCCTCCTTGATGGTGACGATCATTCAATATCGGATCGCGCGGAATTGCTGCTCTACCTCGCGGCGCGCGCCCAGCATACGGAACACATAATCCTTCCAAAACTGCGGGAGGATTTCATAGTGATATGCGCTCGATATACCGATTCAACCATCGCCTATCAAGGATATGGTAATGGATTTGATCTAGGCTCAATTGAACGCATGAACGATTTCGCCACGTCCCAGCTTGTCCCTGATTTGACTTTCCTACTTGATATCGACATCGAAACGGGCCTAAAGCGTCAGGAAGATTGGAACAGGATGGAACGCAAGGCGATAGATTTTCACAAGAGGGTCGGGCTAGGATTCCTAAAACAGGCGGAACTGCACCCTGAGAGAATCGTGGTCATCGATGCCTCTCAAAGCATAGAGGCGATCCGTGGGCAAATCCTGCGCTACATTTCAGATCGGCTGGGAATCGCCACATAAAGCCGGCTACCGGGAGACACATCATGAAACTTGTAATCACTATCATACATGATCGCGACAAACAAAAAACATCCGAAGCACTCCTCAAATCGAATTTCAAATTCACAAAACTGGCCAGCACCGGCGGCTTTTTGCGTGAGGGAAACGTGACCTTCCTGATAGGAGTGGAGGAATCGCGCCTCGAAGAGGTCATCGACGTAATCAGGGACAGTTGCAAAACGCGAGACCAGTACGCGACATTCATTCCCCCCGATGCCGGCGTGGCGGGCGTATTTATCCCAAATCCGGTCAAAGTAGTCGTCGGCGGGGCGATGATCTTCGTCGTGGATGTCGAGAGATGCGAGAGAGTCTAAAGAAAGGTTTCGCGGATTCATGAACCTATCTGATATCAGAGGCCAGGACGCCGCCGTTCGCGCATTGAGCGCGTGCATAAGGAAATCCTCGGTGGCACAAGCTTATCTGTTCACCGGCCCCCGTAACAGCGGAAAAACCAGCGTCGCCTTGGCGTTCGCCGCCGCCCTGAACTGTACGGATCGTACCCCCGAAGGTTATTCCTGTGGAAAGTGTATCTCGTGCCTGAGGATCGAGGCCGGCACGGATGCCGATGTGCGAGTCATATCACCTGACGGCAACCAGACCAAAATGGATCAGATGCAGGAAATGATCAAAGACCTGAGTTATGCACCAATCTCAGGACGTTACAAGGTTTTCATCATTGAGCAGGCCGATACGCTCAACTCAAGCTCAGAGAATTCCATACTCAAGATTCTGGAAGAACCGCCTTCTTATGCCGTGCTCATACTCCTCTCAAGGAATCCAAATTCCCTCCTGCCGACCATTCGGTCCAGGTGCCGCGCCCTGAGATTCAGGAGGGCGTCTACAGAAGAAGTCGCCAGCGTACTTAGTGAACGCTTCCCCGATCTCTCAGCAGACGAGACAAGAATCATAGCCGCCTGTTCTCAAGGGGCAATTGGGGCTGCCCTCAGCATGGCCTCTGAACCCAGATTTCTCGAAGATCGGCAGGCCATACTTCATTCCATCAGCAACTGGGCCGCCGGGCACGCCATGCTCAGCCTGCAAACCGCCGAGTTGCTTAGGGAAATGGCCCGGCCGCCAAAGAACAACCCGGAATCTCAGACAGTCGTGAAAAATCTGACGAGCATCCTGGAGATCACACTCTCCTGGTACTCCGACCTTCTATGCCTTAGCGTCAGCGGCGAAAGCGCTCCACTGAACAACGATGATTTCAGAACTGATCTCATCGCTCTGTCAGCCCGCTATAGCGCCGAACATCTGCGAAGAGGTATCCGCTCCATTATGGAAGCCCGACGCTATCTGGAGGGCAACATCACGCCGCAACTCGTATTGGAGAACATGCTCTTCGAGCTTCACCCTATTTCGGGAATAGATTAGGCAAGATAACCTGCATCGCCAATATCAGAGACAATGCAAACAGGATAATAATGTCACCTGTGGAACAAAAGCTATTGCGAGCGATATCGAGCATGGGATACTCGATATCGCTCACTGTAGTCTATTACTTGATCTCTACACTCGCGCCTTCGGCTTCGAGCTTTGTTTTCAATGCCTCGGCTTCGTCCTTGTTCAGACCCGTCTTCACAGGCTGAGGAGCGGACTCGACAAGATCTTTGGCTTCCTTCAGGCCCAGGCTTGTGATCTCACGTACCACTTTGATAACCTGTATCTTCTTCTCGCCTGCACCGAGCAGCATGACGTCGAAGCTAGTCTTCTCTTCTTCTGCCGGAGCTGCATCTGCCGCAGGTCCTGCCGCGACTGCTGCCATAGGAACGGACGCTGAAACGCCGTACTTCTCCTGCATAGCCTTTACCAATTCGCTGAGTTCAAGCACTGTCAGCTTGTCTACTGCTTCAATTATTTTCTCAATATCTGCCATTTTAACCAATACTCCTTTTTATAATTCACAAAATCGCCAATCAAGCTGCCTTCTTGTCAGCAACCGACTGAAGCGTATATACCAGACTGGAAATAACGCCTTGCAGGGTTCCCACTAGTCCGCTTAACGGAGACTGCATTGATCCCAGCATCTGAGCTATCAACACCTCGCGAGGCGGTACTTTGGACAATGCCTGAACCTGCTCTGCGCTGTATACTGTACCTTCTACATAACCACCCTTGATCGACAGGGCCTTGTGTTCTCGTGTGAAATCTACGAGAGCTTTTGCCGGGCCGATGGGATCGCCATGCACAAACGTGATCGCTGTAGGGCCGGTGAGCATTTGGCCTAACACGCTCTCTCCGCCCTCGACCATCGCTCGCTCGAACAGCGTATTCTTGACAACCTTGAACTCTGCGTCCACCTCTCGCAACTTGCGACGAAGCGCCGAAACCTCGCTGACTCTGAGTCCACGATAATCTGCTAAGAGCAATGCCTTAGATCGCTGAAGGTCTTCTTGCAGTTCCTGCACCATCTCAACCTTCTTTTCATTCGCCAATAATATCACCTCCAACCCTTTGCTAGTGTAAGGTAAAGCACATAATCGACTGACGTCTTGCGACGCTTCACCCGGCCAATTTGGCAACAAAAAAGGGACCCCGTAGAAACCGGGATCCCTTGTCATACTCAATTGCTGAATTATCGCAACGTAATTAGGATATGTCCCAGCCTCGGCGGGCGAGCAATCTCTGCTCATTAAATCACTTGATACCTGCTGTCTACGGCAGACCTGCATATTCTATTGTGGTCGTATCTTAACACATCCCGACGGATATGTCAACTTACACTATGGTGTAACTGTGCCTGTACCTACGCCAACTCCAACTCCTACACCACCGGCGCTTTCACCGGTCGTTCGTTCCGGCAAGATGTACGGAGTGACAAATATGAGGGTTTCCAAGTCGTCGGTCGTCGTGCTGCGGCTCGCAAACAGGGGACCTATGATCGGCAGATCCTTAAGGAATGGAATTCCGTCACTCTTGAAGCTATCATCTTTGTGCACCATTCCACCAATAACAAAGGTCTCTCCATTGTGAACTCGACAATAGGCGGTCTCAGTCTGTGTACTAGTCGCATAAGCCACCTGCCCGTCTGGACCAGTAACCTGCGAGCCTATTCCGCCAACCGTCGGCGTAACTATCATCGTGATATCGTTGTTCAATGGATTGATTCGCGGCGTAACCGTAAGGCCCGTTGTAGCTGTCAATGGTTGCGCAATGTAAGTCGTTGCGACGGTGCCGTTACTGATAACGCTTTGCCCCACAAAAACCGGCACCGTACTTTGCGCCTGAATGGAACCGGTTACGTTGTTAAAGGTTGTCACCATCGGAGCATCAACAATCTTGGCAGTCGATTTCGACAACTGCATATATAGCGTGGCCATTACATTACCGCTCGCAATGCCAAGTGTTATATTGCCGGTAGGCTGAAAGTCCGCGCTGAACGAGTTATTCATTCTTGAAATGCTATTCCATTCGACGCCCAAGCCTTCAACCGCTCCTGTGGTTATCGAGACAAACTCTGTCTTAACCGTTATCTGTTTCGGCGCAATATCGAACTTCTTGATCAGTTCCTTTAATGCGCTAATTGCTTCTTCAGTTCCGCGTACAATTAATGAGTTATCAGTCGGGAAAGGAATTATCCTGTCGATTCCCGGTGGGACAAGCGATTGATTACGGCCACCGGCTCCACCAACTCCACCACCGAGTCCGCCCCCGCCGAGTCCGCCCCCGCCGAGTGTCCCACCACCGTAGCCAGCACCCAACTGACCACCACTCAACTGGTAAGTGCCGCCGCCGTAGCCGCCGAGGCCGCCGTAGCCCCCACCTCCACTGATACCGCCAAACTGCGAAAACTCTTCATTCTGGTTCAGACTGCGACCTGCAGACTGGTTATCCGTATGCAGCGAATCTTGCGTTGGGGCTGCGATCGGGCCAGATGTAACTGTGCCGTTCCGAAGAGCATTCATAGTATTTGCCTGACTCGTAATGCGCGATCCATTGGACGAACCATTCTCAAATGCGTCTTTGTAATCCCCGACACCCAGCAGATACAACATGTATTTATAATCGTTATTATATAATCTGATTGTGCTGATCACCATGGTATGCTCAAGTGCATTGGTAGTCTCAAATCCTGTTGCACCACGGGTAATACTAGCGCCTGTCGAAGATTGTGAAGGGGAGTCTCCGGGCTGTGCGACTGATGAAGCACGATGCTGCGCACTTATTACGTAAACGCCATCCTTCCACTCCACGGCGCCACCCGCGTTTTCAACTACTATCTTCAGCAACTGATCGAGCGGCATATCCTTCAGAGTCGCCGTGACTTTCCGATTCTGCAACTCTTCCTGGTCGCGCATGATGATGCTCTTATTGCTCTTGTGCATCAACAATTCAACGACCTTGGGCAGCTCTAAGTCAATGACATTGAGCGATACCGTGCCATCTCCAGACTGCGTACTGTCAGCCCATGCGCGTCCAAACGCAAGAAAACTGAAAGATGCAAGCAGAACCAATAATAGCCCCGGCATAATTCGACGCACCCGCGTTTGCAATGTTCGTACCCCGTCCATAGGTGTTCCTCCCCCGGTAGTTGGACTCACTGTTCCAAACCTATTCTTCATGAATTGTCTCAGATTTGCTCAACACTGTAATAATTCGATCCCTGATCTATAAATCGCTAATATCGGCAATCTCTATGATTCGTCCGCCTTGGCATAACGCACCTTATCTCCTGCCATTAGCTGCGCCACCGCCGCCGCCCGCCGTGCCACCAGTCGCGCCGCCGGTCATGCCGCCACCCGTGCTGCCACCAGTCGCGCCACCCATACCGCCGCCCGCGCGACCGCCACTACCTCCATTGGAACTAGTGCCTAATATCATGGAATAAATATCGAATACGTCACTCGGGCCGATTATGATTTTCTCTATAATAAGATTTGGCGCTAGCTTAGGCTCAGTGTCGATTTTTGGGAATTCCGGTTGAGAAGTAGCCACTGCGGTCTGTTCCTTCTTGGGGCCGATTGTGATGACGTTGTTGTCGCTACGCATCGTCATATTCGCTGACTGCAACACCTTATCCAGAGCGTCACTAAAAGGAACATCAACGAGCTTGACATTCACATTTCCACTCACACCTGAGTCGAATGCGAAGCTCAATCCTGTACCTTCAAATAGAGCCCTAACCGCAGCCTGGACAGGGACATCCCTAAAATCAACAGTCACGCTCTTCTCAGACTTAGGAGGTTGCGCTTCCGCGTTCTGTGCGAACGCACAACAAGGAATCAACAAGACTAATAACACGCTCAGACATACGAGAAATCTGCAATTCATGGTGTCTTCGCTCCTTTCACGAGCACTTATGGACGTTTACATTTATTATAGACGATTCTGCGCGCCAATTGTTCTGCGCAGCGACCATCCATGATCGATTTATTTGTCTCTCTCCTCTAATCTGTTGGCCGGCCTGCCGGAGGCTCTGACCCCAGCCACAGGAGTGATGCCAGCGGTAGCCACAGGAGTTGCTGCCGGTAACGCAATGGAACCTGAGAGATTTACCTCTATTGTGAAAGGCTTCCTGGTATCAAGAGTCTTGAGAGTAATCGTATCGGAAGTAATGCCTTCTACTCTCACTCTTGATCCACCCTTCGAAATCTCCATTCCAGGGGTCACTATGTCAGACTCGTGATTCGTCTCTAATATTGCACTGATCTTTCCATCTATCAAGACACCGGCCATACGTCTGAAAGGCTGCGCTGGCAGCACTTCCGGCAATTCCGGCTTTTTCGCCTGAGGAGATACTACCGGCGCTGGAAGTACCGTATGCACTACTCCCGGCAAGAGTGACTGTAGAACCTGCGTCTTCGTCACTGGACCTCCGAACGGTGCAAAAGGATCTTTGCGGTACGGCAGCATAGCTCCATCGGGCTTAGCTGGACTTGTCGGCGCTGTCGAAGCAGCACCTTTAGTTGTCGCCGGCGTCGGAGTAGCGCCTGGCCCCGCAAGTCCTCCCGACGCTGTCGGGGCGGGCAGACCCGCTGCTCCGGGCACCGCCGCTGGCGCAGTTGCGGTGGCGACGGGATTACCCGCGGCATTGCTGGGCAACTGGGGAGCACTACTTCTATTGCTCAACAACAGGAGGATCACTCCGCCCACGACAATTACAGCCGCAACGCCCGCTATTATCGGAAGATTCCTTTTATCGCTCAACCATGCCTGAAACGCATCCATCGATCAATTTCTCCAGATTTCAGATTTGATGGCATTGCGTAAAATATATAGCCAATCTGAATATGAAATACTCCGGAAATGAAAAGGGTTCTTGCCAAACCCTATTCGCGAAAACTAACTCTTTTCTCTATTTTTCCTTTAAGGAGATATCTGCACCCGGACCTGCTGCTGCGCCGCCAGCAGCACCAACTCGAACAGCAGCGACTCCAGCAGCGCGGCCACCACTCGCGGCGCCGCCACCAATTGGCGCACCCGCCTGACCACGCGGGAAGATATATACCGTCAAGTTATAACTACCGATCAGATTAGGGCTGGTGCCACGTATACTCACCGGATCTACTCTAACCAATCTATCAAACTTGTTCCATTGTTTGATATGATTAAGAATTTGGGGAAGGGTACCCCCCACATTGACCGTGCCGATCGGAATCACTATCAATGTTGGATTGACACCATTCGGATCTGGAGGTGGCGCTGGAAGCGGCATGGTGCTCAATAACTTTACGCCCGTTTTTGTGGGCCATGCCTCCAGCTTTGGACCCAAGGTCTGTTTCAGTTCCTGAATGTACGCGAACCAGCCGCCAAATCGATTCTCCACTGAGATCGGCGGGCACTTGGCTTTCAGAAATCTTTCATACGCATCTACATTGGTCCTGTATCGTTCTTTAGCAATTGCCATAGCTGCTTCAGTCGCACCCCTTTTATCAGCAATCACTTTGGAAGCATTGTAAGCGGCTTGATAGGTCAGTTTGTCCTCCTGCGGCTTGATAATAAAAAGGGATCTCATCCCAACAACAACGGCCACACAGAGCACCACGCCAATAATTGCAACATGAATCGATTTTAGCTTACTGGAAAAACCCATCTTACTAGCCCTTGTTTTCTCTACTTGATCTTCTCTAATACCGGGCCTTGCGCACCGCCGCCACCTGCGCCTGCGCCACCACGTCCACCTGCACCTGAGCCACCACGCCCACCGACACCAGAGGCACCAGCTGGCGCACTGATTGGCTGCTTCAAAGTGCAATTCACCGCAAGATTGATACCGTTCGGAAAGACTTGAGCGCTACCGGGTGTGCCCGGCTGCCACGCTGTCAGACCCGGAAAAGCCATAGTCACTGAGCTAAACATGCTGGCGCGTTGCATGTTCAAAAGGTATCTCGCGCAATCACCCAGCGTCTCCGTATGAGCTTGAAGCTGCATCTGACTACCGGAAACCTGGACAACAGTATATCTTACACGATTATATGTGCATTTTGCTAAACCGTCATATAAACTCGGCACCTGCACATTGTACGCTTGCAAATCGTTGATAAACTTGAGTTTGGTCTCGATTGGTGGCGATTTAGCTTCTTCGGACGTTACATCAGACTGCAACTTCAGCACTGCATCAGCTTGGCGCTTCATATCCTCTGCCTGCTTCTGCCAGTCTTCAGCCTCTTTGTTTAGCCTTTGCGCCCAAGTTGCCATGAACAGAATAATGGCTATTATTATGGCAACGAAGACTAACGTCGTCTTTATTACCTGGCGCTTTGCATAAATGTACGGAGGTAGTAGATTGATTCTTAGCACTTTATCGACTATTCTCCTATCATATCTCTTATGGCCAAACCAACGCTGACACCCAGCATCGGCGCAACCTCATCAAGGTAATCCTCAGAAAGATTGCGGGAAAGAACTGTAAGGTTGTGTAGAGGATTCGCCAAAATAACGGGTATCCCCAGATCAGCCTCTATCAGTTTATCCAGGTCTTTTAGTTTCGCTGTGCCTCCGCATAAGTAAATCTTGTCCGGCTGATGCTGAAAACGACTTGAGTAGTATTCTATTGACTGCCTTATCTCGGTGATGATGTCGCTGATTGCAGGCAGCATGGCGTCGAAAATCTCTTCCTGCGAGAAGTCAGTTCGTCCGGATTCCTCATGACTCAAGGAACTCAAAGAAGCCAGATCGAAAGCCTCCGGCTCTGCGTTAGCTCCCGAATTTTCGACCGGCTCCTGCGGCTCTGAAACAGCTTCGGCTTCTTTTGGTGGCTCTGGAACGCTCTCTTCTTCAGGAGCGAGGTCAAAATCCAATACTCGCTTGGGAGCCTGTGGTGCTAAGTCGATATCGAAATCAGGATCGCTCTGTGCCGAAGGAGGCGGACTAGCTTGTGGCGGGACAAATCCTAAACCCGGAATAAAGCTCATGCTCTCCAGATCATCGCCATCTTCAGTCACAGTGGTTAAATCGCCCTCGGCCGGCAGCGCAGCAGGTGGGGCGAAAGACAAATCCATTGATGAACCGCCGATTCCCGCTCTGTCCATAAGAACAATTCCCTGTTCTCTTTTGAGTCGCTCAGCCTCTTCTTCAGGTATCCCCAGCTTCTCGCTCACGGCGTTTGTAAGTGAATTTCCCGCCAGAGGCAACGTCCTTGGGAACGCCAGTAGTCCATTCCTGTATACGCCCAGTTCCGTGACCGCCGCGCCAATACTGATGATGGCGATTGCTTCTTCACCGGAGCTTTCACCCACTATGTCAATCAATGATCTACAGATCGCCAGCGGCTCCACATCAATTGCAAAAGGCTCAAGACCGGCGGCAAACAGCGTTTCTATGTGAGTATTTATGACTTCTTGCTGGGCAACGGCCAGCAAGACTTCCATGTTCTGATCGTCCGGGCTCGCCTCAGCATGCTCAATGGGCAGGAAATCCATCATGATTTCGTCGGCGGCGAAGGGAACATGTCGCTCAACTTCCCATTTCATCGTCTCGGCTAATTCCTGATTAGTCATCTTGGGCACTTCGATTATTCTGACTACAACTGAGGACTGTCCGGCTACTGAGGAAACACAGCGTTTACAAGAGATGCCGCTTTCAGCAAGCAAATGCTTTATCGCTTGCCCCAATGCTTGAGGATCGACTATCATTTCGTTATCAATAGTACCGGCCGGTGTAGGCCCGATACCAATAGCCGTAACCTGCACACCATCTCTGCCAAGCCTGGCCTCAACGATTTTGATCAGGCTCGAACCTATATCTATACCGACGGCAGCGCCGCTTGACTTACCCATTCGAATCAACTCCGATAGAGTTATATGCTTAGATCATTCATCAAAAGCTGATCTAAGTTGGCCACTTGGCAGTCGCAAAGTATGCATTCACAGAAGATGTTATCACTTTCTACGTTGCTTTGTCAATGAGTGGAAAAAAAACTAGAAATTCACATATTTTCAGCCTGATTTGTGATCAGACCACATGCAAAATGCCCGTAACACAATCAATGTGCCGTCAACCCATGAAAAGAGTCTTCGCTAGCTAGGCAACAGACTCCCCGTAGCCTAATTCCTATCTGCCTTCTTGATGGCAGGGAAAAATATCTCCATACTCGAATTATCCCAATTTCTATCAAAGACTGCAACACTTATTTCGGATTCCAGTCTATAATAGTGTAAAAATCTATGGTTTTACGCTAGAATGGTGCTAGGCCGACTTTGGAAGTACTCGCACACTTGAGATTTCCTACGTCGCTATTGTCTATACTATTCCCTGGACTGGCACACACTATTTTCAGAAGGAGTACCTCATGGCGATCTGGGATAGTAGATGGTTCGATGAATCACGAGGGCGTCGTAGGCATTATGAAGCGTATGCCGTGTTCATCATAATCATCATAGCCATTCTCATGGTGATATCAATATATAGATCCGAGTCCACATCAGTGAAACGTAGCGTCTGCGCGCAAAGACTGGTTAAGCTGATACAGGCGTTCCACATGTATGCATCTGATTATGGCGACCACTATCCCCCCGGCGACAATTGGCCACGCCTTCTTGTTAAATATATAGACACTGCCGATGAGTATTTCTGCCCCGCGGACAACCAAACGCGAGTGTGGTACAAGAAACACCCAGATCGAAATTCCATCCTGCAGCAGATATCTTATTGGTACCGCCCTGTAGAAACAAATAGCGCCGATACTCCGAACCCCCCTGTATGTGGGGATCGCATGTACTCAAACTTCTTGGGCAATCATGAAGATGGAGGTAATATCGCATTCCTGGATGGACATGTTAGATGGTTCACCATATCGCAATGGGAGAAGAACAATCTCCCGACTCAACCTCTATCAACAAAGTCCAAACAGTAAGAGAACCTATCTTCATAACACCGCTAAAGCTTCAATTTCAACTCGCGCGCCTCTGGGCAAAGCAGCCACTTGAACTGTTGATCGCGCCGGCGGCCCTTGCGGAAAGAACTCAGCGTAAACCTCATTCACGGATTGAAAATCCAATAGATCAACAAGGAAGATTGTCGTCTTTACGACATTCTCGAAAGACGCGCCTGCCCCTTCCAGCACCGCGCGCATGTTCAAAAGTACCTGCCTAGCCTGCTCTGCCGTCGTTTCGCCGACTATCAGGCCACTCTGCGGATCCAGAGGAATCTGTCCTGACAGGAACACAAAATGCCCGGTTCTCACGGCTTGAGAATACGGTCCAATCGCCGCCGGGGCAAATTCCGTAGAGATAATCTCCTTTGACACATCAGCCTCCTAAGTAGCCATTCAAACAATTTATTTATCTATTTGAGGATTAAGTACACCGCTTCCTCAACTAGCGTAAATATCACAAGCCTATCCTTCATGCTTTGACGAAACAAAGTGCTCAGTAGTTCCAAGTTCCAGTTCACGAAGACGAATTACTGTAATACCCAACGCTCTCTTATAGGCACAAAGATCGTACACCTTATGAAAATGTTCATGGAAATATTTCTACGTGTAAGAGGCCGGAATGTGGGTATAATTCCTCGGCAAAGATGTCGTGCATCGAGTTACTTTCTGCGGATAGATTTTCCCGGATACACCCGACAGCGAAAGATTAGCCTCGCGGCTATATCTGCCTTGCCAAATATGAAGGGAAGGCATTTCCCGGAAAGAGGAGAGCGATTGGCTTCTAAATCTTTTTATATAGGAAATTTATCCTACAACACCACAGAGGACGAATTGAAAGAGTACTTCGCACCATGGGGGCCGGTAACCGAGGTTCGAATAGTCGCCGGGCGGGGTTTCGGGTTTGTTGATCTTCCGGAAGAAAATTCCGCAGCCGTTATCGAACAGGTAAATGGAAAAGAATTCCAGGGTCGAACCCTGACTGTTAGCGAGGCAAAGCCTCGAACCGAACGCACAGGAGGATACGGCGGCGGCCGCACCGGCGCAGGCTCTGGAGGAGGCAGTGGCGATGGGCGGCGAGAACGCTGGTAATCCGAGATTACCAAGACCAGGCAACTAAACCAAGAACGGCTTGATAGCTCCAATGTCGGAGCTGGCCAAGCCGTTCTTGCATAATCCGCTGAATCGAGAGGCTACTACTTCTTGCCCGGCTTGGCATCTACAAGTTCCAGGACAAACACAAGGGTAGCGTCGGGTGGTATGCTTGGTGGCGAACCATGACTTCCATATCCAAGTTTCGGTGGAATGATCAACTTGCGCTTGCCGCCGACCTTCATTGATGCAAGTCCTTCTTCCCAGCCTGGAATCAATGACATTTCCCCCACGATATACTTAAGCGGTTCGCCATGTTTCGCGGAGGAATCGAATTCCTCGCCGTTGACAAGCCAGCCGGTATATCCAACGGATACATTATCCCCCTTAACCGGAGTCCTGCCCGAGCCAACCTTAATATCGGCGTAACGCAGTCCGGATTTGGTGACCACTTCCTTGCCAGGAAGCTTCACTGTCTGTGGATCCGCATGTATCTCTTTTGGCGGCATTTGTGCTTGTTCTTCTTGTTGAGCAACTTCTGAATGCTCCTCATGATCCGGCTTATCGACTTTCGCCTTCAGGAAAACCATAACTACGCCCAAAACTAGTACTACAATCAATAACATCAATTTCTTCAAAAGCCATATTCCTCCTTAACTTATAGTCAGCGAACCGTCCTTAATATGCGAACGTTTATAGTTGATTAATAGATGTTTCGTGAGGTCCAGCCCTCGAAATGATAACACCTATCCGCAAATACGACAAGTCTTCGCAAGAGGTTCCAGTTTTGGTCGAAGTTGTATCGAGTAGATAACCAATACAACTAATAGAGGGAATCTTGATCTGCACTTGCCGTTGGGAGTCGGCAAGATTAACTGGCCGTGAATTGTACATATCCTGAAGAGAGTGGGACTATTACTCTTGATGTTTTTGGAGACGACCGGGAATATCTAGTGATCAGCCGCGACAAACTGCGGAGACTCTGGGATAAAGAATAACTCCGCTTCCCGAATCGTGCGGATTTTGCAATCCTGCATGAACTACGCAGCCCGACTTTCGGGGATGTCCATCTCCGCCTGCATATCAGCATTACTGATCAGTTCACTCGCATTGGCGCTCGCACCGGGGAATGTCGAATAGCCGATGTATGCCGGAATCTCGACGCGAAGTTTGCCCGTGCAGAAGTTATCCTGCACCTGCGCGATCAGTTTTTTCACCCTGGCGCATACGATGCGAGCTTGATCACCGGTATGCGGAAGGATAAGCGCAAAGATCGAAGTATCGAGCCGTCCCACGATATCGCACTTACGAATCGTGTCCTTCAGCGCTTTTCCTATTGCCAGCGCCAAATCATCACGCCGCATGGTGCCGAATTTCGCACCGAACTCTTCTAAGCCTTTAATCTTGACCACCGCGAAAGCCACATCGAATTTCTCACGTGTAGCTCGGATCAGTTCCTCAACCAACCTGGATTCTATATACTGCCGATTGTATAACCCGGTGAGGGCGTCGACCACGGTTTCGTCCAAATGAGCGTTCTCTTCCGGGGAACGTCTATTGGCTAGCTGGGTCTGTATTTGTATGTCCGTGAGTTCATCGGTAGTCAAAATTCGGCGCAATTTCTTGGTTCCACTTCTTAGAATGTGCGAGACATAATTGCAGGATATACCAAGTTTCTTCGCTATCTCGGTCTGAGTAAGCCCGGAATAATAGAAGTCCTGAATGACTTTCTGCTCAATCGTTTTCAGCTTGTTCATCGCGGTCTCCAGGACGACCTTATCTTCTACGGGAAGCTGAAATACCGTGTATTTTTCATCTTTGATGCTGTTAGCAATAGAATTCTGAGTAGATGACTCATCGGTATCCGCGTCAAGCGATGAGACTTTGAAGACTTCCTGCGTGGTCATCATCTCCCTGACCGTTTCCTCCGGCAGATGCATTATCCTGGCGATCTCGGCGTCGGTGGGGTGACGCCCCAATTCTTGAGACAACGACTCAATGACCCTTAGCATCCGATGGTTCAATTCCTGAAGCCATGCCGGCTCCTTGATCATCTTTCCACGATCTCTCAGAGCATGCTTGATCTGCCCTATTATGAAATGCGTAGCATAAGTCGAAAACTTGACTCCCTTGTCCTCATTGTAAAGATCGGCAGCGGTAATCAGGCCAATGTAGCCCTCTTGAACGAGATCATCCAACGGCTCCCCGGATCCGGTGAACCGGCGGCCAATGCTCTCCACGAGATTTCTATATTGGTTGATTATTCTGTCTCTCAGTTCTACGTCCTTGGTCCTCAGATAATCTGAGATCAGGGCTTGCATTTCCGAATCAGAGAGTCTTGTTTTATTGTGCAATTCCATGCTTCACACTCCGGCTTCCGTCCAGATCCAAGTCACTTTATAGAACTGACAAGTTTGAAAATCGGTCCCATTACAGATATTGCGATGAATCCAACCAGCGTTCCCATTACTACTATCAGCGCCGGTTCGATCATAGAGGTGAGTCCCTTAACAGCCGCGTCCACCTCTTTTTCATAGAACTCCGATACCTTTGTGAGCATTTCGCTCAAGCGCCCGGTTTCTTCTCCTACATCTATCATGTGCGTTACCATAGGAGGAAACATGCCCGTAGCTTCCAGAGGCGCGCTGATGTTCTGTCCTTCTCTAACGCTCTCCTTGGCCTGCATTACAGCTTTGGCGATAACTGAGTTCCCAGCCGTCTCGCCGACAATCTCAAGTGCTCTCATCATAGGAACTCCGCTGCTCACCAGGGTAGCGAAGGTTCGCGCGAATCTTGAAATCGCCATCTTACGGACTATATCGCCCACAACCGGCACATTCAGTTTCAACATGTCTAGTCTATATCGTCCGGCAGGTTTCGACTCCATATATTTCACAAGATATATCAGACCCGCAACAAATATCACAGGGATATACCAGTACTGCTGGGCAATCGTACTCCCGTCAAAGAGCAGCTTGGTAGCCACCGGCATTTGGACATCCATGCTGACAAAGATCTCCTTGAACTTCGGCAACACGAACAGGAATAGTACCGAGACCATAATCATGGCGAATATGAGAACGATAATCGGATACATCATCGCGGATTTAATCTTGGTCCGCACGTCCATATCGGTTTCCAGGAATCCGGCTACTCTGTCCAATATCTGATCCAAAATGCCGCCAAGCTCCGCCGCTCTTATCATGTTCACGTAAAGTTTAGAGAAGACATTAGGATGCTTCGCGAATGCGTCCGTAAGGCTCATACCGCTTTTCACGTCTCGCATCGCCTGCCCAATGATCGGCTTTAACACCTCATCCTTGGTCTGACCTTCCATAATATCCAGACACTTGAT
>Ga0182027_10006867_pt1 | contig 16927 bp, 15 predicted proteins | sample 712E1DmetaG_FD_121300 | JGI IMG/M metagenome (GOLD analysis project Ga0182027, IMG submission 121300) | Permafrost microbial communities from Stordalen Mire, Sweden - 712E1D metaG (Illumina Assembly) | ecosystem: Environmental > Terrestrial > Soil > Wetlands > Permafrost | place: Sweden... | reverse complement strand
TTCGAGCGGCTCGGTGTATTCGCGTATTCAAAGGAAGACGGCACGCGCGCCGGGGCCATGACTGGTCAGATTCCCGACAAGTTGAAACAACAGCGCCGCAAGCTGGCGATGGCCGAACAACACAAAATTGCCCGGCAGGTTTCCGAATCCTTTGTCGGCCGCGAAATCAAAGTCCTCGTCGAAGGCCGCGCGAATGAAGAACAACTCCGTCAGGCCAACGTGAGATCATGGGAACACGGCCTCTTGCGCGACAAACAAACCCTCAACCCTTCCGCCTTCGCCTCTGGCTACGGCGTGACCGCGCCGAAACGAAGTGAAGGCGGGCAACTGTCAACCCTCAACTATCTGATCGCCCGCGGCGAGGCCGACGCGCCGGACATTGACGGCCGGGTTTACGTGCGCGTCCCGCGAGGCGGGATGCCGGTGGGCGAATTTGCCCGGGTCAAAATTATCGGGCACACGGATTACGATTTGATTGCCGAGCCGGTATGAACCTAAATTCCGCAATTGAGAGTGCGGCGAATGCGAGATGGCGGAATTTATCCCGAAAACCGGAATAAGAACCGCGGATTTCTCTCTCAACATTCAACCCTCAACTCTCAACTGGCCCTGGACTCATCCGGCCGGTTTTGCCTCCAAGTTCTTGTTTATCTGCGTCATCCGCGTCATCTGCGGTTTCAACTTCGGAAGTCGGGTTTAAGTTTGTTATTGAGTTGACCAAAAAGCTTTTTGCCGACACGGGTATCTCCTTCCAGCGGGTTACGGTTTCAAATGCTCTTTTCAGATTCACGCCTGATTCCACGCCAAAGGTAGAAGACCAGATACGCATTTGACAGGAGACAAATGCCGATGGAAATCACCGTCCGCAGCCACGCCACCCGTTCCAAAGTGAGATCGTTTGCCGGAATTAAAAAACCGATCAGAAAAAAAGCGGCGAGACCGCACGCCATGAGGAGGCCGTAGATTAGATTGTGCCTGGTGACATTGAACACAAAAGTGGTTCCGCAATAACAGAAAGCGACCGAGGCGATGCAGGCGATCTGTCCGGCGCGGATGCCAGGCGCGTATTTTGGCAACAGCCACGGCACAAACACCGGCAGGCAGAAGTAAATCAGAACGGCCAGCGGCACCGCTGAGATTGAAATAAGAAGAAGGAATCGTTTCACAGGGCGGACCAGGGATGCCAGACTCTGTGACCGGCCATAGGCATGGCTTGCTTTGGAGTAGGTCGCGATGGCGAGGGGCAGATAGACACTCTGGATGGCGGTGACGGACAGTCCGGCCAGTGCATAGTGTCCAACGGCTTCGGTTCCCTTGACCCACGCCACCAAGGTGCGGTCCGCCACGGAAAAAACCTGATACAAATAGCCGATGGCCATGATGGGAAGGCCTATCTTAATAAGTTCGATGATGGCCTTGGAATCCCAATACCACGCCCGGGCATCGCCCGTCTGGAACGTGTACATGATCCATCCTACCGCAGCGGTCACCACCAGACGAACGCACTGTCCCGGCACCGCGAACTTCCAGACCAACGGCAGGAGCGCGAGTGTGGCGAATGCAACCAGGAATTGGGACAAGGCGATCCAGCCAAAGGACTGCCGGCCGGTGAGAATGTTCATCTGCAAATTATTGATCTGCACAAAAGCCGCAATGGGAATCACCGCGACAGCCGCAAGAATCAGGGATGGGTCGCCGCTCGTTTTCCAGAAGACGAGCAGTTGGCCGATGGCGAGGATGACGGCAATGACGGCGGTGACGCGCGCCACGGAATATCCGGTTCGTGCCAGCCGGGTTGCGGCTTCGTGGTCCCCCTTGCCCAAAAGGTAGGGGTAGTGGCGATTGAATCCATTGAATATCCCGAAGGACAGGAATCCCAAGTAGGTGAGGAGCAATTGTGCCGTCTGGAAAGCGCCAAAATCTTTCGGGGACAACAGCCGGGCGCAAACCAAACCGCCCAGAAGGTTGGCCGCCGCCAGACCGATATTGGAACCGGTGAACCAGAGCGTGTTTTTATGCCTCTGCAGGTAGGATTTTAGTGCAATGAACATCATCATCTGACCAGCCAATTACAGCGATCCTTCAAGCGAAACAGTATTTTCCTTTGCTTTTTATAAAGTTCATCCGCTTCTTCAAATATCGCCCTTAGTTCATTGACGGATTTTCTCTCGCTGATGCCCCAATAACGTTCAACCACTTCCTTCTGTTGAACTGATATGTCATCCCGCCACTCGGAGAAAGCCTTCCTTATTTCGATAACATCAGGTTTGTCAGACACGTCCGGTGCGCTTTTCTCAATGATTTCTTCCGTTTTTGCTGTCAGCGTTACTTTTTGAGAAAAAAGGCAATGGGGTTTGCCCATAAACACGCAATAACCAACGTGCGTGCCCAAGTCGTTCGAGGTCGTGACGGTGGCACACTCGATGATGCTCTTCAGCCTGGGCAGAAACAGCGGGTCAAAGATGTGCCCGGCGGTGACACATTCGAAACCGTATCTGGTAAAGTCCTTTACCTGCCCCCGCAGCACGTCCTTCCAATACAGACAAATTCTAATGGTATCAAAGTCCTTGCCGATTTCACCCAGGTGCTTGCAATATTCGTCTATATCAAAATGGGCGTCCACAATATGAGTGGAGTGAGAGGGAAATACCAGCAGGTTTCTACCCAATCTTTGCTTCTCTGATTCAAGAGCCTTTTCTGACAACAAATGAGGCGCGTAACCCAGCAAGGGACCAATGGCAAAAAGTTTTTTATCCGTGTGTTTCTCCAAAACCGGAAATCGGAATTTGGCTGGAACCAGGATTGCCGGCATCCGGGAATACATATCTGTTTCCGAAACGAATCCTCCAAAAAACAGTCCGTGCTCAATCGCGGCTTTTATCGTTTTTCGCTGGGGAATCTGCGCATAGTTTTTTAAAATGGTGGCATGGCCATAGTAGTCATTGTGGCCATGTATTTCCCACGTTCGCTGCGGTCTATCCAAAGCAAACTCATCGCGTTCCCCGGCATCCACCATCAGAGACTGGATTTCCGCGGTTGCCAGCGGCTTGCCGGGGTTAAAATTCGCAACGACGTTTCCGACTACTTTCCCCACGATTGCAGGAATGTTCCTTCCATTTTTACCCACCACTTTTTTGAGGGACAGGAAAACGCTTTCTTGACGCTGCGCAAACAGCGGAGAATCGGTTGCTGGGTTGCTCACAGGAACATTATATAGCGTACTGGAGCGACATCAAGCGCGGAGGCATTTGACCGAAGGAAAACCATTACAAATTCTTCCATTCAAAGGTTCTCCCCGCCGCAGGGCCTTTTTCGCCTTGTGGCCAGGCGCACGCTTTCCAGACGTTTCGGGGCCAACCCATAAATCTGCGCCAGCTCGAGTTCTGTTTTGAGATGAGTGAGCCAACCGTTAAAAAAACTGATAATCAGAACTTTTATTCTCGATTCTGCGTTAGCGGTAACGCCTCACGGGTATACCCTCCTTGGCGAGGTAATTCTTTGCCTCCAGTGGTGTCTGCTCGGTGTAATGAAAGATGCTTGCCGCTGCCACGGCGCTGGCGTGCCCTTGGGTGATGGCTTGGAGCATGTCCGCATAGCTGCCTGCGCCGCCGGAGGCGATCACGGGAATGCTCACCGCAGACGCGACCTCGAAAATGAGGCCGAGATCATAGCCCTGCATCGTTCCATCGCGATCAATGGAGGTGATAAGAATTTCCCCGACCCCCAGCCTTTCCAACTCGCGCGACCATGCCACCGGGTGCCGGTCGGTAGGGCGGGTGCCGCTGTGACTATGGCATACGACGCTGCCGTCCCGCATCCGGCGCACGTCGATACTCCCCACGATGCACTGCGCTCCGAACCGCGCGGACGCCTCGCGCACCAAATCGGGGTTCTCGTACGCAGCCGTGTTTATGCTGACTTTATCTGCGCCGGCGCGAAGCAATTGGGTGATATGCTCGATGGTGCGAATCCCCCCCCCAACTGTCAGCGGCACAAAGCATTCAGCTGAGAATTCTGCGACCGATTCATAGTCCGGCGCGCGTTCCTCTGCCGTTGCCGTGATATCGACGAGGATGAGTTCGTCCACCTCGCGCGTATTATACACCTTGATGGCTGGCAGCACCGTGCCAACACGCCGCCAACTGTCGAAGCCGATGCCCTTCACCAGCCCGAGGTTTTTCCACAACAGTGTGGGGATGACGCGAACTTTGAGCATGATCAGCGCGCGAGGAAATTGCGGATGAGTTGGAAGCCCGGCTTCGAGCTTTTCTCCGGGTGAAACTGTGTGCCAAAGACATTGCCCGCGCCAACGACTGAGGTGAACTCGCCGCAGTAAGGCGTCGTGCCCAGCACGTTCCCCGCGTGCGCGGGCTCGAAGTGATAGCTGTGAACAAAATAAAAGTCCGTGCCGTCCGCAATGCCGCTCAACAACGGACTGGATTGCTTCTGATGAACTTCATTCCAGCCAACGTGCGGCACGCGCTCGCAGTTCGGCGGCACGAAGCGCGTCACTTCGCCGTGAATGAGGCCGAGGCCGGGCGTTTCGCTGCCTTCATGGCCTTTGTCCGCGAGCAGTTGCATCCCGAGGCAGATGCCGAGCAGATGGACGCCGGGATTTTCCAACGCGTCGCGCAGCTTCGCGGGCCAGCCGACGGCATTCAGCCGGGCCATCGCGTCGGGAAACGCGCCCACGCCCGGCAGCACGATGCGCTCGGCGTCTACCAGATCGGCGGGGTCTTCGGACACGAGCACGTTGGCGCCGCACTCCTCAAAGGCGCGACGTACCGAGCCGAGGTTGCCCATGCCGTAATTGATGACGAGGACGTTCATTCACTGTAGCGGTACTTTATGAGCGCCGACCGGCGGCGGTCACCGACCGCGGTCACATCACACATTATCGTAGTTGAGCTTCGTCAGGTTCCCGCGCCTGTCCTTCACGAGATTGCCCTTCGCGTCTTTCAGGAAAATCTTCTTGTTCGTGAAGCGGTCGCAAATCTTCACAAAATCGTCCATGGACAAATCAAACGGCGCGAGAATCTTCTCGAGGGGCTTGTCGAGATATGACCAGGGGAACTTGCCATCGTGCTTCTTTACCATCTCCAGCGCATCCTGCCGTGTAATGCGTCCGCGCCGCAGATGCAGACATGCGATGTCAGTCGCGCGACTGAAACCGAACTTTAAGAATTTGAAATAGTCGTGGATGCCGTGCAGGTGATTGTCCAAATTCTCGTAGTTTACGACAGAGCCTTCTATGGTGTGCGTTAGCGTTTCAAACCCATACGCCTGCGCAATCAATGCGTTGCTGTAACCGTCCCACGGAAGATAATAGCCGAGGAACAATCCCGTGACTCCGACCCGCCGCAACTCCTCGTCGCTGGGATACGTGTAGGGGATCAGTTCCTTTTTTGTGATCCCCTCTATGCCCACCAAGTCACTGACGCGAAGACCCAGCAGTCCGCCAAACTCTTCCAGCCAGCGCCGATCGAGCACCTTGTTTGCCGCCGCGGCTGCCGGCCCTCCGTATTCGTTCTGGGAATTCTCGCCCCAGACAAGTAGCGGCAGATTGAATTGCACTGCTGCGCGCACGGGGATGGTAAAGATGCCCACATGCTCCGGCCACGCAATGTCCCCAACCTGCTGGAGACAGATACGATTTAGTTTGCGGCGGATGACGGGATTCGGCGAAAACTCCACGTAGTCCACGCCGAGATTTTTTATGTTTTGGATGTTATGACGGCCAATCTCGGAAAGATCACAGGTGGTGGCAGTGACGCAAAGAGGATTCAGTCCGAGCTGCAACATGCGAATCACCTGTGTGGTGCTGTCCTTACCGCCGCTCACGGGCACGATGCAGTCCCACGTCGAGCCGCTCTTGGAACGATATCGGTCCAGCAGCGCCTCCAGCTCCTTGTGTCGCGCAGCCCAATCAACCTCTTTTCGCCCCTCGTAGGCACGGCAGGCATTGCACACGCCCTGCTCGTCAATTTTCAAATCCGGCTTGCTGTCCGGCATCACGCAGTGTTTACAATATATTAACATAGAAAATGGTCTCCAATCAGAGCCGGGTTATTGGCGATCCATAGCGCGCCCCAGTTGCGCGCCACATGGTCATCACCAAATTCTCCCGCTCAAAACGTTTCCTGTTCAATTTTAAAAATACTCATTTTGTGTCAACGGCTAAACTTTTGCAACATGCTCCCATTTGAGTGGTGTGCCACGTTTGACGTCCTGCACAGCTTTGCGTCCCAGCACTTCCGGCAGATGACGCGTATGCATACCATAACCGGGCCGGATTGAGCGAACGTTTTTTTCCGTGAAGAGTTCGCCCGCCTTTACATCTTCGACCACGAACAGAGAGCGGCGGAACACCCGGCTTGCGGCCTCGCCCTTCGTCAGTTCGTAACTCACGCGACCGAACGCCTTCTCGGCGGTGCGAATCGCGTCCACCATCTGTTTGAACTCGTTCGGTTCCAGCGAAAACGCGCTGTCCGGCCCCGGCGCGCCCCGCGACAGCGTGAAGTGCTTCTCCACGATACACGCGCCCAATGCCACCGCCGCCACCGGCACCGCAATACCCAGCGTGTGATCCGAAAGTCCCATCGGCACCTCGAACCGCGCCGCCAGGTCGGGAATGGTCCGCAAGTTCATCTCCTCCGGCGCGGCCGGATAGCCGCTGGTGCATTTCAGCAAGGCCAGTTGCGTCCCACCCGCCTCGCGAATAGTCTTAACCGCCTCCGCAATCTCCTCCAAAGCCGCCATACCCGTGGACATGATGATCGGCTTGCCGGTCCGGGCGATATGCTGGATCAGCGCACGGTCCACCAGTTCGAACGAGGCAATCTTGTGCGCCGGGACGTTCATCGCCTCGAGGAAATCCACTGCCGTCGGGTCAAACGGCGTCGAGAAACAATCCATGCCGAGGTCGGTGGCAAGCTTCGCCAGCTTCGGCTGCCACTCCCAGGGCGTGAACGCCTCGGCATAGAGTGCGTAGAGGTTTTTGCCTTCCCAGATGGTGCCCCCGCCAATGCGGAAGAACTCGTTCTCGCAATTAATGGTCAAGGTGTCCGGCGTGTAGGTCTGCAACTTGATCGCATCGGCGCCGGCTTCCTTCGCGGCCCGAACAATCTGCACGGCCTGCTCGAAGTCCTGTCCGTGGTTGGCCGACATCTCGGCAATGATGTAGGTCGCGTGGCCCGGACCAATCAAATGTTTTCCAATCTTGATGGGTGTGATCGTCATGTTGATTTCCTCCGGAACACAAAATGCCGGGCCTGGTCTCCGCGGATGGTCTTTAATCCAGCATCCTCGAAATCCGCCTTCTCGAAAGCGCGAACGGACGTTGAATTGTCCGTTTTGATGTAGGCGTGGACCAGGTCTGCGCCCGACTCGCTAAAGAGCTGCTCGATCCCTCGAACTATCAAGGCGGCCCCGTATCCCTTGCCTCGGGCCGCCGGCGCAAGGCTGACAGAGATGACTGCTTCATGGTTTGCCAGCTCAAATCTAACCTGGCCGATGGGCTGGCCGCACCCATTGGTGGCAACGTAGAAAAAACACAGGGGGTCAACCGACTTCCCGGCATACCAGCGCACATGGTTCTCCCATGGAATCGGCTCCGGGGAAAACGAGGCGGCACGCAGTTCTGGATCGTTGGCCCACCCCCAAATCAACCGACTATCCTCCGCTTGCGCCCGTCGCAACCCGAGTTGCGGTGCGCGCATCCGCATCAAGACCCGCTGCACGCCCAGACCGTCCACGAGCTGCCGGCCACGCCGGCTCATGTTCTCGCGGCGCGAATGATCTGCGAGCAACGCCTGCACGGTTTCGGTGGCACCTTCGATTTTTAGTCGTTTCTGTTCACCGAGATTGATGGTAACGCCGGCACGTTCCAGCGAGGCAGCGACTTCAAGCTGATTGTCGGCAAGCACAATTGCCAGGCTTGGCAGACCCATGAAGGCCAGTTCCCATGACGTTGAACCACCGGCCGCAACGGCCACGTCTGCCCATGCCATCAGTTCCGGCATGTTTGTGACATCGGTCAAAAGGGTGACGGATGAGGGATCGCGGAAGACCGATGACTCCTGAGACCTGAGTTGTTCGAGGTGCGGATTCGATCCGCCGATCACAATTTTGACTTCCACGTCCAGACCGCGAAGTGCCTGGATCACTTTGCCGGTTACGTTGTCCGGGTCGGCGCCGCCGAGGGTGACGAGAACCTTCCGGGCGACGGGTGGAATTTCGCGCCGCCAATCTTTCCAACGGAGGAATTCCTCGCGCAGCAAAACGTAGCGCGTGCCCAGAAGCAGACGCGTGTGTGGCCCTCGGCGGGCATACAAAGCCGCATTGGCTGTGAGGTTCTGATTCAAAACAAAGTCGGCAACGTATTCCTCAGCATGGCCGTAATCGTCCGGGAAAAGGAGGCGGAGCCCGGCAGCCTTGATGATACGCTGGTAGTCCAGTCCGAAATTGTAGCCGTCGGCCACAATCCAGGAAGCGTTTTGGCTCTTCGCTGTTTCCCCGGTTTTTGCGGCATCTTCTTTCGTACCAGGCGTCACGGAGAGCCGCACGCTTTGGAATCCCTCTCCCGCAAGGCGCGCTTCAAGAGCGGCTGGAATTTCAGCGGAGGCAAAGATCGCTGAACCACCACTTTGACGCCAGGCCTGGGCCAGCGCGAGGCAGCGCATCACATGACCTGTCCCGATACGAGTGGAAGCGTCGGCGCGGATGAGAAGGCAATCAGACATACTCCTTAGCTGCGGGCGGCGGCAAACATGCGTTCGGCCCTTTCCCAATCTTCGGGTGTATCAATATCTTGGACCTTGTGTCTGGGTAAAACAACCGGATAAGAACAGGCCGAGAAAAAGCCAAGGCGGCTGCAAAATGCCTGCTTTTTCCCCCAATAAAACTGTCCCGCATCGTGCCAGGCCTCCGGAAGATCCTGGGAACGTTTCATTTCGTTTTCCGGCCAGAACATTTCCACTGTTCCATCGGCGTTACGCTTCAAGGCGCGGAAGATGGGGAAAGCGTAAGAGGTGATGCTAAAGGCGAACTCGGCGGCGGGGTGCGCTTTCAACAACTCAAGCCCTTCACGCAGATATTGCGCCTGAAGAAAAGGAGCCGTCGCGTAGATACAGCAGGCGAACTCCACCGGCCCGCGATGTTCCTCGAACCACCGGACAGCATGAGCGATTACGGGAAGTGTTGGCGTCTGATCGTCGGCCAGATCAGCGGGCCTGCGAAACGGGACTTCTGCGCCGTTGTCTTCCGCGACGGATGCGATTTCATCGTTGTCAGTCGAAACCAGAATGGCGTCAAAGATACCCGAGGCCCGCGCCGCCTCGATGGACCAGGCAATCATGGGCTTGCCGCAGAACAGCTTGATGTTTTTGCGCGGGATCCGCTTGCTGCCTCCGCGTGCGGGGATGATTGCCAGGATCATAGCGTCAACCTCAAGCAGGCAGCGCGAGAACCGCTGCCATGACCCGTTCGACATCCGCATCGGACATCGCCGGATAAAGCGGCAGACTGAGCGCGTGCCGATAATACTCCTCGGCTTGGGGACATTTGCCGGGTTTGTAGCCGTAAGTCCGCCGATACCACGGTTGCAAATAAACGGGAATGTATAAAACCTGTGTGCCTATTCCTTTTTGCCTTAATCCGGTCATGACTTCCGTTCGTGTCCGGCCGATTCTTTTGAAATCAATCTGCACGGTATAGAGATGCCACGATATGAGGTCACGGTTTTCGGGTCGGGTCAGGCCGGGCGTGCGCAGCCAGTGTAAATTGGCAAAGGCTTCATTATACCGCTGGACGATTTCGCGCCGGCGGGCAACGAACTGATCGAGACGTTTGAGTTGAGCAAGTCCCAGAGCGCACTGGATGTCAGTAATTCTATAGTTGTACCCCAAGTCCTGCATTTCATGGTACCAGGGACCCCGCTCCGCGAGTTGAGAACCGGCATCCAGACCGAGGCCCTGGAAGAGCGAAGGTTGCCTTACGATGCCATGCGACCGCAGGCGCCGCGCCTTTTCGGCCCAAACTTCATTGTCGGTCACCAGCATCCCGCCTTCGCCAGTGGTCATGGTTTTCACCGGATGAAAGCTGAAAACGGCCATGTCCGCCCAAGGATGCCCGCCCAGTTTCCATGCGCGACCCTCATGGAAAAATCCGCCACCCACTCCGTGGCAGGCATCTTCGATGACAATCGCTCCGTGTCCACGGGCGAGCCGGGCAATGGAGGGCATATCACAGGGTTGCCCGGCGTAATCCACAGCGACCACCGCTTTGACATCCGGCGCCCATGCGCGCTCCAGCGCTGACGGATCGAGATTGTAGCTCACCGGATCAATGTCCGAGAAGTCCGGCGTGGCCCCCACAAATGCGGCGCAGTTGGCCGACGCCAGAAAAGTGTTGGGCGAAGTGATGACTCGATCTCCACGCCCGATTCCGGCAGTCAGCATGGCCAGATGCAAAGCGGAGGTGGCGTTGTTGACAGCGACGGCGTGGCGGGCGCCAACCTTTTCCGCAAAGCGCGTCTCAAATTCCTCCACCTTCGGGCCGCACGTCAGAAAGTCCGAGCGCAGGACATTGCAGACCGCTTCAATGTCCTCCTCGTTGATGCTCTGCCGGCCGTATGCGAGAACCTGGGGCATGGGAAAAACATGAATCAAGGCGTGAACTTTGGATCAACGTGCTTGCGGATCAGTTTGCGAATCTGTTCCACATTCAGCCACTCCGTGTTCGTTCCGCTGCTGTACCGGAAACCATACTCGCAGGGTCGCCCCTTAAACGTCCGGCAGTACTCCTGCACATCCCACAACTGCGTGGAAGGCAGAATGACAAAGTATTTTTTTAGTTCGATGGTGTTGAGGCCGTCGGTCTCGGTGATCATTTCTTCGTGGAGTTTCTCACCCGGCCGGATGCCGGTCATCACGCGCTTGCACCTGGGGCCGATGGCTTCGGCCACGTCGGTGATGCGGTAGCTGGGAATTTTAGGCACGAACAATTCACCGCCCCACATGTTCGCCAAGGCGTGGAAGACCAAATCCACGCCTTCCTCCAGGGAAATGTTAAACCGGGTCATGCGCTCATCCGTTATGGGAAGCACGCCCGTTTTGCGTTTTTCCAGGAAAAAAGGAATCACGCTGCCACGACTGCCCATCACGTTGCCGTAACGAACCACGGAAAAATTAAGATCGCGGCGGCCCTTGAAGTTGTTGGCGGCCACGAAAAGCTTGTCGGAACAAAGCTTGGTGGCGCCATAGAGGTTGATGGGCGCCGCGGCTTTGTCGGTGCTCAAGGCAACGACGCGCTTGACGCCGTTGTCCATGGCGGCGTCAATCACATTTTGAGCGCCGAAGACATTGGTTTTGATCGCCTCAAAAGGGTTGTACTCGGCGGTGGGAACCTGTTTCAGGGCCGCCGCGTGAATAACGGTATCAATTCCTTCCATGGCGCGATTGAGCCGCTCCTTGTCGCGCACGTCGCCAATGAAAAACCGGATGGAGGGGTATTCTTTTTCCGGATACAGTTGAGCCATTTCGAACTGCTTGAGCTCGTCCCGGGAGAAGATCACAACCCGGCCGACGCGCGGATACTTCCGGTAAATGGTTTCGATGAACTTCTTGCCAAAGGAACCGGTTCCGCCGGTGACAAGGATGTGGCAACGGTTAAGATCGAGTGTTTTCATTGTTCAATGGGGCTGCAGACACTGTCAGTTCCGGCAAGGCATGGATATTTCACCGGTTCTTCGCGACGGCTTGCCGAAGCAAGCCGTGTAGTATCGCAGATAGCGACCATTTTGCTTTCTTCGTCGCTGGAAGCCAGCCGTTGATCAACATTCACTTTGCAATCCTGAACCACTGCTTTGGCTTGCGCAAGAAACATCTCTTCTCGTGTCTGGGAGCGCAGCCGCCTTTGATTTTACACAGCGGTTTGACATTTACAGGTAAACACCGTTCAAACACTGTGCGGCACACACGAATAGCGTAAAAATTTCACCGGCGATGGGAGGATCAAGAGCTTCCCGCAAATTGAAAATCGCTGTGATTCCGGCCGCAGGCGTGTGCCACACATTCTGGCAATTTTTACGCTTCCCCTTCAATATGAAGCAGCCCTTGGAGCATTTCGCCTAAATCCGTCGCATTGCGTGCGAGGTTGACAGAATCGCAACTCTTGAATGGATTGCTACGGGCATAGTCGTTGATTACGATGCGCTTGCCGTGGTTCAGGCCAAATATGATCTGGTGGTAGCGCAGTCCCTCCCGTTCCAATTGCTGCAAAGTGAGTTGTCGAGATTCTTCTTTGCGCGAGGTCGTAATGATAATTTGAACTTTGCCGCTGTCGTAAAGGCGATTGATGGCTTGAATGTTTTCTTTAAGTCCCTCGGTTTTCCCCCAGACCGGTTCGAAGTATTCGCCCGAGTTGCACACCAAAGTCCCGTCCAGATCAACAAACAGCGTGCCGAATTGGGATTTGTAGCGGTTCCAGTCCTTCAGTGTGCCCCAGTCTGAATAATCGGAACAGACAGCAGCAGAAAACGCCTTATCTTCCAGAAGCATCTGATAAATGATGTGTGAGATATACAAATTTTTCAGGTTCGAGAGGACGTTGAAATAATGCAGATATTCCTGGGCATCTTCAAACCCGTATGCACCGCTACAGAAGAAATTACTGATCACACGCTTTTCGACAATGTTGGTGACGAAGTGGTTTTCGTTCACGGCGGCATAGCTTTTGTTGCTTGGATTTATGAAGCCAACCTGATTAAGATCCACCACTGAAATAAAATTTTTTTTGGGAATTTTCAGGCGGAAAAAGTTGTCCGAGTCCTTGATGCAGATCGGTCCTTGGATTTTCTCCTTTTCAACGGCCCGGGCGACGGTTTCGGGCTGCGACTGTGTCGGACTGTCCAAAGCGACGACCACCAGCTTGTCGCCAAGGCCGATCTGTTGGAACTGTTTTTTAATGCCACTCAGGCACTGAAATTCCTTGAGGTGGGCGGAAAGCACCGTCAGATAAATCTTCTTCAAACCGGGGAAAGTCAGTCCGCGAATCGCCTCCGCAAGCATGAGGTTTCCGTTGGGGTGGGTCAGCATCCACTTCGGCCGTAATTTGGGAAACCGCGATGACTGTCCAGCAGCAGGGATAATCAGATTCATAGTGTTGATATTAGTAAAAGTTTCTGGGTTTGAAATGCAAGCAACCTTTTGTTCGCATCAGGCGGATTTGTTCAGCATATGGTCAAGACTGTCGGTAATGAGCTTAACCGTCCTGGTTTCCCGGCAGTAAGGCAGAACCCGCATCAAGTTTACGAGTTGGAACAGCTCGTAATGGCACCTGCACCATTCATAAGGCAGGAATGCGGCTTCTATATGCAGATCAAGGTAACGAAGTGCAATCTGAATCTTCGCCCAATTGAAATCCGCCTGATATAACTGAAGCGACCAGCCAAAACGCGTATCCTGCCTTAGCTTCACGATGTCTTGAAGCGGAGACTCAATGAAGCAATCCAGGAAATCGAGAAGGTATATCTGGCTGCTTTTGAAAAGGATGTTCGACAAGGTCAAATCGCCATGACACGTTCCCACAGGGACGTAAACGAAGCGGTTACACATGCTTTTTGCGGCTTTAATGTATTTTATCGGAACGTCTTTCTTCGCCAGTTCAACCAGTTTCTGTTTCATCTGTCCAGAAACATCAGCACTGTTGCATAGCGCGAGGTTGCGACGAATAAAATCAGTAATGACGTTTAAAAAAACGTCAAGGGACTGGCGGTCTGCCTCAGAGAGAAATTGGATGAAGTCCTTGGCCGCAATGAATTCCATGTCAGCGTGGAATGCATTCAACGTACGGGTTGTTCGGAAAACTTTTGGGGTGTGGATTCTGTCGTGTTCGAAGTTTTCTTGAAAAAAAGACTGTTTTTCAATTTGCCGTTTGAGCCGGTCAGCACCAATGCCTTTTGCAGACTTTCGAATCGTTAACTCGTCGACCAATTCAATGCCGAAACCGGAATTTCCTTTTATCAGCATAAAATTTTTCCGTTCGCAAACTGTATTACTTCGTCCCGCCGGGAAATTTGGCAGCGCCCTTGCACAACCTGCCTTAAACCGATTCAGCCTGGATGCAAGCCGGCCTTCGCCAAAAGTTTTTTCACCCCGCCCAAATCCACCGTCGCCACCATTTCATGGTCGGACGGAAAAATCTGCCAGTAATAGTCAAGTTTGTTGGCAACACAAATAGCTTCGATGCCGCCGTCCACCCAGCCGTCGGCCACAAACGTGATGACCTTGCAGCCCGGACTGCTCCAGAGCGAGTTGGTGAATCCGCTGCCGAAGATTCCCGCAAAGGCCTCGGCCTGGGCGAACAGTTTAATTTCCTGCGTGAAGGTGAGCTTTTCGGTGTCGATGATTTCCCAGCCCAGCTTGCGGAAAAATTCATTCACCTCCGCCTCGTTTTTGATTCCGCGTGTCTTGCCTTTGCGCTCGATGACAAACCGTTTCGGGCCTTGATATGCCTTGTCCGCGAGCGGCAGGAACGCCGAGCGCAGCCAGTTCACACCGTAAGGATTGTAGCACGCAATCATCGCCGTCGGCGAACTGAAATAATAATTTTCGACGATGACGTGTTTTTCCGGCGTGTAACGCACCCGGTCAAGCAGACCGAGCAGCCTCAAAGATTCCTTTTGATAACCAGCCAGTGCCGACGGAACCAATATTTTTGTGTCCGGCGGGAATTCCTTGAGCAAGGCCAGGCGCGGCAACGCGTCCTGCATCCAGTGCGAGAACAGCGGCACACCAGTGTTCGGCACCCAGCGCGAAACCACGCTCGTCCAATTTCCCGCAAGAAAAACCGGCTTCGGCAAAACGGCATAACGCCAGGCGGGATCCACCTCCACATACCGATCATTATAGACGGCCTCGCGGCAGACGCGTTTGCGCCCGTCCAACAGCGCAAGGGACGCGGCAACCAGCCGCGCATTTTTGTGCTGACTCCAAAAAACCGGCCATGGCTGCTGGTCATGCTGGTGCAGGTTGGAAATCACCATCAACGAATCGGGCGTCGTGCGGGGCGCGCCCTGATCGGTGAGCACAACGCGGCTGGGCCGGCGGTTTTCGCACAACAGCGATTGATAAATTGAGAATGAACCTTTTGGCGGACCAAAGCGTGGACTGCCGACGGGGGCGACCACGCGCAGTAAATTAATCAACAACCCCGGAATTTTATCCGTGAGCAGCTGCCGGATTTTTTTCAGCGGCCGATGCAGCGCCGGATAACGCCTTGAGCGCATGACCAGCTTGTAATAAAGCGTGACGTCAGGCATTTGTGTTCTCCTTAAAAAATAATCCCGCGTGACATGTCCCGGCAAACATATAAATCCAAAGATTGGAATCCACCCTCCAGCCTTGCGAACGTCGCGGGCCAGCCTTAAATAAACAGGCAATGGCGTTCATAACGGGCGGGAGCTGGTTTGGTTGACGACATGTGAGCCATGGTAGAACAATATTTTCCGCTGACAAGACGTAATCCGTGCAAAGCCCGTCAATAGGACTGGGCGCATCTTGAGGGCGTGTTGCCCATGCTGACCAGATAGGATAATCCGATCAGCCGCAGCGCCAATCCAATCACTACGCCGCCGCCGATCACTATTCTCGTAAAACGCTGCGGTAACGATTCGTCCGTGGTTTCTTTCTGCGGGCGCAACGAAGTATGTGGCGTTGTTTCCATGCGTGGGAATTACCCCCAAAAAGTAAGGACGGCTGCAAACGTCAAACGTGGTGATCTTTCCTCGTAATCTTGCAGAGATTTGATCCGTTGGCCTTCCGCACATGACGAAGTTCCAAAGATGTATTTATTATGAACTCAATTCCTGCCGGACGTTTTCGCCGTGATGGCGTTCAAACGTTCGATGGCCGCAGGCTTCGCCAACATTGAGAATCATCTTTTCTACGAGGACAACATGTGATGCTCTTTGGCGATGCGAAAGCATCCCTGCAAACGCTGGTCGCACAATTGAAGGCAAGCTGATATGCCGGAGTCGCTCTTGCGGGAAAACAACTCCCACTTGGGCAACGCTGACAGATTGCTCTGGTTGATCAATCACCTGATTTCCGCCAACGAGGTCAGGGCCTGGTGAACCGCTGGTGAAAGAAGCCATTGGTCCCGATCATATCCAGCGTCAACAGGTATTGATTCTTGTTCCGCAATTGCATTGGCATAATTTTGTCAGGTTGTTTGAAAACCGCGAATGGACTCAAATGCAACCGAGTAGTAACGCCGCGAGTTGAATTCGCGAACGTTTCAACAACTGCTGGCTTGGAAAACCTGCGCTCTAGCCCGCGCCCAAAGCGGAGTGCGCCATCAGGTTCAAGCGCGATTGCGCCTGCCTGGACATGCCCGTGAAAACAAGTGAAACATGGTAACCGGTGTGTTTGCTCCCGGAACAGGCGATGACCACGCCACTGCATTGAATGCGGCCTTCATCGCGCGGTGATTGCAGCGCGACCGTCATTTCCGTCCACGGATTGAACGGCGTGGGGCTTCGGAATTCGATGCCGCTTTTGTGAATGACGACCGACTCGGCGGCAAGCTCCAAACGGGACTGCCGGCCTTCTACGGTTATTGGTTGTTGGAACGAATCAGCACTCTCAAATTTTTTGGCGCTCATAGAACGTTGTTAAGGTAACACGCCCCGATTAATCGTCAAATTAGCGATTACAACACAATGAATAAGATGTTACCATTCTATGACGGCCGCGCCCCAGGTCAGGCCGGCGCCAAAGACCATCATTAGGATCAAATCGCCACGCTGGATTTTTTCCAAGGAAACGGCTTCGTCCAGCGCAATGGCCACCGATGCCGCCGACGTGTTGCCGTAACGGTCCAAATTGATGAACAATTGTTCCGGTGTGGCGCCCAGGCGTTTGCCCAC
>Ga0182027_10006866_pt1 | contig 16928 bp, 12 predicted proteins | sample 712E1DmetaG_FD_121300 | JGI IMG/M metagenome (GOLD analysis project Ga0182027, IMG submission 121300) | Permafrost microbial communities from Stordalen Mire, Sweden - 712E1D metaG (Illumina Assembly) | ecosystem: Environmental > Terrestrial > Soil > Wetlands > Permafrost | place: Sweden... | reverse complement strand
TTGTATTGTGGTGCCGAGAGCGAGAGTCGAACTCGCCACGCAAGGCTCTTCCGAACCATTTTACTTGGATCGCTCCAAGGATCGGACTATATCATGACCCGAATGGATCGGGTCCCTGGCGCTTCCCCCGCCGATGGCGGGGTACTCCCCTTAGGGATAGTCTCTACGCCTTCCGCGCACTATTATGAGTTGCGCGGCTTGGCTCGGGATTGCCCCACCAATGGGGTTTCCCCGAATTCACCAGGTTTTTAATCCCGCATTCCTGCGGGATGGCCCAAAGATTTAGGCCTTCGCTCTACCGCTGAGCTACCTCGGCGCGCTTAGTTGCTAGTTACTAGTTACAAGTCGCTAGTTATCTCTTTTAGACGGTAGATAATGATAATAGCAAAACGGTGGAAACATTTCAAGGCCCCACATCAAGGTAAGAACTACGGAGTATAACCCCAATTGATGGCCTTATGCGTAAATTGCAGTCGCGAAGCCTTGCCGTCCGATAACTCATCCCTACCCTTCCCTTATAATAAGGGAAGGGGAAAGACGTTGTTCAATTTAGATGTAGTGTCTTTCAATATCGAAGCATTTGTCCCCCCTCTCTTATTATAAGAGAGGGTAGGCCTGCCCCGCGGAGCTTAAGCGAAGTGGGGGTGAGTTATATGGTCGGTCCTTGGCCGCGGAATATACGCATTTTTTGAAACACAATAAATTGGACGGTGCCGCGATACCGAATTGTTTCACCGGATCATGGGTTGGATCGACGGCTTATCAAAGTCTTGGCAAAATAACAAATAACCCGCGATCATCAGATGCGGGTTATTTGTTATTATTCAACTACTTTCCCAGCTTGTTCGTCCAGCCGAAGACCTGCTCGAAGTTTCCGATGATGACGTCCAGGATCGTCGCCTGTTGTTGCGGGGTCAAAATGAGGAAGTCTTTGCTTTTGGCCATGTTGCCGGCGGCGTCGCCGGATTGGATCCAGAACTTATAGACGGTGGTCGGCTGGAACTTGGTGATGACCGCCGTGTGATGCGCGACCATGGCGGGATCGAGCGGCAATTGATTAACGGTCGCGTCCGTCGCAAGTCCCTCTTGGTAGGAAATTTGGGAGTTGGCCGGTTCGTCGGTGTCCCAAGTGATGATCGTCTGCACCCGCGATTCCTTGCCCGGGTAGAGGGTGGATGAGGACGAGACCTTGGAAATGACCGGCGCCGTCGTATCCTTGGAGGTCGAAACGGCGATCGGCTTGCTTTCGGCCTTGTCCCCTTGTTCATCGGTGGCGACCACTGTGATCTTGTATGAGGCGCCGGCGGAAAGCTGGTCGAGGTTGAAGGAGTGATCTTGGAGAAGCGCCGTGTCCCCTTGGGTCAAGGTCTCACCGGTCGCCGTATTCAAATATTCGATCGAGGTGCTGGTCGGAATATTGGTCTTCCACTTGAGCGTGGCGGCATTGTCCACGATGCTAGAAAGCGAGAGATCGGTGATGATGGGAAGTTCCGATGACGTGACAAAGGTCGCGTCATTGCTCACGGCCTCGCCGCCGATCGTGCCCTTGGAATGGACCTGGAAATGATAGGTGGTCGCAGGCTCAAGGTTAATGAGCGTAACGGTGTGGTCGGTTTCGAACGCGCCGGAGTTGGAAACGGTGTTGGCGTAAGGGTTCGCGGCTTTAGCCGAATAATCGGCGTCTTTGGCAAAGGCGACCGCGCCCGAGGTTTTGCGGTCGGTGGTCCAGCGCACGATCGCTTGCGTGCCGCTCACCTCGACCGACGGTTTGGGGCCGACGAGAGCGGGCGGATGGATGAGCTTGTTCACAAGATCGTTCACCGTTTGCCCCAGCGCCTCGGGCGCAACCGATGACGAATCGGCCATGATGCTATTAACCATTTGTTGGAGCGAAGACATGGAAATCAAAATCGGGTTTTCCTTTTCCGCTGGCGCTGGCGCGGGCGTCGGGGTATTGGTGTTGCTGTTGTCGTTAGTTGGAGCCGGGGTATTGGCGGGAGGCGGCAACGCGACTGGTATTTCGGGCGCGGTTCCGTCGGCGTTCAACGTGGCAAAGACCTGGTCGTTGGAAAATCCTTTGTTGCCCGAAGCGTCCGCGGAAACCGCCATAAAATGGTAGGTGGTACCGGGCGCCAATCCAAGGAGCGCCACCGCGTGGCTCAAAACATTATCGTCAATTGAGCCGAGCAGAGAACCGTAATTGGCGTCGGGACCGAACTTCACGATCGAGTACGAATTCTCGTCGGTGGTCCATGAGACGAGCGCCGAGGTCTGTTTGACCGCGCTCAACTTGAGGTTATAAATGTTCGGAGGGTTGGCGTCGGTCTCCGGCGTGCGGGCGCGAATGATAAGACCCGGCACATCGGTGGTCGTGAAAGTATAACCGGTATGACCGGCGACGACGTTGTCATCGGTGGCCGAATTGGCGTAGGCGTCGGCGGAAACGACTTTGTAGAAATAATCGGTTTTGGCGGTGAGTCCCAAAATTGTCACCGAATGAACGGTTGAAAGCGTGGTCGTAACGGCGGTTTGCGAACCGTAAGCGTTCGTGGCGCCGTAAACGACTTGGGCGGACGCGGGCTCGTCGGTGGTCCAAACAATGACGGCTGAAACATCGGAAACCAAGGCGGTGGAAACGCCGGAAATGACGGGCGGCGTGTTGTCGATCACCGTTGTAAAGGTCAATCCGGCGCCGTGATCATCGTCGGTGGCGATATTTCCCGACGGATCTTGGGATTCGACCTTAAAGTAATATTTAACGCCCGGGGTAAGGCCGGTGAGGTCAACCGAGTGGGCGGTCGTATTATCATTCATTTTTGCGGTGTTGTAAGCGTAAAAAGTGTTCGGCCCATAAAGCACTTCGGAGGTTGATTTTTCGTCGGTCGTCCAAGCGATGGTGGCGGTGGTGCGGCCGATGCTTGAAGCCGTTGGCGCGGTGATGATCGGCGGCGTATGGTCGGCTTCGACTGCGGTCGTGATCACGCGGTCAGGGCCGGTCGTCAAATTTCCCGAAGCGTCTTTGGTCAAAATGCGATAATGGTACGTCGTGGCGGCGGTGAGCGACGAAACCATAACTGAATGGTCAAGAACCAGCGTTTCGTCAAGAGCCGTGGTTTTGCCGTATCCCGCGTCCGGACCGTATTCAATTTGCGAGTCGGCGAGTTCGTTCGTTTGCCAGACGACGCGGAACGAATTCATTGAGATTATGTCGTCGGGGTTGGAAATGACCGGCGCTGTGCCGTCAGCGGCGGTGGTGAAGGCATAATATGCTCCGCCGTTATTATCAACGGAAGAATTGCCGGCGGCGTCGGCGGAACGAACGCGGAAATAATAATGAGCGCCGCCCGCCAGGCCGTCCAAGGTTACCGAGTGCGAAGTCGCGAGCGCGGGCGAGCCGGACGAAGAGCCGAGATCGGTGGTCGCGCCATAGTCAACATACGAGGTCGCCGGTTCGTCGGTCGTCCAGTTAACGGACGCTGAATTGAGCGACAGGCTGGCCACGGCGGCATTGGAAATAACGGGGGGCGTGGCATCACCCGCCTGCGAAGTCGTAAAGGTCTGGTTGGCGCTCGTGCCCAAAACGGCGTTGGAGCCGCGCGAACGGACGCGGAAATCATAAGCCGTCTGCGGCGCAAGGCCGAGAATGGTGACGACGTGGCGGGTCGTTTGCGTCGCGTCCAAGACCGTGCTTGTTCCATAGGCGGCGGTGAGACCGTACTCCACTTGAGAATCGGCAACCTTGTCGGTCGTCCATATAATATCGACCGAGGTCGGCTGGGTGCGGGCGCTTATTCCGGTAAAGGTCGGCGGCGCCTGGTCGTTCGTTGTGGTGAACGAATAATATTGCACCGCGCCGTCAACCACGCGATTGTCCACGGTCTCGTTGCCCGAACCGTCAACTGAACGGACGTAAAAGAAATAAAGGGTGCCGGGGCTTAAGTTGGTAAGGTAAATTTCATGGCCCAACGTTGGATCGCTCGTGCCGGTCGTCGTCGTTGGCGCGGAAAGATCCGAATGCGTGCTGCGCCTAAGCTCGGAAGTGGCCGGAATATTCGTCGTCCAAGTTATTCGCGCCGTCGTATTTGTGGTTTCAACAACGGACGTATTGCTGATGATCGGCCCTTGCGGGGTCGTGAAAGTAAAACCAATGCCCCCATTGTCGGCAACGGTCGGCTGACCGAAAATATCCGTGGAGCTGACGCGGAAATAATATGGCTTGTTCGGAGTAAGGCCGGAGAGGATCACGCGATGTTTACCCACGCCCGCATCGTTATTCACCAGCGCGCCAACGGTTACGGTGGTCGTGAAGGTAGAGGGCGAGATTGAATATTGAACGACGGAATCGGAAAGCGCGTCGGTGTCCCAGGTGATGGTGGCTGCGGTGGAGGACGGCGTGCCGGGCGAAACGTTGGAAATGGCCGGCGCCGGACCGATGCCGCCGCCGCCTTCGCCCCCGGACTGCGTGCCGTCGGCAATGCCGTCCACAACGAGCGACCTAAAGGAAATACTGCCGATCGCATCGACGGTGTCAACATAATAATAGTAGTGGCCGTTCTCAACGACGCTTGTATCAACGAAATAATTGGTCGCCTCGGCGCCGACCGAGCCGACCTCGTCCCAATTTTCAGGGTTGGCGAGCGAGGTTGAGCGATGAACCTTATACGACGAAAAGGAACCGGTCGCGGCCTTCCATGCGATAAACAGCCGATATACGTGCGGCGTGACAATGACGTTTGAAGTGTCTTGGATCATTACCGATGTGAGGATGGCCGGAACCGTTGCCGAGAGGATGCCCGTGCTGTTGTTAAAGGCATCGGTAAACCTGGCATAAACCGTCGTGCCTTCGGTAATAACCAAATTGGTCTTGGTCGCGCTAAACGATTCGGGCGCCGTGCTCGCGAGCGTCGGATCGGTCGATGAAACCTGCATGGATACGGCCGAACTGTCTTCGGAATGAAGGTGAACCGTTGGCACGCCCGCGGAAGCGTCAACGCTGATCGAGTTTGCGGTCGGAACTTGGGTGTCCAAAGAATACGTTGCCGATTCGCTCGAGCCGGTCGCGTTCGCGCCCTCGCCGTCGTTCGCCGTCACCCGCACCTTGGCCGTGTTGTTCATCAAGTGACCGGAGAAGTCGGCAGAGGGCGTCCAGGTGGCCGTGTACGTTGTATTGTTCCAACTGCCGTCATGCGCCACCGCTTTGTGGTCGGTGTCATGGGCGGCCAGAGTCGTCATGGTTTGATAAGCGCTGCCGTCCCAATATTCGAACATTGGCGTGATGTGATCGCGGTTCGCCAATGAACCGCCGGCCGTATCAATATCGCGAACCTCGTAATGGATCGTTACCGTGCCGTCGGCGTTTTGACTGGCGGTTACATTTCTCACCTCGGGCGCAATGTTAATGACGAATTGCATCGAAAGCGAAGAAACGGTCGGCGTGTTCCGGCCATCCGAGGTGAAAGCGATCATGTATTGGAACCAGCGATCGCCGCTTCCGTCCTGCATTCCGGCGGGAATGGCGCTTGCGCCGCAAGTAACAATGCCCGTCGCTTTTGAGCAACCGGAGCTCGCATTGGTGCGGTCGGTCCAAGCGCCGGTTAATGACGCCGAATCGGGAGCGGAGCGGATCGACACGGTCGCGGTCGTGCCGGCGGGCATTGACGCGCTCTCTACCCAAATCAAAAGATTGATGATATTGGACGCGTCGGCCGAATCAAATTTTGACGAAGTGAGCGAACCGCTCGCCGGAAAATAATTATAGGCAATGGCGATATCCGAAACCGTGGCGTTGCCGGTCAGGGTTAATTTAAAGCGCAGATCGGAGCCGACGGTCGCGAAAGTATAAAGCGAGCTTGGAGTAACGGTGTTGTAGTGCGCCCCACCGTCGTTTGAGAGTTGATACGTGACGGTGCCGGTTCCGGGGGTATCGGTTTTGGTCAGCGTCGCCGAGGCGATGTTTTGGGTGGTGGTGTCGATGGTTATCGAAGTGGCGACGCAAGAGGTGCAAACGGGTGTACTTTTAAAAAAAAGTTTACCGTACGAATTGCCGCCAAAAAAAGCCATCGTGCCGGTTGAATCCAACGAGACATCGTATCCATAATAATCGTATCCTTGGTAAACCGATACGCTCCCCATAACAGCGGAATAAAAACCATTGCCTTGAGAGGAAGAAATAAAGACACCATCATACGCAGAGGAATAAACAATGGCCTTCAATCCATATAATGTCCACAAAGGATCCGAGAACAACGAAGACAGATCCGTCGCGACTCCGGCAGTGGTATATGAAGCAAACTTTGTATTGGAATATCCGGTCGCCAAATAAATTTTGGATCGAACGGGGTCATAAGCCATAAAATTCAGGTAAGCACTCGACCATCCCAGCGTAGATTTGATCACCGAACTCAAGTCGACAAAAGTATTGGTGCCGGGTATATATTTTCCAAACGACGGATTGCTGTTATAATTTCCCGCAAAATATACTGCATGATCGCTCGTACTATAAACCACCGAAAAGACCTGGGTTTGATATCCAAAAATAGCTTGATAAGAACTCGACAAATCTGTCGCCGTTTGACTCGCGACCACATATTTACCGAGCCCCCTATTTAGGGCGGCTAAATAAATGGCGCCGTTATCGGTATCAACCGTCATTGAAACAGAGTGTCCAATACAACTTAACGCAGGGCACATCACCGATGTCATGTTTGTTACGACTGCGGTTGCGGTATTAACTTTAAAAAACAAGGCACTGCTTATCCCGCTATTGGTGACGGAAACAAATATCTCACCCGTTGGCTGATAATAAACCATCGAGATGGGGTAATAGTTGGAATAATCTTGAGAGACGCAGCTTGGCACGGCGGCATTAACAGCCGCGCTCAGATCGGTGATCGTGCCTGATGCAATGTCATATTTGACCAAAATGCAAGCACCTCCGGGATCCGCATTTTTCGCTCCGCTTAAATATATGACATTATTAACCGGGTCAAGAACATTGCTATAAATTTCGTAGCCTGCGGGGATGATCGCTTTCAATGCCGGTGTCGTCAAATCAACATTCGTATCTGTATTCATCTCTATTTTCCCTGTCGATGTATTCCAATTGGCGGTCGTATTCCCCATATCGCGGTTTGCGGTCGTCGTGAACGAATCGCTGAAGTTGGTTTGCGATGCGGTAAGCGCGACCGAGCCGACGCCGGCGGTGACGTTGCTTGAGCTTGCATACTTGGTCCATCCGGAAAGATTGGCCGGCGCGTTCACGGTGTCGGGCGTGGCGGAGCCGCTCCAGTCGTTTTGGGTGAGCAAATAGGTCTGACCCAAAACCATTTTTGGATTTAAAAGCATGAAAACGCTGGCCGCAATGACAACGCCGACGAGCGCGACCATCAAATAATGTCCGAGCCGCAATTTTTTCGGAAAAATATTTTTAAAACCAAAAACAACCCGCGACAAACGTTTTTTCGCGAAAAACAAAGAGATTCTTTTGCGCCAAGAGCGTTTCCTGCGCTTCATATTCTTATATTAGAATAGCATTTTAAACCGATACCGTAAAATCAATCGTGTCTTAACAAAACGGTCTGTTGAATTACCCAACCGCATCGCCTCCCCGACGGAACTCCCCCTACCCCCTCTTTTTCAAAGAGGGGGGCGTAAGAATCAAAACCCTCCCTTTGGAAAAGGGAGGGTAGGCCTGCCCCGCGAAGCCTTGGCGAAGTGGGGGAGAGTTCTGTCGGGAATGGACCGACAACGAATAAGACTACTTATACCTCAACGCCTCGAGCGGATCGAGATGGGCGGCGCGGCGGGACGGGAAGACGCCCGAAAGAAAGCCGATGATCGTGGAAATGGCGATGATGATCAAAGAAAAATTCAAAGGAAAAGCGAAAAGCGCGATGGGCGCGCCGCCAAAACGGGCGGCGAGCAGGTTGATGCCCGCGTTAAAGAGCCAGCCGCCCAGCATGCCGATGGCGACCCCGACCACGCCGCCCAAAAATCCGATGATAAGCGACTCGGCCAGGAACATTATTTGGATGCTGTTGCGGCTCGCGCCGATCGCGCGCATGACGCCAATTTCGTTGGTGCGTTCAAGAAGGGTGACCGTCATGGTGTTGAACATGCCGATCGATGAGACCATGAGGGCAAAGGCGCCGAAAACGCCAAGGATCACTTGGATGATGCTGAAAATTTTATTGGCCTGATCGACCATTTCGGAAAGCGATGAGACCTGAAACCCCATATTGATGACGGCATCCTTGGCCGCCGGGATCTTATCGCTCGCGCTCACCGCCACTTGCGCTTGCTCATAAGCATCGACCGGCGCGACGGCGGAAATGACGGAAAGCGGGATATAAACAAAAACATCCTGATCGCCCGAGACCACGCCGCTTATTGTATAGTCGTCCGGCAGATCGATCACCTGCGCGGTCGAGCCCTCATCAGTATCTTTGGTCACGTACACTTGCAAATGAACAACGGAATTTATAGCCGAAGCCGGGTCGGCAAAGCCAAAGAGGCGCAAGACCGCTTCGGAAACCACGACCTTCTTCGTATCCCCTTCTTTGTAGAGCGCGCCGGCGAGCGGTGCGATGCCGGCGTAATCAAAGTACGAGGCCGGCGTTGCCAAAAGCGAAACGTCGCCGGAGAGATCTTTGGCGCGCATTTGGCTCGTGAAGCGGGCGAGCGGCGCAATATCGCTCACCCCGGGAATGGCGCCGAACTTGTCGATCGTCGCCTGATCCATGATGATCGCTTCGGAATTTGAAGTGACCGACAGGCTTAAAAGCGCCTTGTTGAAAACGATCTTCTGCAAAATGATGTTCTGTAAACCAAAACCGAGGGCGACCAAAAAAAGCACGGCGCCGGTTCCCACCGAGATGCCCAAAACCGTCAGCCAGGTGCGCATCGGCCTGGTGCGGAACATCCGCGTTGAAAGTTGAAAAAGGTCATTAACGCGCATATCTTTAAATTTTGGAAATTATGAGATCCAGCCGTTCGGCAAACCGATCGGCGACCGTTTGCGCGAGCCCGACGCCCTGCTCGGAGGGGTTTTTCGATAATTTTGCGACAAAATCGGTATGCGAAATTTTACGGACGATCCTGTCTTCAATGGCCGCGCTTAAAACCTGAAGCTCCTTGGACGTAAGGTTTTCTTTATGTTCTTCCAAAAGAAAAGACCTGACCATGCCCACGAGCCGCGCGCGTTTTTTGGGGTCGTCCTCGTTTTTTGCCTGCTCGCCGTAAAGACGCATTTCGTTCATTATATGAACGACGCGCTTGGCAAAAGCCGCGGCCGTCTGCCGATACAGCCCGACGCCGCCGTCGGCAAAGGGCTTATCGAGCGATTCGAAAAACTGGTGCGGGCTGATCTTGCCGGCTAAAATTTTTTCCATTTCATTCTCCATGCGTTCCATTTGTTCGACGGTGAGCTCTTCGGTGAGCCAATTGGAGAGTGACCACGCCTTGAGCTGGGCGGCGGAGAGCGTCGGGTGCGCGCGCGCCAGGCGCTCAAGGTCGGCGGTGGGCGACGCCACCGCGCCGCCCGGGCCGCCGCCCCGTCCGCCGGCGCCCGATCCGTTCATGCGCTCCTCGCGTTCGATCCGCGCGTCTTTGAAAAAATAAACGCGGTCGGCGTAAGGAAGATAGCGCGCGTCGTGAGTGACCAAAATGATCGTCTTTTTATCTTTAACGTTAATATCCTTAAGCGTGTCCATGACGATCTTGGCCGATTCGCTGTCCAGGTTTCCGACCGGCTCGTCGGCGAGCACGATGTCGGGGTTGTTGATGAGGGCGCGGCAAACGGCGACGCGCTGCTGCTGGCCGCCGGAAAGATTCGCCGGCGACTGCTTGGCGCGCGCCTCGATGCCAAAGCGGCGAAGGAGGACAATGGCCTTTTCTTTGCGAGACCGTGCGGGCTCGCTTATAAATATTTGGGGTAAGATAACGTTGTCAAAAACGTTGAGCGAAAAAAGCAGGTTATATTGCTGAAAGACCATGCCAAACATTTTTGAAGTGCGAACGTTCTTTTCTTTTTCTTTAAAAGTCGAGTAGGCCTTGCCCCTTATGTATATTTCCCCGACGGTCGGCTTAAGCAATCCGAGGAGCGAATAAAGAAGCGTTGATTTGCCGCTCCCGGAGGGACCGAAAAAAATGATATATTCATTGGGATATATCTCAATATTAATGTCCTTAAGCGCGACATACTCGTTGGGCTTGCCTTTATTGAAAGTGATGCCGAGTTTTGAGGTTTTAAGCAGGGGTTCCATTTTCGCGAAGGATCATTTTTTTAACATCTTCCGACCGACGAAAACCGAGAGCAAAAGTCCGCCGATGAGGTCGTCAGCCAGGTCCTTCATCGTATCCGAGATTCCGAATTCGACAAGCTGATAATCGGTGTGGAAAAACGTATCATGCAAAAACTGATACTGCTCCCAAAGCACGCCGACGATCGCGGCGGCGCCGACGGCGACAAACACCGAAAACCAAAAAGGCAAGATGGGTAATTTTTTAACCGCCCGCGCGTAACGCATTAACGCCCAAACGGCCCACGCCACCGAAGCGCCGCCCAATATATGCATGGCGATATCAATTTGGGAAAACGACCCTCCGTAAAAATTGAGCGAGCGAAAAACATACTCCAAAACCAAAAGCATGATGCCGGGTAGCAGCGCAAGGGCGAAAGCGGTATTGCGGTCGGGGTGTTTTCGTTGAAAGACCTTCATCATAGACACATACTATATCATATATCGTTGATTTATTGGAGAGAAAATGGTACGGTGATTTTCGGTTTACTACCGCTTTTTGTCGGGGTGTGGCGCAATTGGCTAGCGCGCTTGCTTTGGGAGCAAGAGGCTGCGAGTTCGAGTCTCGCCACCCCGACAAAGAGCGGTATCGCGTCCCGCTGAGCGGGAAGACCGTGAGTTCGAATCTCACCAGCCCGAATCGTTGATCAATGGCGAATGGGGGCGACTCCGCTGCGCGGAGCGGCCGACGCGATGCTAATACTGCAAATTAAGTATTGAAGTTTCTTGGCTGCCTGCGGGCAGCGACGCGATGCCAATCTGCTAATGCATGCTAATCTACGAATAACGGACAGGTCGCCGCACGGCTTTGGCGGATTTGTAGATTCGCATGCATTCGTGTATTGGCATCGCGTCGCCCCGAGGGGCCAACAAACTTCCTTATATAACCATGACATTCCACTCTCCAACCTATGGCGTCCTGACCTTCGACCAAATGATCGACGGCGTTGTTGATTTTGTCGCGACCGATTCGGCGAACGGTTATTCGCTCATGGTCGGATCGGATTCGGAAATGAACACCTCGACGCACTTCATCACGGCGATCGTCCTTCACCGCCACGGAGCCGGGGCGAAATATTATTGGTCGGAAATGGGAAAGCCGCGCTATGCGACCTTGCGCGAGCGTATATGGCAAGAAGCGATCTTCTCAATCTCGGTCGCCAAATCGATCGTTGAAGAACTGGCAAAGCGCGAGGTCGAAAGCCGCAACATTGAGATCCACGTCGATATCGGCGAGCAAGGACCGACGCGCGCGCTTATTCAGGAGATCACCGGCTATGTGCGCGGCAACGGTTTTGCCGTTCACATCAAGCCCGAGTCCTGCGCCGCAAGCGCGGTGGCGGATAGGTTGACGTAAACGGGAATTAGGAGATAAGATTTAGGAATTAGGAAGTTGGACGGCCAGCTTCTTAATTCTTATCTCTTAATTCCTAATTCAACGTTCGTATCCAGCGAGCGGGCATAGTATAGCGGCTATTACACGAGTTTTCCAAACTCGATATGAGGGTTCGACTCCCTCTGCCCGCTCATTGGACGCGAGTTTTTTAAAAAATGTTACTTAAAGATACAATTTACGGAAATTTTGAGACCTCTTCACCGGTCATTATCGAGCTGATCAATGCCGACCTTTTTTAGCGTCTTAAGGGTATCAGTCAGACCGGCATTCCGAACGATTATTATCATCTTAAGGGATGCTCTCGATACGACCACTCGATCGGAGTTTTTATCATTTTAAATCGTTTTGGCGCTTCCGGAGAAGAACAGGTCGCCGGCTTGCTTCATGACGTCTCCCATACGGCTTTTTCGCATGTTATTGATTGGGTCGTTAACGACCCCTTGAACAAAGAAGACTTCCAGGACAAAAGGCACTTATCGATTTTACAAAAGAAAGAAATTTCAAACATTTTAAAAAAATACGGATATTCCCCCGAGACGATCGCCGATTATCGCCGTTTCGGACTCCTTGAACAAGGCATCCCCGACCTTTGCGCTGACAGGATCGATTATTCATTAAGGGAATCACCTTTGGCTATCGCCCGCGAATGTTTGCCTGATCTTGCCGTATTCAATAAGGAGATCGTGTTTTCAAATGAACCGACCGCTTTGGTCTTCGCCGATAATTTCTTAGAGCGTCAAACCGAGCACTGGGCAGGTTACGAGGCGATGACGCGCTACGCGTTGCTTTCCGACCTGCTCCGACGAGCGATAAAAAATAACGATATTAAATTTGACGATCTGCTCGAAACCGATGATTTTGTAATTAACAAGATCATCGAGACCGGAAAAACAGAATATTTGCAAGTATTAAAATTGTTAAAAAATAAAAACTTGGATTTTCTGCCGAAAGCCGCCAAGCCGCTAGTTAAAAAATTCCGTTACGTCGATCCGAAGATATTGATGGGCGACAAGGCGATGCGCCTAAGCGAGATCAACGAGGGTTTTAAAAAAAGACTCGAAGCTGTACGGGTATTAAACTCCCAAGGCGTGCGGCCGGGAATACTTCCCGAAGATTTTATTTCTTAAAATTCTTCCTGTAATACTTAGCCGCGGCCTCCGGCGCGACGGGGTTGATGATTAATCCGGTGCCGAGTTCGACGCCGGCAAGCGCCGCGCCGCGCGGGGTTATTTTGATGTAAAAATGCTGGTCGGTATCGGTGGTGCGCTCGTGCATATAAAAATTGTATGGCACTTTTAATTTGGCGACCGCGGACAAAATCTCCTTGAGCGCGAAAGCGATCGAAACGCGCTCGAGGGAGGTGAGATCGGTGACATTGTCGAGGTGGCGTCGCGGATAAATGCGCGCTTCGTAAGCATATTGCGAGGCGTACGGCGCAAAAACGAAAATATTTTTGTCGGAGAATATTTTGCGCGGGCCCTTTTCTTCTTTCTTGATGATATCGCAATAAACGCACCGGCCGGTCTTGCTCTGGTAGCGATGTTCTTTTTCCGTCTTGTCGAGGAGATACGGCGAAACAAACTCCATGCCGATAATTTGCGAATGCTCATGCGCTTTTGAAGCGCCGGCCGAGGCGCCGGAGTTGTTAAAGACCTCGATATAATTGATCCGCTTGTCCTTTTTCATTTCGCGGACGCGGTCGGCATAGACCTTGAGGCATTCGGCAATGTCGGCAACCGACAATTCATAAAGCTTGCGATCATGGCGCGGCGTTTCTACGATTATCTCCTGCCGCCCGTAGACGCCGCCCTTTTGCGTTGTAAAAGCCGGATATAAATTCTTGATAACGGCGACCTTCCACGGTTTCCCGTAGGTCTTGATGAGATGTTTTTTGGATAAATTTTGCGGGCAAAAAGGGCAGGCGACCGTGTCCCCCGGCCGCTTCCCCCGCCGCGGCGAAATAAGGGCGTACTTGTCCTGGAGGTAGTCTTTGCGAATTTGGGAGTTCATATGGTTGCATTATACTCCATTCCACCGCCGCGACAGAGGACTGGCCGAATAACTCACCCCACCCTATCTAAATCGGAGCCTTAATTCGTCATCAAACCTCCACAACTTTAAACGATTCTAAAAACAATGTTTATCGCGACCGCGATAAACATTGTAGTAAGCAAAATATGGTCAGATCAAAAAATGAAAAACATCATTCACGCAAGCGAGCCAAGGAGAATGCCGTCTCGACCCAGGTCTAATGCGCCTCGGACGCAGAGAATTACCATCGGACGACGCCGACCTCACCCTACCCTCTCCTTGAAAAAGGAGAGGGGGCGATAACGGCCGCCGCATACGCCACGGCGAGGGCGTCGGCGGCGTCGTCGGGCTTGGGGATCTTTTCGAGTTTGAAAATTATCTTGACCATCTGCTGCATTTGGTTTTTGTCGGCCGAGCCGTAGCCGGTGAGCGCTTGTTTTACTTGGCCGGGGCCGATTTCGACGACCTTTGCGCCGCTTTCCGACGCGAGCAATAAAATAACTCCCCGTGCCTCTCCTACGGCGGTCGCGGTTTTGACGTTCTTCTGAAAAAATAATTTCTCAACGCCAATTACTTCCGGCTTATAGTCGCGAATGATCTTACCGAGGTCGGTTTTTATCATTTGCAAGCGCAGGCCGTGGTCATCGGTCTTAGGCGTCTCAATACAGCCGTACGTAACGACGGTTATCTTGCTGCTGAGTTTTTCGATAACCCCGTAACCAACGCGGCCAATGCCGGGGTCGATGCCGAGGATAATCATAGCGACGAATATCTAATACCTAATTTCTAATATCTAATCCGGGCGAATGTGTAACAAATAACAAACTATTATTCGAGCGAAGCATCTGCGAAGTCGATAATTTCTCTTTTAGATCGTTTTTCGTTTTTCAACCTCTACCGCTCGATTATATCTCTCTAAAGCGATGTTCATTTTTTCATCGTTATACCCGATCAGGGCGATAGTAACAACCTTCTCCCCGACATCGTAAGCGGAAACAACGACACGGTCAAAAATAAAGACGGGGAAATCGTCAATGTTCAAGGTTGCCAACAAAACATGATTCTTATATCGCAAAAGTTGAGCGGCGATAAGACAATCAACGTAACCGATGTTTTTATATCGTCCCCTATCGGCAATCGAATAAAGTTGCGACAATTTTACCGCGTTCGCAACGTCGTCCGAGCGACTTGGCACGACAGGGTACTCGGCTGAAACCAAACTTTCAAGATCGGTTCTTTCTCGCAGAGAACAAGCGTGACCTACAAATTCAAAATATATTGCATCGATTATATAGGGGGCCAAATTGGCTTCTTGAAGAACCGACGAAAAAGGGCGCATTTTATCGCGCCCTTTTGAAATTTCAATCAATACGCTCGTATCAAGCAGGACAGCCTTGTGATTGTATTCTTCTGGAATTTTCATCTTCGCGCTCAAAAATATATGCGACTTTTTCGGAATTTTTAATAATTTTATCCCAATCAACCCCCCTGTTCCCAGAGGGAGGTTCGTCCACGAAATTGATCCTGATTATGGTTTTTTGCTCTTTTTTATCCATATATTTTGGCACCATTATTATATCAATATTGACGAAAGTTGTCATTATTTCTTACTTTTACCGAAAACAATACTGTTTGACGAATTTTTTGTAATTGGAACTTCGAGCGTTATTCATGAGATTGCCGCGCTCTCCGCTCAGGGCGGATCACTCGCAAAGACGACGATTTTAACCCATTACACATAGCATTTCAACTATCGACAAATTGTCGACGGTTCAAGCAGGGCAGCATTTTAACCTTGTTGTTATTGAGTTGTCGACAATCTGTCGACAACTCAAACCCGATGGTAAAATTTACATTCAATTGACTACGATCTGTAGACGACTAAAGGGTATGGACAATTTGTCCATACCCTTTGTTTAATTCCATATCTTTTAGCTGCAAATTTCGCATGCGGCTCTAGACGACGGACGACATGGATCCCGTGTCCCGGCATGGGATAACAAAGAAAAAAATTAATTTTTCTCTGATTTGGAAGTCAACTTTTCCGCGGCGTCGATTAACTCAATTTGTTTTTCTAGCGCGGCAATTCTTGCCATGTTGGCCGACCTTTCTTCTTTTCTTCCTAAACGGCCCTTGAGCTGAGTCACCGCTCTTTTAAGCGCCTCCTTGGAACCAAGTATTCCGTATAAATTATTTAAGAAGTCGGGGTTCAATGTTTCATTTTTTCCAACCTCGCGCAACTTTGCGGTATATGTTTGCGAAGCCGGTATGGAATCGTCATGCATGACCAATGCCTCCTCTCGAACATTTACAACTTCTTTATTTGGATTTTGCCATAAAAAATTGCCGAGCGAAAATCCTTTTGAATTATTTTCACTCCCGTTTTCCTGCATTTTATAAAGTTTGGGCGGTTCAACATCAAGTTGAACCGGGTATTGTCCGAGCCTCCAATCTTCAATCCCGCCTAAAAGAACATTGTTGATGCCCGGAAAAGCGTGTTGTAGTCGGTCCTTGGCTAATTTTAACGTCGCGCCGGTCGTTACGCACTCATCAACCACCAATACAACCTTGCCGATAAAATCATCCTTAGAGGCCTTAAATGCGTCAGCAATCTTCTCGGAAGACGTGGTGCCATGAACATGAAGGTTCAAAAACTTCATTTCGGGCGCGTCTTCGCCCTCATAAACCCTAGCCCAAATTTGTCTGATAAAACCCGCGAGCGGTCTGGCGCTCCGATCTAAGAATACGATCGTGTCCGGCTTTTTTTTATGAATGTTGACCGTAAATTCCAAACCCTGCGCTAGATAATCTTGGCGATGTTCAAGATCCCATTCCCCATTTTCTTTTTCGACGAGCCGATCGGCAATTTTATCCATTTGGATAAGCCCGTCGAATTTCGACTGAGGATCGTTAACCAATTCACCAAAAAATTTTTCAGGCATAAATCGATAAAATATTTATTCCGCATTTGTATAGACCTCGTTCACATCTTCAAGCTCGTCCAAGGATTCTAGCAAGGCGTCGAGGTTCCCCTGTTCCGCTTCCGGAACGGGGATGCGGTCTTTGGGGATCCATTGGAAGCCGGCGAATTCGGGAGTTTCGCCTAAAGCATTTTTTACTTTTTCCAAATTATCTAAATTGGTATAGACGGTATATCCGTCGTCTTCAAAGATTACATCATCGGCGCCGGCGTCGATGGCTTT
>Ga0182027_10006865_pt1 | contig 16929 bp, 18 predicted proteins | sample 712E1DmetaG_FD_121300 | JGI IMG/M metagenome (GOLD analysis project Ga0182027, IMG submission 121300) | Permafrost microbial communities from Stordalen Mire, Sweden - 712E1D metaG (Illumina Assembly) | ecosystem: Environmental > Terrestrial > Soil > Wetlands > Permafrost | place: Sweden... | reverse complement strand
CGGCGAGGGCGCCCTGCGGGCGGTCGCCAAACAGGCCGGCAAACGCGGCACCGGCGCACGCGGCCTGCGCGCGATTCTGGAGCAGGCGATGCTCGACGTCATGTATGAGATGCCGGGCCAGCGCGATATTCGCGAGGTCGTAATCTCCGAAGACGTCATCGTCCGGCACGAAAAGCCCCTGATCGTCTATCAAGAGGCCCAAGCGGACAAAGCGCTTCCTTGATTGCCCCGGCTACGGGTTGGGCCGTGGCGCTACCTTCTTCGTTGGTGCCAGACTACACCCTTTTCTGCGCTTTCACCGCCCAGCGCCCAAATCCATGCGAGAATGCAAAGGATTGGGTTCATTTTCCAGTACAGCACGCACGCAATAACGGCGACGGTGATCCGTGGCGCGAAGATCCAGCCGATCCAGAATAGAGGGCCGCCGAAAACCGATGCTACGGCCGTGCCAAACAGCATCGTCAATCGCGGGAAGACAAACAGGAAGACTAGAAATGCGACGCCGTGAAATTCCCAAAAGTTGTGCATGATGTGTCCCTGTATAGGTATACATCGTTACACGCGTCAGGCCCACCTGTAAGCACCCGAGCTTGCGGCCTGCGCTTCAACGAATCTGAACGATGTCGATACCCAGGCTCAGGTCGCTCCAGGCGGCATCGGCGGTCAGCGCTGGGCACCCTCGGCTTGCGGCCAGCGCCAGACAACAGCGATCGCCCAGGGACAAGCCCAAATGCCTGGTCTTGGGCAGCAAATCAGAGGCCAATGCTGCTTGGCTCACGTCAAAATCGCAAAAATCAATGCCGGTCGCTTGCAAACGCGAGAGCACTTGCAGGCTGCTGTGGCCATCGCGGGCGAAGCGGCCCAGAACTTCCGACAAATTGACCACGGAAATGCAGGCATCCTGCAGAGCAGATGCGACTCGTTCGTGGCCGGGCTCGCGAAAAAGCAATGCGAGGACCGCTGAAGCGTCGAGTGCGATCATTCCTTGGCGCCTTCTCGGCGTCGCTCGGCGATCAGATCTGCAACCACGTGTGTGGGTCTGCTGCTCACATAGAGTTGATCCACAAATCTTTGCAACTCGCTGGCGGTGATAGGCCGCGCGCTCTTGGCGCATGTTGCAGTGAGGATCTCTCTGGCCTCGGCTTCCATGCTGCGTCCAGCCCTGGCCGCACGCACCCGCAGCCGGGCTGCTACCGCATCGGGCAGACGACGAACATTTAGACTGCTCATGATATCATTGTATTCATTGGTATCACTGATGTCAATTGGTAACCATTTAAAACCGCCGGTGCCGCCAGTCATTGGCCCCCCCCTTCTGCCCTGGTTTCCTGCGTTTCTTTTCTCTCGAGCATGCCATCTTTTGGCGCTCCATTTTGGTAAAATCTGCCGAATGACCTCGCCGTCAGCACACGAGAAGCTTTGAGTCTCCTCTCGGGAACACATCCAACGAACGAACGCACTCCCTATTCAATCAGGGCGTCTACTACTACGGCGCAATACCCAACATGAAGGAGGATAGGCTCCGGGAGTTGGTCACTGAGTTCGGTCGGCTTTTGAACGAGCAATCATGTTTTGCCCGAATCTTCGGCGTTCTCTAAATGAGGGGATGGATCAGCCTCAGCCTTTATCCGGACTATACGCCACGATTCAGTCGTGAAAGCTACCTGTATAACACGGATGGACTGATTTTTGAGACGTATGGATTTTCGGTGGTGTTCATCAACGAGCACAAGAATCGAGATCATCTCGATCGCGACGACTATCACACTTCCAAAGACATACCCGAGAACATGGACTGGGGAGATGCGACCGATTTGGCCAAGGTCGCGATTGAGACTGTTGCCAGGCTGGCCGGCGTGAAAACAAGTGGATGACCTCCGGCGTCGGTAGGTGCAGAATCAAGTCCGCCGTGGCCCCATGCGCGCCCGGGGTACCCAGACTCCGTCGGCCCGATACGTTTTGGTAGGCGACACGGATCGGCGTGGCTGCTAGGCACAGACTCCTTTGAGAACCGGCACCTGATCGGGTAAGACAATCTTCACCGGGAAACGTACACCAGCAGGAAGGGTAAAATACCAACAGGCATCTGCATAAGCAGAGGCGGCCCCAATGTCCTTATAGAATCTGGCACCCACATCGAGGAGCGTCTTCGCGTCAATTTCCACGACAACCTTGTCTCCATCAGAGGACCGATTTTCCAAATAGGCCTCACCGACGCCGTTCGCGCTCATATTGAGCCCAGGCTCGCGCAGGTATACTGACGGCACGATGTTGTCGTGCTGGTGCTTGCGTTGGCTCACCACATCGTCGCCGTATTCGTTGCGAACAAGTGCGTTGGAGTGAGAATTTCCTGGCATAGTGATCGATCCGTCGCCCCCCGCGACGACGTAGCGCCTGTCAGTGATCCGATAAAATTTCGTAGCGAAGGAAAAACCGGCTTGCTTGAAGATGTTCTCCGTAGTTTTGCGATCGGCGGGCGACCTTTCGACCTTGTCGACTTTGACGATGGAGCATGCCGCGGGATCCGCGGCTGCAGTCGCATGCTGTACCGCCGTTTTCGGCAAATCCGAAGACTTGTCAACAACTGCAACGTCATTCGACGACTCCCAGCTGCGCGCCGCAGCGGCGAAGAGGCACGCAGATCCGGAACTGTGGACAGGGCCTGTGCCCGTGTGATCACCGATACGCAAAAGGAGCGTGACAGCTTCGCGCGCGGTAGCCGGTGCGCCAGCGCCCGTGAATTTTGCACTCGCTTTTGATTGCGGTCCGAGGCGCTGACTACCAGAAGCTGACTTGGCGCTGTCGCTTGGGACCACGATTCTCACGAGCGGAGCGGATCTCAGGGCGAAGCGGTCCGAACCGGCATTCTCTTGCTCTGTCGCGCGAGGAATGATGCCGATGATGCTCGCCATGGCAACTCCTCAGAAGTCGGGGCCATTGCTCAATTGCACAAATCTATTATCGACGAATTGGGATTGGAGTTGCCGCGCGAATCTTCAAATCTCAAACCGGACAAAATTCGGGCATCGTGCGCAAATGCCGCCACAAAGCGTATAGTCCGGATAAAGGCGGAGGGGGAATCACAAACTCTCCCGTTTCCACCCAATTTAGGGAAAGACGCCCAGTTAGGCTTCAACGGGCCCTGCGCGTCGAAACGATGGGCGAGGTCGCCTCACGGATAGTGGAAAGCTTACGGGGTCGTCGCGATCGCCAGGCCGCAAACCAGCGGCGGGCGGTGTATTGAGGGCCGAACGCCACCGCATGATGGTGGGTGGCACGCCGAAAATTCGCGGCAAGGCAAAGAAGACAGCGGGACGGCCATTGACACCGCGGTTGGCGATGAGGATCTTCTTGAACACGAGCTTGAAATTGCCGCGGATCGTTGTGCTGCGCAAGCTTTTCGTACTATGGCGCTGACGATTGCGCTGCAGCCATAGTGCGACGTTTCAGCCCTTGGTATAGTCTGCCAACCTCTCGGTTTGCCTCGTCACACCTGCTGACGGTGACGAATTTCTCCGTGATCCCGGTGTTCCTACTGCCGACCAACCCGTGCCCGGCACCGCAATCGTGGATACCAAAGTTTGGGAAGGAGAGCCCCACTTGACTGTACATACAAAAGATGTACAGTAAACTATGCAGTTCGAGTGGAGCAAGAGCAAGGATCTCTCGAACCAAAGGAAGCATGGTGTCCCTTTTGTGGAGGCGAAAACGATCTTCTTCGATTCGACCACAATGGTGACTCATGATCCTGACCACTCTGAATCCGAGGATCGCTTTCTCGCCATCGGCTACAGCTCGCTCCACCACCTGCTGCTCGTGGTGCACTGCTATCGCCACGAGCCTGAAGTCCTACGCATCATTTCCGCCAGGAAAGCCACCAGAGCCGAGCGACGGCAGTTTGAGGAAGGTCTATGAGAGCGAATTACGACCTCAAGAAGCTGAAGTGGAAACCCAATCCCTACACCAAGCTCCTGAAGAAGCCGATTACCATTCGTGTGGACGAGGACATTCTGGATTACTTCAAGGAGCTTGGACAAAAGGAGCAGGTCCCGTACCAGACGGTCATCAACCAGTTTCTGCGGTTCTGCAAGCAGCAGAAGATGAAGCCGCAGGTGGCCTTCACAAAATAGGGCACACCCGAGGCCGGTTGCGCAGCAAATTCGCCGCAACGTTTCCGCGGGAATTCTTGGACCGCCCTCGATCTCACAGCGGCCGGCAGATTCGGGATCGGCGAGTACTTCGGCATCCACGTGCACCACGACCTCGAACCGAGAGGGATCGATAGAGGATGCTTTTGGCGCTGCAGGAGGTGTGCTGAGGCCGTCGAAAAGGGCGGCGTGCGCCAAGGTGCCGAGCGCATCGGCGCGTTTTTGCCCGATGGTCGGTGACGCTCCCGCGGGAGCGTTCGTCGACCCCCTCCAATCCAATTCCTGCGCGGCAGCCTAACTGGGCGACTTTCCCTAATTAGGGTGGAAAGGGGAGAGTTCTTTTCAGGCCATCAGGCTTTTATTGTGACTATCCGCACAGGAAGCCCAAGAGAAATCCTCGCGTGTGGTCGACCATAACGAAACGCATCATGTCGTGCAATTGTCCGCTCGGTCGTGCTAACCCAGGGCCATGAAAAGGTATTTCGAGTTTATAGAGGGGACATCGAGCAAGTTCTGGGAGACCTGGATCGACGGCGTGGCCGTCAACACCCGCTACGGGCGGATCGGAGCCACGGGTCAGACGACCACCAAGGACGCGGGCTCCGAGGAGGCCGCCCAGAAGCTCCAAGACAAGCTCGTCCGCGAAAAAACCGCCAAGGGCTATCTCGAAAAGGCCGGCGTGGGCGAACGCAAGCAGATCACGCAGTCCGCGACCCACGAGTTCACCGGCCCCACCGAGGCCGAGGCGTGCCTCGCCGCGTGCGAGGCCCTCGATGTCGTGCGCGGCGACCTGGCGTACGAGGTTGTCTCTAAGGAGACGTCGCCCCGTCGTGTGGTTATTCACGCGTCGGCCAAGCCCCCGAAGCCCGCGCAGCCTCCCGCCCAGAAGGCACTACCTCCGGAGTCGGTGTGGTGGCCGCCGCGGTTTGTCGCCTGGGTCAGGGACGAGGAATACAAGCGGTACGACGGGCGTTACACCCGTCACACCTACCTGAGACTCCCCCTCGAATTCGACGACCCCGAGGAGCTCCACAAAACCTCGATGCGGCAGTTCCACCAGCTCCAGGATCAAGGGGACTGGTACCCCAAGTTCCCGCAGTACCGCGCGCTCGCGGTCTATGGCCCCACGACGAACGACGAGGAGGAGGAGATCTTTCTCGAGGCCAACCCATCGGACATCGAAGAATTCTTCCTCGTCGATACGTCCCAGGCGTCTTGCCCGGTCTTACTCTGGACGCATGACGTCAACTTCACGAAGTTGGAAAGGGTGACGGGCAGCCTCGCCGACTTTCTCGCCGACCTCACCGAAACCCCGACGCGCGAGGACTAACGGGACAGGGCTCCCCACGAGGTTCGGTACTCAACTATTTCTCGGTTTCGCCGCGTGAGTAGAGTGGGAATTCAATTCTTCAGCCCAGCATTCTTGAAGCGCCCGACGTTGTGCGCAAAGACATCCAGGCGAGAGACGGTATTGGGCGGATACGGCCGGCCGTCGTTCTCGAGCGCAATGACTGGATAACCGTGCGCCTTACCGCACAAATGCACCGCCGGCCACCGCTATGCCATGACCGGTCCATGATTGAGGTTTTGATGAGTCCGTGAAAAGATTCTAAGGAAGCCACGAAATCAGGAACATGGAGTCTGCAACCCGTTGACCTCATGGTTTCCTGATTTCCTGAGCAGGCCATCACGCAGGGGTTTTGTCGGAGAGCCGAAACCTCGAAATGTGACGGGTCGTAGTATACGATCCGCTGTCTGGCGCACTTTTGCATAACCCCTCATCAATGTAGCATCCGCGAAAAACGTGCAATCGATGAGCGCGGGTAGATACACTTTAGTCACACAACTATTCCTGTTCTCAATACTCATGTAGTGCAGGGCTGCGCATTTCAGCAAAATGAGCGCGTTACGCTCTTGGCGGCAAAGGAGTCATGGTGATGAAATGGAATCGAGTGTTTTGCGGCGGGCATTCCACGTTTGCGCTGGCCGAGGATGGAACGCTTTGGTCCTGGGGATCCAATGATCTCGGTGTGCTCGGCAGTGATGCGCAAATCGATAGGCAATGTCCCGCACCGCGGCGAGTCGACGGGGAAGGGTGGAGCTACCGCAGAAAGGAACTAAGGCAACACCGCGACGCCGGTCGACCTCCTATGCTTTCGACGATTGGGAACACCTGCTCGCCAGAGGAGTCGTCGAGTCGGTAAAGCGGCGTGGCGATCTTTTTCCCCTGAAAAGGTTGCTCTTGTGGATGGAGGACGTTTCCCGCTGGCCCAAGAAGGCGGTTGCCACGAACCCCGACGGGCAGGAAAACCAATGGCCACTGCGCTGGCCGAAAAATTCGTGTGCCATTCCCAAGACGGTCGATGATGAGGACCGCGTTCTGGATGCCTTCCTCGGCCGCCACCCGGAGCTAGAAGGGAAACTTCACATTGGGGACACCTATCTCTTGCCGGGCGCGCTGTGGCAGTTGTCCCTCTGCCGTCTCGTTTCAACTCTCCCCGATCTCTTGAAGAACGCGAGCGTGCTGATGGCGCCGGACTTCCAGGTGGCGTTCCAAGTCGGCGTCGATGGCGGCGAGCAGCGTGGTACCTCCGGAGCGGCGGAAAGTGAGGCCATTGTTCAAGCAAATCTGAGGAAGTATTTCCGTGAAGACTCGACCCTGGCCGAATGGGCTGCGGTCTGTTACCGCGCTCCGGAAAAACAGCGGTCGCTGGTGGAACTCCGCGACGCCAATCCGTTGACGCCGCCGCTAAAGAGTGGCGTTAGCGAACGCTTGAAATCGAGCCTCAGGGGTGCTTTGTGCTACCTACGTACCACGGCAACCCAATTGCACACACGCCGTGTATGTTTCAGCAGAGAAGCCCGATTGTGAGGTCCGAACTATGACCACTATCCGCAACAGTCCGCCGGCCCAACTTCCTTTGTCTGTCACAACAAATCAAGCGGGCGAGTTGACGCCGATGGCCCAGCCCTTTGCGGCAGTTGCAACAGCAGAGGCGCTGCATGCGAAGGTGATCGGGATCACGCAAGGTTCTGCGTCTGCTCTTGCCCCGCCGACATCGGGCACCGTGCCTTTGCAGAATCAGGAGCTTGACGGCGCGTCATCCTTTGCCAATCGGATTTTGAGCCTCGGCGACGCCGGCATGAGTGGCGACAACCTGGTGGCGGCTTTTCTGAAGCTCATGGTCTTGGACGACAAACAGAAACTCATTCAGCAGGATCTCTCGGACTCGATGACCAAAGATTTGGCACAGGCTATAATCAAACAGGAGATAGCTGTGGAGCATTCTAGCCTGTCTCGAGACGTAAAGCGGCAGGAAGAGGAGACGCTTGAATCAGAGATCCATGACGTCAAGCTTACCACGAAGCGGTGGGAGCATGGTGTCACTGACGCCAATAAGAAAATGCCCGGAAACTCGCGAGAACATCCCAAAACTGAGCAAGGGCTCAAGAGTTGCTTGAACGATGATGTCCATGTCGCCAATCCCAAAGCCGCTGCCGAGCTGAACGACCAGTCCTCACTGAACGAAACATCAGCGTACCTGGATCATACCTCGAGCGAAGGTGAGATCGACGTCCCGGCGGCCCAGCTCAATGCCTCGCGATCCCCAGTCGGTGTCCAAGTGGGGGTACTTCAGCAACACCTGGCAACTCTTTTGGCGACGGGTCCAGCTTCGATTTTCCCGCGGAATCAGACGTACGAGGACACGGTTGCGGCGATTGACCAGCACCGCGTCGAGGTGGGCCATCTTGTTCTTCGGGCCATGGACTGGGTAAACTCAGTGAGCGTCGCACAAAGAGAAAGCCGTCGTTGCTAGAAGCGTGGCGGCCCGGCGCGTACACTCTACTGAGCGACCATTACATCTCCCCGAAGGGGGAATGTATTTGACGTCAGGCAAAGCTCTAGTGGCCTCTCGCGTAGCCGCATCGTCACTCATCGTGCGCTAGCTTGTCGTACCCACTCTCTGCAATACTACAGTAGCGTGGCAGCTCAAACGCGGCTATGTAACGCGAATGGTCGTCTTTCTAACTATCCTCGTCTTGGCAAGTCAATCTGCGGTGGAGATCGAGAGAATGGACTTCGCATCGGTGCGGCTCGGGAGCTTCGAGAAGAATGCATGCTCACCAGTAACGCCCTCGCCCGAATGGGAGGGCTTGCTGGTCAACGTTCCTGCGGAGATCGGTTGGGGCGACCCGGTCCCCATCTGCGGTCTGCTCAAGGTCCGCAAAGAGGATGCCGGAAAACCGGGCTCGGCGCGCGTCAACATCACCTTTGCGAAGCCGATCGCCGCCAATACAGGTATTTCCGCCGTTCTCTTCGACGCCAAGATTCCGGCTCCCGCCTACTTCAATTTCGACGCACTCGATGCGACACGGGGGTTCGGCCTGCCCCCGGGAGCTCACGAGCTGAGCCTGGATGCGATGTGGGGAATCTACCAGACCAAGCCCCGAAAATTTACAGTCAGAGCTTCGGGTTGGCGAAATTCTTTCGCACAGAGCCTGACAAAAAGCATTTGCTCCGCACACCTCATGGAGGACCTGAAAGAATACTTTCAGCGGCTCGCCTGGCTCGAGCTCGAAACTCCAGCCAGTCCGGAGAGTCTCCAGGCAATGATCAGCGGCGCAGCACGAGCCTGGATGACGGGCTTTGCTAATCATCGGGCGATGCTCTCAATGGAGATCCGGAAGGAACTTTTTGCAAGCCAGGCCGGCGAACCGGCAGTTCCTTGGTACGTCGCGGAGCTCGTACGCTCGCGGTGCCCCGACCAGTTCAGCGATGACTTGGAACGGATCGTTGGGAAGATTCAATACGCGATCACGAAATACGAGCGTTGATAATTCCGCCGGTCCATCTTTGCCGCAAACAATCAGCCGGAAGTGCGTCACCGCTAACCTACCGGCACCTCGTGGTGAACCCTCGGCCCAAGCGGCGCCACCCCACCGCACCCCGGGGGACTCGACCTCAGCCAGGCAGCCTGACTCAGCCCCCCGCGGATCGGCCCTGGCGGCAGCACGCCTCGCTGGAGTAGCCAGGGGCCGTCAGATGGATACCCCATTTTCTCTAAGCTGGCGATAATGCTCTTTTAACGTGGTTTCGTGAGTAGCCTCATCATCGTGCAGGCGTTGGAAAACCTTGGACATTACCTGATCAGTACAGCAATCAATCGCCTCCTTGTATGTCTTCTGCGGCTTCTGCTCAGCTTCAACGGCCTTCTTGAAGATGAGAAAAAGCTTCTCATCTTGATCACAAACGTTTTTCAATTCTGACATCGATCAACCTCCATTTGCGCTCTGCGTACCAATCATCAAGCCTATCGCGGCTGCTCTTTTTTGATTACTAGCACCTTCGTTTCGGGATAGAACGGGGAGCCAGAAGCAAAATTCGCTTCCTCCCTCGATGTTGTCCTGCACCCAGATCTCACCGCCATGGGCTTCGACGGCGAGACGGCAAAACGCCAGTCCGAGGCCGCGGCTAGTCCGCAGGTGTACGGACTGTTCAAGATCGATCTGTGTATACTGTTGGAATATTTTGGTGCGATACTCCTCGGGAATGCCGGGGCCTCGGTCCCGCACGCGGAACAAGAGTTGGCCTTCATCTTTCCGCCTCACCTCGATCCTGATCTGCGTCCCTGCCGGCGCGTATTTCGCGTCATTGTCCAGGAGGTTTTCGATCACACGGCGGAGCAGGTCCTTATCCGCCTCCAGGCTTTTCGCGTTATCAGCAATGTCGATAACCAGCTCATGCCCCGACTGCCGTGACTGACCGCGGAATGAAGTACCACACTCTTCGAGCAAAACAGCCAGATTCACAGTGGTGCGATGTGCAATGAGCGCACCGTCCTCGCTGCGTGCCACATCGAGGAGATCCATGACCATCCGGTGCATCGTGTCGCTCGACGTCACCACGTCCTTCAGAGAGTCACGCAGGTCACCTTCCAGGCCAGCACTGTCCAGAAGATATTGAGCGTTTGCGAGGACACCTGTCAGCGGACTCTTCAGATCGTGGACGATCATCGCGGTCAGGCGGCGTTTTTCCTCCTGGGCTCGCAGCAACGCGTCCCGTTGTGAGCTGATGAGCGCATTGCTGCGCTCCAACCCGTTCTGTAGGCGCTTTATGCGGAGCAGCGATCGCACCCGCAGCAAGAGTTCCACTCGCTGGATGGGTTTGGTCAGAAAGTCATCTCCGCCCGATTCCAGCGCCCGTTGATGCGTGTCGAGATCACCAAGGGCGGTCAGAAACAGGATGGGCGTCTCTCGACCTCGCTCGGTTGCGCGCAGCCGGCGGCACACCTCGAACCCGTCCATTCCAGGCATGAGGATGTCGAGCAGGACGAGATCAGGGGGATCGGCCGCGAAGCGATCGAGGGCTTCGCTGCCACTTTCGGCCAATGCTACTGTGTGCCCCTCCGCCACCAGATGGCCCTCAGCGACGAGGCGATTTTGAAGGTTGTCGTCTACGACAAGGACTTTATCTCCACGGGCATCAGACTCGCTACTCATCTTTCACCTCCACGTTTTTGAGGAACGATGCGATCGTGGATGCGAAGCGCAGCGTATCAATCGGCTTGCTTACATAGCCGTCAAAACCAGCCGCCAACAGGCGTTCGCGATCGCCTTCCATGGCAAACGCTGTGACCGCGACGACAGGCAGATCCGCAGTACGTGCGTCCGCGCGGATCTCTCGAAGGAGCGCCTCACCCCCGCCCCCAGGTATCTGAATGTCCATGACGACGAGCTGAGGCGTTTGTTCTCGCAACCTGGCACGTCCGTCATCGACGCTCGTGGCTTCGATGACTTCGAAGCCAGCATGTTCAAGGATATCGTGGGCGAGCTGCCGATTGATGGCGTTGTCCTCGACAACCAGGATTTGCGAACGTTTCATGGCGTCTCTTTCCCGCTTGCGTCGATGGCGATCAGTAGCGCCTCGGCGCTTGAGCCATCCGCTGGATAGTGTAGAACACGTACATCGTGCGGCTCCACACCGAGCCGGCGAAGAATCGCGACGAAGCGTTCGTCCAGACTGTTGACAGGAGTACCTGAGGTGTTCTCAATCGCCAGGACAATGCTGCCGTCGGTCGCGTGACCTACGATGTCACCCCTTCGGATGTGGCGCGACATCTCAGTGTCCCAACGACCGCGTATGGCCGCCGGATCGATGCGCGCGGTAACCAGCATGATTCGGTGCGGATCACCTTCGGCTCGGCGTATTACATCATTGAGATACCTGACGATTTCATCGCGTTGAGGCAACCACGTGACCGCGTGGAGCGGGCAAGCGCCGCCGTGCGACCGGTGCACCACTCGCCGAACAGCACGTACGAGTCGATCTGGCGCCTGGATGACCTCCGCCAATGAGATTCCTTCGATCTTGGCGATCCACTCGTCCGGCACCGCTCGATCATGTCCCAGAAGGGCCACCACCGGTGGCCCCATGTCTCCGACGGCGTGGAGAGCTTCGATGCAGCGGAGAGATGATTCGGGATCGTGGTCGAAGTCGACGATGGCGATATCGGGGGAAACTCCTTGCAGAGTCGCGACCGAGAACTCAGGGTAACGGTGAACGCTACACCCAGCGCGTCGAAGCTCACCGTCGATCCGGTCTAGCTCGCCGTTGCCACTATCGAGAAGGCATACTCTCAGGCCTCGCAAATCTTCGGTCGCTACGCCGGCGCGTGTGAGCGCCTTGGTGAGATCACCACTGCTCACCGGTTTTACGAGATAGTCTGTCGCTCCCAGCACGAACCCCTTCTTCTTCTCATCAACGACCGAGATGACGATGACCGGGATCCCTTCCGTCTCCGGAGACTGTTTGAGGCGGGTGAGCACGTCCCAACCGCTTTTCCCCGGCATCAGAATGTCGAGCGTGATCGCCGCCGGGTGCAGTCGGCTGGCGAGATCGACGGCCTCATCCGCGCTTCCGGCAAAAGCAACGGCGACTCCACTCGCACGCAGCTGGCCGCCGATCAACTCGGCAGCCTGCGGATCGTCTTCGACCACCAGAACCAGGATGCCCTCGGGAAGCGAGGACTCACCGGTAGTTAGGGCCGCCTCTTCTGGCTGCCCGCGAAGAACTGGGAGTCTAACAGTGAAAACTGACCCCTTGCCGACCGCACTTTTTGCTTTGATCTCGCCGCCGTGCACCTCCACCAATCGTCTGGTCAGGGCCAGTCCCAGGCCTGTACCTTCCTGTTTGTCTCCGTCGAGCTGGTCGATTTGCTCAAACTCCCGAAACAGCCTGGGCATATCATTGGGCGCGATGCCGACCCCCGTGTCTTCGACATCAATGAGCAGGTTCGATCCCTCGATCACAACTCGTAGCTCGACCCCACCGCCGCGGGGGGTAAACTTGATACCATTGGAAAGGAGGTTGTATAGCACCTGCTTGAGGCGCACAGGATCAACGAAAATATTTGGCAGGCACGCAGGTATCGTTCGCTTGACAGTAACGCCTCGCTTGTCGGCCAGCGGCTTCACGATGCCCATGACGCCATCTGCGACTTGCTCGAACGATGTCCACTCGCGCGACAATTGGAGCTTACCCGCCTCCACCTTGGAGAGGTCGAGGATGTCATTTACCAACGTCAGCAGGTGCCGACCGCTGATGAGGATGTTCTGGACATAGCTTTTTTGCCGTTCAGTCAGTGGACCGAAGTGCAGTTGCTCCAAAAGCTCAGAAAAACCGATGATGCCGTTGAGCGGCGTCCGTAGCTCGTGGCTCATGTTGGCGAGAAAGGCGCTCTTGGCCTTGTTCGCGGCGAGCGCCAGATCCTTCGATCGTTTTAGCTCCTGCTGTGCCTGCTTTTGCTCCGTGATATCGCGAATCACGCCGGTGAAGAAGCGCTCACCGCCTACCCAAGTCTCAGACACGCCCAAACCGAGATCGACGGGCGTACCGTCTTTCTTGCGACCCACGAGCTCAATTCCTGCTTTGCCAATGGCATGTGGATCCCCGTGTTCAACATACCGCGCGATGTGCGCGTCATGACGACTCGCATTTGGCTCTGCCATCAACAGAGAGACGTTCTTGCCGTGGACCTCGGCTTCTGTGTACCCGAAGATCCTCTGAGCCGCCGGATTGAACGTGGAGACGCGACCAGCGACGTCGATGACGATGACTCCATCCAGCACCGTGTTCAGGATGGACTGAATGCGAGCTTCTGAAGCGGCCACCGCCGCTTCCGCCCGCTTGCGTTCCGTGATGTCCATCCAGGTTCCGATGATCTCAAGGGGATTTCCCGCGCTATCGCGCGAGAGCACCATTTGGTCGTAGATCCAACACCAGGAGCCATCGGCCTTCTGCCAGCGGTACTCGTGGGCGTGACGGTCGCGCTCGAATAGCTGACCAAGCCCGGCGAAGATGCGCGGGGCGTCCTCCAGATGAATGCGCGACGCCCAGAAGCCGGGGTCGTCGAGAAAGTCGCTCGGGGCAAAGCCAAGATGCTGACGGACAGTTTCGGCGACGAACGTGGCAGGGTTGGGCTCCACCGCCGCGCGGGCGTACACCGTGGTCGGGCTCGTCGCGAGCAGGTGTGCGAGGCGTTGCTCGCTGGCTTTTCTGAGGCTCTGCTCTTCCAGGCGTTCGGCATTCGCAGATTGGACCTCTTCGGCCATGACATTGATCCCATAGCCGATAGCGTCGAGATCGTTGTGAGCCGAAGACAGTGCGAACCTGGCGTTGAAGTCGCCCGACGCCAGCGTCTCAAGGACAGCCAGCATTTCATCCAAACGGTCACCGTCCAGGTTCACGTGAGAAATCCCTTCAGCCACTGTATTGCTTCGTCTTCGGAGGTGAACATCTTGGTTGGGTGCACCGGGTGGGCAACGCGGATAAACACGTTCGCAGCGATGCGGGTAAAGGCGGAGTTCACAAGGATGGCCTGGGCCAAGGCGAAGTCTGACCCGGTTGCGTAGGCATTCCGGGCTTGCCGATCCAGGGTGCCCTGCAGGATCGTGTTCACCAGGACTGGCACCTTCTTGCCTTCAACGAGGTGTCGACAAGCATCCAGGTTTTCACGCGCATCATTTTCGCCCTGGTCGAAGCCGGGTAGAGCATGAACTTGGAGTATTCCATCTTCTCGCAACGTAATCGTGACGGTCCGGGTCTGGATGATCCTATCATTCATGGGGGAGGCTCCTCTTGCCTAGATGGCAATCAGATAGCGCCCGAGCAGACTTGTGACCGAAGACGATGATTTACGCACGCGATTACTCTATAGAGGACCACATCCACCGTCAACGAGCCCGGGCAAATAGAATGGTCGACTGGATTTTGGCAATGCCCCTGCTTGCTGGGAAGCGGTAGCAACCAATCAAAGAACGAGTTCCATGAATAGCGCGCCTTCTATGGGGTTGTGTCGATAGGGCGGGATGGAGACGAATCGCGTTGTAGCCCATCTTTCGTGCCTCAGCAGCCTAACTGGGCGACTTTCCCTAATTAGGGTGGAAATGGGAGAGCTCTTTTCAGGCCATCAGGCTTTTATTGTGACTATCCGCGGCTGCCGCATCTTTCTCCCCTATTGCGGGCCGAGCCTGACCGACAATTTCGGCCTACAGATCGTGCAATCCAAGCCGCGTGACCAGATCGCCGAGGTCGGGAGGATGATCTATCCCGAGGAGCGCGCGCCAACGCTAGTGCTTCGCAAGGAACAGCTCGAAAAGTTTTTGCAGGCGTTGCAACGAGACCATGGCCGTCTGGCGAAGCGCTTTGTTTTGTATGTGACCCGGGCGAATATCTGATCCTCGCGGTCGCCGTCCCGACACCCGACCGCCGACCTAGCTTCATTGAGTTGTCGACGATCTCACGGGCGCAGTGAATCCTACCTTGATTGGTTTCGTGGCGAAGAAGCACCTAGCATAACAGCGACGCCAAATCGAGACCGATGGCGTCGAGACCTTTGGACCACGGCAGCGCCTCGACGTTTCCCAAACGTTTGGCAATCGGGTCCAGCGACAGGCAGTAGGCGTGGGTGTGGCGCATGTCCGCGCGGAATCTCTCCAGCATGCGCACGTCGTCCCGCGACACCGACTCCGTGGATTTTATCTCGATGAGGGCTGTTGGTGCTCCCGGCCGCTCCACCACCAAATCGATCTCGGCGCCATCCTTGGTGCGCAGGTATGAGAAGCGGAAATCATTGTCGAGGTAGGCGCTTCGCCGCACCGCTTCGATGACCACCCAGTGTTCAAAGCTCTTGCCGTACGCAAAAGTGTGAGGTCGCACCTCAACAGTCAATGTCCGATCGAGAGCTCGTTTGACGCCGGGATCAAAGAAATAGAATTTTGGTGCCTGTGTCTGTCGCTTGCGCACTGACGCATGGTAGGGCTCCAGGAGGAAGCCCAACAACGTGTCCGCGAGAATCGCAAAATAGGATTGCACGGTTTTGGTGTCAACGCTCACGTCCCTGGCAATTCGCGTATAATTGATCAGCTCGCTATTGCATTGCGCCGCTACTTCCAAAAAAGCACGAAAAGGGTCGAGCTTGCGCACCGCCTGCTCGGCCCAGATCTCTTCCTTGAGATAGGTCAGGGCATATGCGCGCAAAAAGGCCGCCCGATCGTCATTACTGTCAATTTCTTGAAGGCCGGGCAAAGAACCGTGGGTCAATGCCGATTGCAAATGGAAGCCCGAGCCCAGCTCCACGCTCGTAAATGGAAATAAATTGCGCACCAAGGCTCGGCCCGCCAACAAATCGGCGCCCCCACGCTTAATCTTTCGCGCGCTCGATCCTGTAAGTGCAAAACGCTGGCGCCGTGTCTCAATGAGATGGTGAACAACACTCAGCAGCTTGGGCACCCTTTGGACTTCATCAATGACCACCCAGTCTGGTGCCGGACTCATGGTCGCCAACTGGTCGACCAGCTCCTGCGGTCGACGTGCATAGCGATCTTCCTGATCGGGCACGAGCAGATCGAGCCACAAGGTTCGGCTCCCCGCAAACCAATGGCGCAGCAGAGTGGATTTTCCGGAACCGCGTGGCCCGAACAAGAAGAAACTCCGGGAAGGCGCCCGCATAGCTCTGTGGATCATACTCCATATTTGTACGCCATTCATGGAGTATTGTCTATGCAATTGGGGTTCCTGAGCAAGGGCTTCGGGGCGGTCTTCGCTTGCCTGAAGCGAGCAATAGCTTTGTCGTAGCCCAATAAGGTCACCCTCTTGCAGATGAATTGGCACAGGCGCGCGCTGACGCGTTGGTGGAACTACAGCGCAAAAAACCCCGGGCAGAACTGCGCTACGACAGGCGGCGACTCATGAGGCCGGCACTGCCACCGTCGGTCACTGTACAGATCGATGCATTACCGGTCTACGACGGGAGCTCGTTCACATTTGGGGAAGATCAAACACCCGAGTCGGAGGGGGAGACTCCTTGGCTCCAGCCTTGACCAGCATTTCTCTCACCTCGGGATTAATATGGTAGGACTGCTCGAGAATGCGATCAGTCATTTTGGCCAGGTTGGGGTCAACCTGCAGCAGAAAGCGCACCATGTCTTTCGATCGATCCACTTTGACTTTGGCTGTCGACTCCGATTCGTGCAGAATATTGATCGCATACGTGTAATCGGAATTCTCGACCGCACGACACAGGGCCGCAGAAAGAAGCAGCGGTCCAGAGGTGCCCATCGCGTTCTGGGGCATGGGGCCGCCGATCCATTTCGGATCCGCGAGCTTCATGAGGGCATTCATTATCTCCAGATCGCCTCGTTTCGCTGCGGCAGCGAACGGCCCGGGATCCGGCCACTCCTTAGCCCCCTCCTCGAATACTGGTACAATACTTCGAATGGT
>Ga0182027_10006863_pt1 | contig 16931 bp, 15 predicted proteins | sample 712E1DmetaG_FD_121300 | JGI IMG/M metagenome (GOLD analysis project Ga0182027, IMG submission 121300) | Permafrost microbial communities from Stordalen Mire, Sweden - 712E1D metaG (Illumina Assembly) | ecosystem: Environmental > Terrestrial > Soil > Wetlands > Permafrost | place: Sweden... | reverse complement strand
TCCTTAAGTATTTGTTTCATTAATATTACGATTAAGCCAAAGGCTTTTGTAAATGACTATAGAATTAATCTTATTCATTATATTTAGTTCGATTTCGGCTGTTTCTTCTATATTAATGATTACTAGATCAAACCCTGTAATTAGCGCACTTTTTCTAATAGTTAATTTTGCATCTTTAGCCGGCATTTACCTGCTGCTTAATGCCCAGTTTATTGCTGTTGCTCAGGTTATTGTGTATGCGGGTGCAATTATGGTTTTGTTCCTGTTTGTTATAATGCTGCTGAAACCGGAAAGAGAAAAATTATTTACCTTACATCCCCGGGTAAAAACATTTGCGTTGATAATTGCTATGCTGGTCTTTATTCAGCTTGTGTACATGGTATTTTTATCTCACCCATCTTCTTCCGTTAATCCTGTTGTAGCAGAAAGTGTTAAGGCAGGTACAATTGAACAAATAGGAAGGGAACTATATACAAATTATGTTTTGCCGTTTGAAGCGGCGGGTTTTCTTTTGTTGGCTGCTACAATCGGAGCCCTCATACTGGCTAAAAAGAAATTTGATTAGAATAAAATAAAAAATTAATGTATGATTATTCCTATTGAATATTATCTCATCTTAAGCGCATTTATGTTCATTGTTGGCGTTATGGGTGTACTTATAAGAAGAAACGCAATTATTGTATTTATGTCTGTTGAACTTATGTTAAACTCGGCTAACCTTACGCTGGTTGCATTTTCTTCATATATGGGCAATTCAATCGGACAGTTGTTTGTGTTTTTTGTAATGACTGTAGCGGCGGCTGAAGCTGCTGTCGGTCTTGCTATTATTATTGCTATGTTCAGGAATAAGATGACAATGAATATTGATGAAATCAATATTCTTAAGTGGTAGCGAAGTTTTTTAAGATTATTTGTAAAATTCCAGAGGTTTATTTTACTACGGCCTAAAGAGGCTTTGTGAAGATCATTTAAACTCATCACCCACCCTCTTCTCTTAAAAAGAGAAGAGAGTGAAAACATTTAGAATTCTAAAGTCCCTCTCTTTTCAAGAGAAGGATTTTCCCAAAGTGATGGCTTTGCCAAAGGTTGTGACTATAAATCCATTTATTTTGAGTAAGGTAAGTTTATCATTAAGAATTAATCTATTTTTCCAATAATATGATTCAATTAATTTATCTAACAATTCTTTTTCCGTTTTTAGGATTTCTGATTAATGGTCTGTTTGGAAGAAAGATTAAAAATGAAAAGATAATAGGGATTATCGGCAGCGGAACAATCGTTATTTCCTTTTTAATTGTACTAGGCGCATTCTTCCAAACGCTTGCATTGCCGGTTGAACAAAGACAGACAATCGTAAATCTTTTTACATGGCTGCAAGCAGGCGGACTAAATATAAATATTGCATACCAGGTAGACCAATTGTCGCTTGTTATGGCTTTAATTGTTACCGGGGTAGGATTCATCATTCACATATATTCTATCGGTTACATGCACGGTGATAAAAGCTTCGGGAGATTTTTTGCTTACATGAATTTATTCATCTTTGCAATGATGAATCTGATCTTAGGCGATAATTTTGTCCTGCTTTTCTTAGGATGGGAAGGTGTCGGTCTTTGTTCTTACCTGCTGATCGGTTTCTGGTATGACAGAAAGTTTGAAAAAAGTACGACAAGCGATGCCGCAAAAAAAGCATTTATTGTTAACAGGATAGGGGATTTCGGATTCCTGCTTGGAATGTTTCTTATCTATCTTACGTTTGGCAGTCTAAACTTTAATGATGTGTTTTCACGTGCCTCTGCAATAAGCATTCCTGTAAGCACAATGAATTTTATTGCTGTATTTTTATTTATCGGCGCTACCGGAAAATCAGCACAAATACCGTTGTTTGTCTGGCTTCCTGATGCAATGGCGGGCCCCACACCGGTTTCAGCATTGATACATGCCGCTACTATGGTTACTGCCGGAGTTTATATGGTTGCACGATGTTCCATTATTTTTGCTTCCGCGCCTGATATATTAACTGTTGTTGCTGTTGTAGGAGTATTAACTGCAATATTTGCGGCGACAATCGGTTTGGTTCAAAATGATATTAAAAAGATTTTAGCGTATTCCACCATAAGCCAGCTTGGCTATATGTTTTTGGCTATGGGTGTCGGCGCTTTTTCTTCAGGCATATTCCATGTTATGACGCATGCATTCTTTAAAGCTCTTTTATTTCTTGGTGCCGGTTCTATTATTCACGCAATGCACGATGAACAGAATATTCAGAATTACGGCGGACTTAAAAAGTACATGCCGAAAACTTTTATAACTTTTATAATTGCCGCCCTTGCAATATCCGGCATTCCTCCTCTTTCGGGTTTTTTTAGTAAAGATGGTATACTTTGGTATGCTTTTGCCAACGGGAATATTTTATACTGGCTTATAGGCACAATTACTGCTTTACTCACTGCGTTCTATATGTTCAGACTGGTTTATCTTACATTTTACGGTAAAGAAAGATTCGGACAGGATAAACATCCTCATGAGTCTCCTAATGTAATGACGATTCCATTAATTATTTTAGCAGTTCTTTCTGTAATAGGCGGATTTATAGGTATACCGGAAATATTTTCCGGTGAACACGGAAATTTATTTGAGAACTGGCTGGAGCCTATATTCAGCAATGCAAATGCAAAGCTTGCTGCATTTGGAATTCAAAGCTCTTCTACGGAATTTCTATTGATGGCAGTTACCATTGCCGGCGCAGTTGGAAGCATTTTTTATGCAAGATATTTGTATCTGCAAAAAACGAGATTGCCTGCTGTTTACAGCAAAAAGTTCAAAGGGCTTTATAATCTACTTTTAAATAAATATTTTGTTGATGAAGCTTACGATGCCGCTGTTGTTAATCCCATTGTCCGCGGCTCCGACAAAATTTTATGGGAAATTACCGACAATAAAATTATTGACGGCGCTGTAAACGGCACTGCTTCTTTAATCGAAGTGATTTCAAAAAATATTAGAAAATTGGAAAACGGCATTGCGCAAGTCTACGCTGTAATTATGTTACTGGGTATAGCAGCGGCTTTATTCTGGTTAATATTGAGTTTTAATTAATTCTTAATAAACATCAAATGGAAAACAACCACTTAATCTCTTATTTATTATTTATTCCATTGGCAGGCGGAATTTTACTTTTGTTTGCTGAAAAAAGTAAAGAAAGCTTAATAAGGTATCTTGGGTTTATTTTTTCAATAATAACATTTGTTATTTCCTTATTCATTTATGCCGGTTATAACATTAACAAAGGCGGATTTCAACTAATCGATAAGATTACCTGGATTGAAAACCTGCACATAAGTTACCATGTAGGGATTGACGGGATATCTCTACTGCTGGTTTTATTAACTACGTTTCTTACTCCGTTAACGCTTCTTTCAAGCTGGAAAGCAATTACAAACAAGGTTAAGGAGTTTACCTTCTTTATGCTGATGCTGGAAGTTGGTATGCTTGGCGTGTTTGTTTCGCTGGATATGTTTTTATTTTATGTGTTCTGGGAAGCAATGCTGATACCTATGTATTTTATAATAGGTATATGGGGCGGCGATCAAAGAATATATGCATCTGTAAAATTTTTCTTATACACAATGTTCGGCAGTCTGCTGATGCTTGTGGCAATTATCTGGCTGGCTATTTATGCATCCTCTTCTCTCGGGCATTTTTCGACAGACTTAATCGAGCTATATAGCATTGGCCCGGTAGTTCAATTGGAAATTCAACGATGGATGTTCCTTGCGTTTGCATTAAGCTTTGCAATAAAAGTCCCTTTGTTTCCGCTTCACACTTGGCTGCCGGATGCGCATGTACAGGCTCCTACTGCGGGCAGTGTTATTCTTGCAGGCGTGCTGCTTAAAATGGGAACTTATGGTTTGCTAAGGTTTTGTCTTCCGCTGTTTCCGCAGTCGGCTGTTTATTTTGCACCGTATATTTCCACTCTTGCCGTTATAGGTATAATATACGGCGCTCTTGTAGCAATGGTACAGAAAGACATGAAGAAGCTTGTTGCTTATTCTTCCGTTGCTCATTTGGGATTTGTTGTACTTGGAATATTTGCATTAACGCAGGAATCAGTTCAGGGCGCTGTAATACAAATGGTGAACCACGGGCTTTCTACAGGAGCGCTATTCCTTTTAGTCGGTATTCTTTATGAAAGGACACATACAAGGGAAATTTCCGAGTACGGAGGAATAGCAAAGGTTGTCCCTGTCTTTGCAGTATTCCTGATGATAGCTTCATTATCGTCAATGGGCTTGCCGGGATTGAACGGTTTTGTCGGTGAATTTCTAATACTGCTTGGCGCATTTGAATCACCCGTATTAAATAGCTGGTGGTATGCGGTTTTTGCCGCAAGCGGAGTAATTTTTGCCGCTGTTTACCTGTTATGGATGTATCAGCGGGTAATTTTCGGTGAAGTGAAAAATCCTAAGATGAATAGTTTAACCGATATGAATAAGAGGGAAATATTTATCCTCTCATCAATTTTTATCTTTATTGTTTGGATAGGTGTTTATCCAAGCACATTCTTAAACGTTTCGGCTAAGTCAACAGAAACTATAATTCAGCAGGTAATGGCAGGAGCGCATGCGGAAATTCCTTCAGGACAAATCTTGCATCCTAAAACTGCCGTAATTGGAGAAACATCTCCTGCGGGAAAATAAAAATAATGATTCGCTGTAAATGTATTGCAATAGTTTTATTAACAGGTCATTTTTGTTCTTTGTAAATATTGATGTCTCTGCTATACCCGCAAGAATAATAGGAACACATACTTTGGTGCATGTTTCTGCAAATAACGGAGTAGTTGGACATGTTTCTCCGTCTCCTTATATGGTTATCCCGTTCATATTGCTTCTGATTATGATTGCAACGGCCCCGCTTTTTTATAAGCGCTTCTGGGAAAAACATTATCCTAAAGTTTCGATTGTTTTGGGTTTGTTGGTTGCGGTTTATATTACGGCAACAGGGCTATTTTACCCTTCAATTGTTTTTTATTGAAGGTTGTTATTGAAGATGAAATAATAATGGATTTTTCACCGTCTTCAAAAATTATTTATGTTGGAGAAGGTGATGGTTATACGGAAATTTATTTTAAGCAGTTTAAGAATTTAAAAGAAATAATTTCCCAATATGAAACTATTAAGCTTATTGCCGTAGAAAAGGGCAAAGATATTTTTAATTTCGACAACCACATTAAATTAGGCGTACATGTGGGCGAAGAGCATAAATTAACAATTGAAAAAACAGACGAAGACATTTTGTTTATAGAGTAAATATGTTAAATAACATTCAAGAATTTTACAATATGCTGCCGCTTGTAATACTCGGCGCAGGAATTTTAATTTCACTTTGTATTGAAATGTATGTGAAGGATAGTGAAAAAATTCTTCCGTGGGTATCAATTATTATTTTCCTTTCGGCGTCATTCTATTCGCTTGCTACCGTCAATTCAGTTTCCGTAATAATGCAAAACATGCTTGCAACGGGCGGTACTGTTAATATATTTTACTTTATATTCACTCTCGGAGCAGCAATTGTTTCTTTGCTTGCGGTAGACTATTTAAAAAAATACGGCGCTTATTACGGCGAGTTTTACTTGTTGCTTCAAATTTCCGTTCTGGGTATGATGTTTATGGCGGGCGCTAAAGATTTGTTTATGATATTTCTGGGGCTCGAAATTATGTCCCTTTGCTTTTATGCGCTTGCAGGTATTAACCGGAAAAGATTAAAAGCAAATGAGGCTTCGCTAAAATATTTTTTACTCGGCGCTTTTGCTACCGGATTTCTTGTATATGGTATTGCGCTTCTTTATGGTATATCTCATTCTACTTCAATTGATATTATTGCATCAAAATTTCCCGAACTGCATTCCAATCTTTTGTTTGATGCCGGTATTCTTTTATTCCTGATAGGATTTTCATTTAAAATTGCGGCTTTCCCTTTCCACATGTGGGTGCCGGATGTTTACGAAGGTTCTTCTTCCATTGTAGCCGGATTGTTTTCTACGGGCGGTAAAGCTGCGGCTTTCAGCGCAATTATTGTTACGCTTGGAGTTTTATTTAATGGGGCAGGAAACAATATATTTGAACCGTATCTTGCGGTTATTGCCGTACTTTCTATGGTGTACGGAAGCATAACGGCAATTGCCCAAACTAATATCAAACGAATGCTTGCTTATTCTTCAATTGCGCATGCAGGCTATATGATTATAGGACTTGCCGCAGGCAGCTACAACGGCATAGCAGGTATAATATTTTATCTTACCGCATACACTTTTATGAATCTCGGTGCATTCGGTATTGTCTCTTTGATAGAAGGAAGGGAAGAAACAAATCTTGAATTAAAATCTTATTCAGGCCTGGCTTCAAGGAGTCCGTTGCTGGCGGCGCTTCTTGCAATATTTATGTTCTCGCTTGCGGGCATTCCGCCGTTTGCCGGATTCTTTGGCAAATATTATGTGTTTATTGCCGCTGTTAAATCTCACCTAACCTGGCTGGCAATTATTGGAGTCCTTTCCAGTGTAATAAGCGTTTATTTTTACCTGCGCGTAGTAGTGCTTATGTATTTTGGAGGAGCCGGGAGTAAAGAATCAGAATCCGGACTTAAAATAGAGTACGGCAATGCAGGTTTGCTTGCGGTAATTATTTGTGTGCTGTTTGTAATTGTAATCGGCATTGCACCGGGCAGCCTAATTGGATTGATAGGCTCATTCCTGAGATAATTAATTGTTGGGCACGATTTAGATGATTATCGGATTAGCAGGGTTGGGAAGGATCAAGTTCAAAGGGCAAAAGACTAAGTGAAAAAAATCAAGTTCGGGACTTTTTATTAAATATTTTAGAGAATCATTAAACTTTCCAATTTGGAGACTTTATTCCAAATCCTTTGAGCCTGAAATCCTGTTCAAACTTTGTCCTTTTCACTTTGAACTTTCCACTTTAAATATTATCCTTTTTTCCCACCACTTTTGGCTGTAAATTTGTCCATAATAAAAATAATAAGACTATGATACCACTATTTTCTACAAACCAGGTAAGAGAGATTGATGATTATGCCATAAACACGCTCGGTGTGCCGGGCATGGCTTTGATGGAGAATGCCGCTGTTCAAATTTTCTCTGAAGTAAATGAAAAATCTTCCCATCTGAATAAAAGAGAGAAAGTCGGAATTGTATGCGGTAAAGGGAATAACGGCGGCGACGGCTTTGCTTCTGCCAGACATTTGTTGAATAACGGTTTTTCAGTAACTGTATTACATGTTGGCAGCGAGAGTGAAATGTCCCCGGATTGTCTTGCAAACTATAAGATTCTTTCGAATATGGCGAAGGAAGATGTGAGCATTGTAATAAAACAATATGAATCCGAAAAAGATTTAAGCTGTATAGACGACAGCGATATTATCCTTGACGCATTATTGGGCAGCGGTTCCTCGGGAGAATTGAAAGAGCCTTATAACTCAATCGTTACAGCTCTGAATAAAATATATTCGTTCAAAGTCGCAGTGGATATACCCACGGGGCTGAATGCAGATACCGGTTTTACGGAAACGGTTTTCAATGCAGACCTTACTGTTACTTTAGGCGAATATAAAAAAGGTTTGTTCTTTGGCGATGGGTATGCCTGCTCGGGCGAAATTGTGAAAGGGGATATAGGTGTTGGATTCAGCTTCTTCGACAGATTTGATACAAATGAGTATTTGATTGAGCCGGAGGATGTTTTAGACTGCCTTCCGAAGAAAAAGAAAAATATTAATAAATATTCTTCAGGCAAGATTTTAACAATTGCAGGTTCGGGAGCATTTCCCGGCGCTGCAATGCTTACATCCAGAGCCGAACTTAAAACGGGTGCAGGCGCATCTATATTGTGTTTTCCTAAATCATTAAGAAAATTAATTTTTAAGAAAGCTTCCGAGTTTGTCGTTAATGGTTATGATGATGAAAAAAAAGAATTCTTAACGAAGGATAGTATTAAAGAATTCGGGAAAAAATTAGAATGGGCTAATGTTGTTGCTATAGGCCCGGGACTTGGAAGGGAACCGGAAACTCAGGAAGCAGTTCTGGAAATAATAAAAAGCGGAAAAGCCAAAAGAATGGTCATTGATGCCGATGCTGTTTTTGCATTGAATGATAACCGCTATAAAAGCCTTAATCTGAAGGATTTTATTTTAACACCTCATCAGGGTGAGTTTGCAAATTTAATCGGTATTGACGTACAGGATTTAAAGAAAGATATTCTTATGTATGGCAAAAAATTTGCAGTTGATACAGGCTCATACCTTGTTTTAAAAGGAGCGCCGACAATTGTTTTTACTCCCGCTGGAGAAGCGCTGATAAATTCTACCGGAAATGCAGGTATGGCTAAATTCGGCACAGGCGATGTTCTTACCGGAACAATTGCAGGTTTGTTTTCACAAATAAAAAATCCTGAGAAAGCGGCAATAGCGGGAGTATATCTTCACAGTCTTGCTGCAGATTTGTTGCTGCGGAAATACACGGAGTTCGGCTATACCGCAGAAGATATCATTAATAAATTACCCGGCGCAATAAAATTTTTAAGAAATTCGATTGTACCGGAGGGAGACTTAGAATGAAGTGAGGTTATGCCAGGTTTGAGAATATGATGAAAAGCAAGGGTAATAGAACCAAAAGAGGCTTTATCTCAGGAGTTATAATACTTATTCTCCTTTTAGACCTTTTTTTCTTAATCTATACTAAATATGAAAATCAGGGTCTGCCGGTATCCCGCTTTAATTTATTTTTCCTTGGCAATATTCTTAACTTGTTTTTTACTTTTGCCACAATACTTGGGATGATATTTTATGCGTTAAGCAAAAAATCGACTTTCAGCCCGGCCTTTATGCTTACATTTACTATACTTTTATCATCAGCATTAATAGTTGCGGCTATGAGTACCAGAGTTAGACTCCCTCTGCCTAATGTTTACTTTCTTGATCATCCGCTGCAAAAAATTGCCGAAGGCGCGCTCTTTTCATTCTACCAATACCTGTTGTTTTTATTTATTGCAATAATTTGGCTTACGCTGGTTAGCAGAAGGGAATTAATTATCCTTCGCTCGATTGTAAACTCTGCAGCTTTGGTAATGCTTCTGCTTGTAGCAACTTTTGTATACATAAACTTAAAAAAGGATGAAGGTAAGAAATTTACACCCGTTAAAAATTCTATTAATGTTGCAGTAGTATTAGGTGCAGCGGTCTGGTCGCACAATTCACCCAGCCCGAGCCTGGCGGCGCGGGCTGATAAAGCCGTAGAATTGTATAGAAAGGGTATTGTCAATAAAATATTGGTTACAGGAAGTAATACGCCCGGTGAAATGAGTGAAGCAGATGTAGCTTTTTATTATATAAAGCTTGAAAATGTAGATACTTCAGTGGTATGGCGGGAGACCAATACCACCTCAACGGCAGAGCAGGTTAGATTTATCAGAGATCAAATTTTTACAAAGAAAAATATTGGCATGGTTATAATTGTTTCCGATTCATATCATTTAACCCGTGTACGTGAGATGTGCAAGTTTTATAAAATAAGAACGGAACTCGCTGCCTCCGATTTAAAGTTAAACTTCCAGCATAATCTTTATTACAAAATGAAGGAAAGTATTGCGCTGTTGGTATTTTGGCTTTTTGCGTTATAAGCGGAAATAACCAACCCATAAAAATATTAAGTTAAAAAAATTATAATTTAACCCATAGTTATATTTAATTTTGAATTAGAGAAAGATTCTCGATATTTTTATATTCTTATTATTGATTAATTGCAGGTATTCCAAATTATGTCCCAGGTATTCAAAAGAAGAGTTGTAAGAGAGAAGGCGCTCCAAATACTTTATGCTTACAATCTGAATAAGGATTCTCTTGATTCTCTTATTGGTGTAATGACTTCCGACATAAATGATAAGACGGATAAAGAATTTGCTAATGACTTAGTGAATAGGGTTTTGGCTCATAAAGACGAACTTGATAAGCATATAAAATTCAGAGTAGACAATTGGGAAATGAACAGGATTGCACTTATTGATAAAATTCTTCTCCGGATGGGAATTTGCGAACTTCTTTACTTCCCGGATATCCCTCCTAAAGTTTCGATAAACGAAGCGATAGAAATAGCAAAGCTATATAGTACAGCCGGAAGCGGAAAGTTTATTAACGGCATACTGGATGTAATATTAACCGAGTTGAAAGATACCGGTAAACTAAATAAAACAGGGCGCGGCCTGCTGGAAGAAAGCATTTCTAAACCTTCCGCTAAAAAATAGTTTATGCAATCAAAGAGTAAAATTTTTTTCTGGACTCTTTTCGATTTCGCGAATACTTCATTTTCAGTTATCATTGTTACGGTTATATATTCCAGGTATTTTACTAATTATGTTGCGGGCGGTAAAACATGGTTATGGGGCTTTGCCGTAAGTATATCTATGGTTATTTCCGCTTTACTAAGTCCGCCAATGGGCGCCATTGCGGATTTATCGCGGAACAGGAAAAGGTTTCTTCTCTTATTCACTTTTATTTGCATAGTTTGTACCGCATTGATGTTTTATATCCGGAAGGGGGATGTATTATTAGGACTTGTTCTTTTCATTTTTGCTAATATAGGTTTTGAATCCGGGCTGGTATTTTATGATGCCTTTCTGCCAAACTTAACTGAAAAGAAAAATTTAGGACGTGTATCCGGTTATGGTTTTGCAATGGGCTATGTCGGCGCTCTTACAATTTTATTAATTATAATGGCTCTGCTTCCTGCATATTCATCTCCTAACTATTATTTTTATGTCAGGCTTTCATTTGTTGTTGCTGCGGTATTTTTCATGTTCTTTTCGCTGCCGCTTTTCTTTTTTGTAAATGAGCCGCAGATAAGCTCTCCGTTAAAGAAGTTTGCAGTAAAAGTTGGTATTAAGAAAAGCAGAGCGACTTTAAAAGCATTATTTATAAAACAGCAGTATCCATCTATATCACGCTTCCTGCTTGCTTTCTTTTTATATAACGATGCAATAATTACAATAATTGCCTTTGCATCGATATTTGCTTCGAGAGTTCTAAAGATGACTGACGCGCAGGTTATTTACTTCTTCATTATTACACAGAGTACTGCTGTCGGCGGTGCATTTATTTTTGGTATAGTTTCGGATCATATCGGACCTAAGAAAACAATAACCATTACTTTGATTATCTGGCTGTTGGTGGCAGTTGGGGCTTTCTTTGTCCGGTCGGTTTCTGAATTTTATCTTGTCGGTTTATCTGCCGGGCTGGCAATCGGCTCATCGCAGTCATGCAGCAGAAGCTTGATGGCGCTCCTTACTCCAAAGTCAAGGGAAGCAGAGTTCTTCGGCTTTTATGACGGCTTGTTCGGAAAATCATCCGCAGTAGTCGGCCCGTTATTTTATGGTATTATTGCCGATTTATCCAATCAACGATTTGCGGCGCTTGCAATGGGATTATTCTTTCTGTCGGGATTGATTATTCTGCAAAAAGTTGAAGTGCCTAAATATAAAGAGCAAAAAGAACTGACCGTTGAAGAGACGATTCAAAATTGAAAGATTCTCCGAAGATGTGGCTTTGTCTAAATATTTAAAAATTGTGGGATAAATGTTTTTGAATTTTAAACTGTTTTCATTACTATCAAAGTTAAATCATCATGAGCAGGGGAGGATCCCGTAAAATCGGATATGTTTTCCAGTATCAGTTCCTGTAATTTTTTTGCAGATTTATCTGCATTTTTCAGAATAACGTTCTTTAGCATATCTTCGCCGTATTGCTGCATATAATCATTCATTGCTTCCACAACCCCGTCGGTATAAAATATTAATATATCTCCGCTTTCCGGGTGAATTTTAATTTCTTCCAATGAATTTTCAAAAATAGAATTGCGGCTGAGTCCTATTCCCATTCCGCGCGGTATAACATTGCAGCATTTATGCTCTTTTATATGGTAATGAAGCAGGGGAGTGTGCCCTGCACGTGAGAATAAAATAGAACCGTCCGGCTCTATGCGGGCAAGGATGGTTGTAAAGAAAGAGCCTTTTTTAAATATCTTTATAAAGTTTTCATTTAAAAGAATTAAAATCTCTTTAGGTGAGTTATTATAGCTGATCAGGTTATGCAGCACTGCCTGAACCTGAGCCATGTGTAACGCTGCCGCCATTCCTTTTCCCGAAATATCTCCTATAACAATGTAAATAATTCCCGGTGAAGCTTCATTGGTTATAAAGTCAAAATAATCTCCGCCTACTTCCCGTGCTGCTTCGGAGTAGCAGCTTATATCATAAAATTTATTTTGAGGAGGCTCTTTCGGCATCAGCCCTATTTGAACTTCCCTTGCTATAGCAAGTTCGTCTTTTGCAACAAGCTTATCTGCAAGTTCAAAAGCCAAAAGAAGATTTATAAGTATGAAGCCTATAAAAGATAATTGATATTGTTCGGACAAAAAACCGTATATAAAAAGGAATAAACCGATCGTATAAAGAAGTCTTCTCACAGGGGTAAGCTGCTGCAGGAATTCGATAAATAAAGCACGCAAGAATTTAAAAAACTTCCGCGGGGTATTCTCAGTACCGGCGGAGTCTTTCATTTTCCTAACATAGAAATTGTAAAGCTCGGGGATGTCCCTTTTTATTAATTTTTCAATTTCTTTAAAACTTAAATCGCTTGTATAAAAATTATAAAGGCGGTTAAGCCGTTCTATAGGTTTCAATTATACCCTTTTGATAATTCAAATGAAATTATTCCTTTAAGAAATAACCAAACTTAACTTTTCTGCAGCTTTTAATAAAATTTCATCCCGCCTGGCAAAACAAATTCTTATAAGTTTCCGGGTATTCCCATCAGAATAAAATGGCGACACCGGAATTACCGCGACGCCTATACTTTTTGTTAAGTATTCTGCAAATTCAAAATCATTTTTATCTGATATCAAACAGCTTTGAATTTATTTTAGCGATTAATTGTGCTAAGGCTTTTATTTTTTTTTGAAAGGCTTTATCTAATCAACTTTATAATTACTATCATTAGGCCTTAATGCGTCATACATTTGTTTTAGCTCATCAAAAGCAAAGCGGCTTCCGCGCTGGGCTGCCATCCTGTAATACATAACTGCTTTTGCTTCATTTGTCTCTGTGCCGATGCCGTTCTCAAAACAATAAGCAAGAGTTTCCTGGGCAAGTATCGAACCTGCATCATCTGCTTTTTGAATTTCAGCAACAGTGTTTTGGAAATCTTCTGCTTTAACATAACCGAAGATTTCAGCAACCAATATTCTAAGAGATGCCTCGCGGCTGCCTAAGTTTTCAGAATGCTGCCAAATTGTTACAGCCTTTTCTCTGTCCTGCTTTAAAAATTTTCCTGTGTAAAGATTAAGTCCCAGCTCATTCAATGCAGGAATATAATTTAACGAAGCCGCCTTTTTCAAGAAGTTTAAGGCGTCTGTTTCAGTTATTTGGTTATCGATACCGGAAGAAAATAATCCGTACCAAACGAACATTGCTCTGGGATCATTATCTTCAACTTGTTTTTTCAACTGAACGAAGTATTTTTGGCTTCTGATCATCTTCCATAGTAAAACAGGAGAACGGGGTGAATCAAGTTTTATTGCTCTAAGGTAGTATACTGCAGCTTGCGTAAGATCTCTTTTTGTATAAAGACCGAGTTCACAAAGTTTGCCGAGTAGAGTTAATGCTTCCGGGCTTCCGGCTTCCCCAAATATGGCTAATGAATCTATTGCAGAAGGGTTAAATGCAAGTGTAGTATCTTTCTTATCATTTAGATGAAGTACATTTGCAAGCTTTTCATTTCCTTCATGTAAAATATCCTGTAACAATGTTTTGTTTGGAATTTCAGAAACGGTATCGGACACTGTATTAAAATCTATGAATACAAGATTTGTTGAAGAATTAAGCGATGTTTGATTATCCTGAGCTTGAAGATTTTTATTGCCGCTGTCTGATTGATCTGTGTTTGCATGAGTTGTATCGATCTTTGAAAAAGAAACACTTTTCTTCAATTCCGCAAGAGTTTCAGCAGCAGGCTTAAAGCCTCCATCGGCGGATTTTTTAATCCACTTATATGCTTCACTCCAATTTCTTTTAACCGCAAGATTATCTATGTATGAAATACCGATTATATATTCTGCCTGGGGCATGTTATTTTCGGCGGCAATGTAGAAATACTTAAAAGCTTCAAATGGATTCCAGTTTACGCCCCACCCGTTATTTACCATTATACCGTAATTAAAACAAGCCCCGGGTAAATTTTGTTCAGCTGCTTTATGAATCCAATATGCTGCTTTAACGGTATCGGCGGGTAATCCCATCCCTAAGATATATCTTATACCCAGTTCATGTTCAGCTAAAGGATTGCCCGCATTTGCGTCTTTGAAAAGGTTAAAACGCTGCCATAATTCGTAGGATATATCCGAATGATAATAAAAATATACTCTGCTATCCGGCCTATTCTTCTTGAATGCCAGGCTTGATGTAGAATCCTGCCCTAAAGAACTTGTTAGTCCGGTTAAAGAAATAAGTAAAACGATTAGAATTCTTATGTAGGAATGTACTTTATATGTCTTTTTCAAAATCAACAACGAATTATTTAAGGATCAAATTTCTATTTAGACGATTGCACGGCTATTTTAGTTTAAACTATATAATTACAAAATAATTAAGTTTAAATATATGATTTATTAGCATATTATTTGACTGAAAAAACTTCTCTTTTCGAATGTGATGCAAGTCGAACTGACGGCTTTATCGGCAAAGCAGATCAGCATGACGATATGACGATGGTGGTTATTAAAGTGGTTTAAAAAACCACCACCTTAGGCTACGGTTTCCTTCATTATTTTTATAAACCATTGAACTGTAAGAGCACTTAGTATAATAAAAATGACAAATGAAATAATCACTTCGTTGTTGGCAATATTGCCGTCACTTAGAAAGCGGGAGGCATTAACGGCATAGGTAAATGGATTAAGCATCGCAATAATTTGTATCGATTTCGGCGCAAAGCTAAGCGGCAGCATAGTTCCCGATAAAAGAAACAGCGGCAGAACAACAAAGTTTATAACGCTTGCAAGCACTCCGCCGTCTTTTACAATGAAAGCAGCCGTGTACGAAATTGAAGACAGGCAAGTTCCCATTAAAATAACAAGCATAAAAAGGAATATCATGCCGATTAAATTAGGTGTGAATCCGAAGAATAAAGAAACCAGGCAGACTATTAAACTTTGAATAAACAGCACGGTTACACTCTGCAAAACAAAGCCAAGGGCTAAAGAAAGCCTGTTTACCGGAGTGACACGGAGCCTCTCTATAAATCCCGATTCAAGCAAATCAAGCACGCCGAAGCCTGCATATGATGAGTTAAACATTGCTGTCATTATAATTAACCCGGGTACAAAAAACCTTGCTGTAGATTCTGCAGGGAAACCAGGCGCAGATGTTACGCCTTTTAAGAACGGCATAAACAAAAGAAGGTAAACCACGGGTTCAAATAGTCCGACAAAAATCCATAATGGGTTGCGGATTAAAATTCTTATTTCTTCTTTGAATATTATATATGTACTAACAAAAAATTCTTTCATATTTATTTCCATTCCGGTAAGAATTCAATTTCATCAGGAATTTGATAATCCTGACTGATAGTAGAGAACCTTGTGCAAATTATTAATTCATAAAATTGCCCCGGCATTTAGAGGCTGTGCGAAAATTATGGGTCAATATAATGAAATTAATATGAAGAGATAAATAAAACTAACATATTTATTTTGGAGGGAAAGCAAGAATAATTTCCATTGTGCTATTGCTCATATATTCGATTTTTTCTGCATTATAAGGAATTAAAAATTTATCTCCTGTATGAGCATTATGGATATTTGTTCCGGATAAGATAGAACCGCTGCCCCCTGTTACAACACCGGCGTAAAAGGTATCTGCCTTTTTTTCAAAACTACTTTGGACATTAATTTTATGAACCGAAAAACAAGTAGTATGAAGATTATCGATTAATATGCTTTCCGAGCCTCCGCTCTGTTCATCAAAAACTCTCGGCATGCAAAAATATTTTTTTTTGATCTCTTCAATTGATATCGATCTAAAATCAATCATATCCATTGCAAAATCGATACTGCGCCCCATGAAGCGGGCTTGATCAGGTAAAACATATCCTCCCTGTTCGAACTCGAGTCTGACGGCAAAATCGGTCGGTTCCATGATTTCTATCATGAAGACACCTTCGCCTATCGCATGAGGCAGCCCTCCGGGTACGATAAAAACATCTCCGGATTTTACCGGAATTTTTTCAAAACACGAAAGTATTTTTTCAATATCTTGATTTTCAATTGCAATCTTAAAATCTTCTCTGCCTATAGAATGTTGAAAACCAAGATAAATATACGGATTCTTTACTTCATCACGGGTACCGAGAATTACGTAAGCCTCCGTTTTGCCCGAGCTGCTGTTAAGATATTTTTGCGAAAATGAAATTGTCGGGTGCGCTTGAATGTGAAGCCGTATTGCCGAATCTAAAAACTTAAGCAGAAATTGAGTATTTGGTCCGTATTTTTTAAAATGTTCTTCCCCTAAAATTTCAGATGGAAATATTTCCATGATTTTTTTCAACGGCTCAATATTCCCGTTAAATTCTATATGTGAAAGTCCTTCAGTCTTAAATTCTTCTCTGCCCATATTGACCGCAAATGTTGTTGATGCAATCCAATCTTCGGGGAAGTGCGAATCGGCTGGATTACTTTTATCTTCAAGACGATCAAGAAATTTACCTCCGGGGTACGTCCGCCAAACCCTATTTGGCGGTAAAATTATGATATCCGGTGATTTCATTTTTCAATACTCACAAAGTTTTGGATATGAATAACTTATTCCTTTTGATTC
>Ga0182027_10006862_pt1 | contig 16932 bp, 12 predicted proteins | sample 712E1DmetaG_FD_121300 | JGI IMG/M metagenome (GOLD analysis project Ga0182027, IMG submission 121300) | Permafrost microbial communities from Stordalen Mire, Sweden - 712E1D metaG (Illumina Assembly) | ecosystem: Environmental > Terrestrial > Soil > Wetlands > Permafrost | place: Sweden... | reverse complement strand
TTTAGAGGCGTTTTTGCGCTATGCTCGGAAGCGCGGCCCCGAGATTCCATTGGAGCAGATCGTGGCCGATCATCTGGCCGGACTGCGTGCCGAAGAGCCGCCGATTACCCCGTGGCGTTTTGAACAGGTTCGTCTGGCGCTGCAGGTTTTCGAGCGAGGCATCGAACACTGGCGGTGGGAAACCGACGCGCATGGTCGCCTGACGCCCCGGTTCCGCATCAAATGCTCGGTAGAGTCTACGCCGGCTGCTGTGGCCGCGGAATCGCAGCGCGCCATAGACCGCTGGGCTGAACAACCGCAGAGGACACGGCCATCGATTGGAACAGCGGAGCGGCGGCCAACGGACTTCCAGCATGATCCGGTCAACTCCGGAAACAGGCCTCTCTTGCCGGCGAAATCCCCGGCTGCGCCAGACGGTCCTGTAGCCGGAGCGGCACCAAAAGATGCGGTCGAAGCGATTGATCGATTGCGGCGCGAGATCCGGCTGGCGCACTATTCATGGCGCACCGAACAGAGTTACACGGAAGCCGTGACGAGGTTTTTGCGATACTTTCCGAGCGCGGTGCCCGCAGAAATGACCGATGCGCACGTCAAGTCGTACCTGGAGCATCTCGCGGTCGAGCGCAACGTCTCCGCGAGCACCCAGAACCAGGCGTTCTCCGCGATTCTGTTTCTCTTCCGCCGGGTGTTGGGGCGCGAGCTGGGGGAACTTGGCGATACCCTCCGGGCCCGGCGGGTGCAGCGGCTTCCAGTGGTATTGAGCCGCGAGGAAATCGCCCGGCTGTTTGTCGCGACAAAGGGAACCACCGGTCTCATGATCCGACTGATGTACGGCACCGGAATGCGGCAGATGGAATGCCTGCAACTGCGGGTCAAGGAGGTGGACTTCGAACGGAATGCGATCCTAATCCGTGCCGGGAAGGGAAACAAAGATCGCACGGTGATGTTGCCGGAGGCGCTCAAGGACTCGCTGCAGGCTCACGTCGTCCGGCTCAAGGAGCTCTTTGCTTCCGACCGGCAGGCGGATGTTCCGGGCGTCTGGCTTCCGGATGCCTTGAGTGTGAAGTATCCCAACGCCGGGAAGGAGTGGGGCTGGCAGTGGGTTTTCCCCTCGAAACAACTTGGGGTCGACCCGCGCACCTTGGTCAGGCGCCGTCACCACCTCCACGAGAACGCGATTCAGAAGGCGATGAAAGAGGCGGTCACGGCCGCCGGCATCACGAAGCCAGCCGGCTGCCATACCCTACGGCATAGCTTTGCGACGCATTTGTTGGAATCCGGCGTTGATATCCGCTCCGTCCAGGACCTGCTGGGGCACAATTCCGTCGAGACGACGCAGATCTACACGCACGTGATGCAGAAGCCCGGGATGGGTGTGCGGAGTCCGCTCGACGGGCTGGCGAAGTAGCCCCGGCCGGCTCCACGGAGGCGAGGCGGGGTACGGCCCGTTTGACCAGCTCAGGGTACGGCGACCCCGGCCTACAACGGCCGGAACGATTCGCTGGCGCGCGCGAACCGATTGGTGTGCGGGTGTAGGAAGTCCGCTTGCGGGCGATCATCGGTCGCAAGCGACCTTCCTACATGATCCCGCATCGGCCCGCTAAGCCGGATCTATGCAGTCGGACCGCGCCTTACAGATGATGCCGGTGATCACCGAATAGTGTGTAGGGCCGGCGCTTGTCGCCGGGCCATAGTTCATTGGAAGAACGGCTCGCCGACAAGCGGCGGCCCTACATCCGACTGCATCGTTTCGGCTAAGCAGGCGAGGAAGCCTATGCCACGGTCATTCCTGGACGAGCTGCTGGACGAGCTGGTGGTTGCGATCGTAGATGCGGACCTTGAGCGGAGTGTGACCGGGCAGCGAATGCGTGGCGCAGCCGAGGCAGGGATCGTAGGCGCGGAAAGCCATCTCGACTTTGTTTAGCAGGCCCTCGGTCACGTGGCCGCCCTTGATCAGGCCTTTCGCGGCCTTCTCGACACTCATGGCAATGCGCGCGGCGTTGTTGCCGGTGGCCACGATCATGTTGGCCATCGTGATCATCCCGCGGGCGTCGGTTTTGTAGTGATGGAAGAGGGTGCCCCGGGGCGCCTCGACCACGCCCATGCCTTCGGATGGCACGGCGGTCGGAATGCGGCGCACATCCTGACTCGTGATTTCCGGATCGTTGATGAGTTGCTCAATGCGCTCGGCGGCCTGGATCATCTCGATCACGCGTGCCCAGTGGTTGGCCAGGGTGTGATGCACGGGTTTGCCGCCGAGGACCTTGAAGAACTCTTCATAGGCCGCCTGGGCCTTGGGCGTGGCCATGCCGTCGGCCGCGTTCAGGCGGGCCAACGGGGCGACGGAATAGATACTTGTGTCTGGACCCTCCACGAAGCCTTTCCAGCCGCGCTGCTTCAGATAGGTGAACTTCATGTAGCTCCAGGGCTCGACGTGCTCGGCCACGTAGTCGCGGTATTGCGACGGAGCGAACTTGCAAACTTCCTGGCCGTTGCAGTCCACGACGCGAATCTTCCCGTCGTAAAAGCTGACCTTGTTCTGCTCGTCCACCATCCCCATGTAGCAGGTCTTGTGGGTGAAGGTGTCCGATGTGATCATCTGCACGTAGTCCGGATTCCCCAGCACGATCTGCCGGAACACGGCAAGCGTCCACTCGGCGAACTCGATGCCATCCTTGGCGAGTTCCTTGAACTTCGGAAGGTCCTCCGCCTTGAGCGCCTTGCTCACGCCACCGGGCTGGCCGAGGACAGGATGAACGACCTTGCCGCCGAAATACGCGATCAGTTCGCGCAGCCGGCGCCGGGTGGCGATGACCTTCTTGCCGGCATCGAGGCCGACCTTGCCGATCACGCCGATGATGTTGCGCTGCTCCGGGGGCGCTTCCGGTCCGACGATGAAATCCGGCCCGCCCAGCACAAATACATGCAGCGCGTGATCCTCGAGCATGAACGTGTTGTAGACCAGTTCGCGGATTTTCCGGCCGGCTGAAGTGGGTTCGACCTGATAAAGGGCGTCGAGCGCCTTGGTCGAGGCCATGTGGTGCGCGGTGGGGCAGACGCCGCAGATGCGGCTCGTAATCTGCGGCATGTCTTCCGCGGGACGACCCAGGCTGAACACCTCGAAACCGCGGAGTTCCGGAACCTGCAGGTACGCGCGTTCAACGTCACCCTTGTCGTCGAGATAGATGTCGATCTTGCCGTGGCCTTCGAGCCGGGTGATCGGGTCGATCGTAACGTTGCGTTTGGCGGCCGCGTACGCCGCGTTGGCTCGCAGATTGCCGGCGTTGAAGGCTTGTTTCGTTGCGTCGTCCATGGGAGGAAAAGCGGAGAATCGGAAAGGCGGGAAAGCGAAAAACGGAGGGGTGGAAGGCAGAAGGCTGAAACGCTGAAAGCTGAAAGGCTGAAGGACTGAAGGACTGAAATCTGAAATTCGGAAGCCTAAGGCCAGAAGGCAGAAATCAGACGACCGATGTTAGCGACCAGTTGACGTTTGTCTTCCTTGGAACTTGTCACTTGGAACTTGGTACTCGGTTGGCAGACAGGTTCACCTTCCGCCGCAGCAGACTCTTGGCGAGGCCGTAGCGGTAGAACGTCCCGACGGGATCCGGGATGCCTTCGAGCACCTGGTTGATGCCCGCTTCGTCCTTCGCCTCAATGTTGGCGCAGAGCGACGAGAGAATCTTCGCGCCCTGATCGCGCACGCGGGAGGTGGGGCCGAAGCAGCCGGTGCACGGCATGTTGCCCTCGGTGCATTGCGCGCCGCAGCCGCTGCGGGTCGCCGGGCCCATGCAGACCACTCCCTGGGCGAGGAAGCATTTGGCGGGATCGAGCAGCTTCTGGTGGGTCCGCTTGAATTCGGTGAACGCGATATCGGATGGTTTGCTCGCCTTGCGGGAGCACTCTTCGCAGAGCGCGGTGTCGGGCGCCAGGACTGCGCCCTTCGGCGGGATCTGGCCACTCAACAACGCCGCGAACGCAGCCTTGGTCAGATTCGGGGTGGGCGGGCAACCTGGGATGTAGAAGTCCACGTCGACCACCTGATCCAACGAACGCACCACATTGCGCAGTTCCGGCAGGTGCGGGTGGCGACCGTTCTCCTCGAACTTGAGCTGCGGGCGGACCTTTGCCTCGTTCACGACCGTGGGCGCGTCCTCGTAGTTGAATTTCAGAATCTGCTCGCGCTCAAACTGGTTGGCCAGGCTGGGAATGCCCCCCAGGTGCGCACAGGAACCGTAGGCGATCAGATACTGGCTCTTCCGGCGCAAGAGACCGGCCATTTCCTCCTGCTCGGATGAGCGGATCGCGCCGTTGAGCAGCGTGGCGAAGATCGACTTGTCCGCCATGGCCTGGACGTCCTTGTACTTGAAGTCCATTGCCACCGGCCAGAGGACGATGTCCACCTTCTCGACGACGCCGAGGATATCCTCCGCGAGATCGACCACGGTCTCTTCGCAACCGCCGCAGGAGGCGCACCAATAGAAAGCGACTTTGGGTTTAGACATGGGCGACCTCCAGTGTTGGAAATTTGAATCTCGAAGCTCGAAATCCGAAACAAGCACCGAAATCCGCATCGCAGGACGGCCAGACGGCGCGCCGTGTGGATGCGGCCCGATTGCGAACTCGTAGAGCCGAAGATTCCGTTTTGCTCATTCGTATTTGCGTCATTGAGATTTGTTTCGGACTTCGAGTATTGCGCCGGGCTATTTGGCCGCTGCCACCGGCTCCTGGCTTTCGACCTCGCCCGCATCGCCGGTCCGCCGGGCAAGTTCGCTGACTTCCTGGTCCCAGGTGGCAAACGCCTGGGGCATCCCGAGCGGACCGAGCGCCTTGATCTGGGCGGTCATTTCGTTGACGACGGTCTTGACCCGCTCGCCCTCGGCGGCGGAAATCCACTCGAGCCGCACCCGCTGTTCGGCAATCCCGAGGTCCTTAAGGAGGCGTTTGAGCAGCTGAAAGCGGCGGAGCATCTTGTAGTTGCCCTCGACGTAGTGACAGTCGCCGGGGTGGCAGCCGCCGATGAGCACGCCATCGGCGCCTTGGCGGAAAGCGTCGAGGATGAACTGCGGGTCGACGCGGCCCGAGCACATCAGGCGGATCACCCGGGTAGTCGACGCGTATTTGAGGCGCGACACTCCGGCGAGATCGGCGGCGGTGTACGTGCACCAGTTGCAGAAAAAGGCTATGATCCGCGGAGTCCAAGCGGCGGGTGAGGGTGGGGTGAGTTCACTCATGTTTCGGATTTCGGGCTTCGGATTTAGTCAGCCAGCACGCCTTCGATTTCGCTGAACACTTCCTCATCTTCGAAGAGATTCTGCGCGATCGAGCCAGAGGGGCAGGAGCTGACACAAGTGCCGCAACCCTTGCACAGGGCCTCGTTGATGACCGCCTTCTTGGTCGCTTCGTCGAAGGTGATGGCGGTGTACGGACAGAGCGGGAGGCATGACTTGCAGCCGCAGCAATCCGGAAGGACGTACGCGGTATTCGGCTCCTGTTCGACATGGCCCTTGTCGATCAGGACCATCGCCTCGGCGGCCGCCGCGCCGGCCTGGGCGACGGTGTCCGGGATGTCGCGCGGGCCCTGGCAGCAGCCCGCGATGAAAATGCCGTCGGTGAACGTATTGACGGGGGCGAGCTTTGGGTGGCGCTCCAGGAAAAAACCCTCCGTGCCACAGCTCATGTTGAAGAGACGGCGGACGTCCTGGGCATCGGCCTGCGGCTCGAGACCGGTGGCCAGCACCACCATATCGACGGGAATGCGGCGCACAAATCCAGCCAACGTATCTTCGACCCGAATGACGAGCTTGCCTTCCTCCTCCGGGGTCATGCCCCAATCGGTGACTTCGCCGACGCGGCCCCGCACAAAGTGGACGCCTTCCTCGTTCAGCTTGTCGTAGAACTCCTCGTAGCCTTTGCCCGGGGCGCGGATGTCGATGTAGAAATTGTAGATCTCGGCTCCTGTGTGCTCCTTGAGCAGGTGGGCCAGCTTCATGGAGTACATGCAGCAGACGCGTGAGCACCAGCGGTTGGTCTTCTTGTCGCGGGAGCCGACGCAATGGATGATGCCGATGGCCTTGGGCTGACGGCCGTCGCGCAGGATGACCTCGCCCGAGGTCGGACCGGATGCGTTGACCAGACGCTCGACCTCCATCGCCGTGTACACATTCGGATAGACACCGTAGCCGTAGGGCAGCACCCGTTTGGCGTCGAAGGTCTGGAAACCGGTGGCGACGATGATCGTGCCGACCTTGATTTCGGTGAACTGCTCCTTCTGCTTGAAATCAATTGCCTTCCGGTCGCCGCAGGCTTCGACGCAGGTCTTCTTGCACTTGTCGGTCAGCACGCCGCGCTTGAAGTTCAGGCAGACGTCGGGATCGATGAGCACCACCTGGGGCGTCGCCTGCGGGAACGGAATGTAGACCGGCTTGCGCTTGCCCAGGCCTTCGTTGAATTCATCGGTGAACTTGGGCTCCTTGTAGATGCAATTGGCGACGCATTCCTGGCAGCCGGTGCACAGGTCTTCGTTGATGAAACGCGCCTTGCGCTTGACCATGACCGTGTAGTTGCCGACGTAGCCGTCCATCTTCACCACCTCGGAGTAGCTCCAGAGCGTGATGTTTTCATGGGCTCCGACCGAGGACATCTTTGGCGTAAGAATGCAGGCGGCGCAATCGAGCGTGGGAAACGTCTTGTCGAACTTGGCCATATGGCCGCCGATCGACGGTTCCCGTTCCACAAGGTAGACCTTCTTGCCGGCGTTGGCCAGGGTCAGCGCGGCATGGATACCGGCGATGCCTCCCCCGACCACCAAGACGTCGGGGTTGACCGGCACCTGCTTGACCTCGAGCGCCTTGTGATGCGCGACCCGCCGAATGGCGGCGCGCGCCAGCGCCTTCGCCTTGGCGGTGGCCTCCTTGCGGTCGGTGTGCACCCACGAGTCGTGCTCGCGGATGTTGACCATGTGGAAGAAGAACGGATTGAGCCCGCCAGCGGCGACCGCGGTGCGAAAGGTGTGCTCGTGGAGCAGGGGAGAGCACGAGGCAACGACCACGCGGTTGAGATCGAACTCCTTGATGTCCTTTTGGATCAGCTCCTGTCCCGGATCCGAACACATGTATTTGTAATCCCGAGACAACACGACGCCCGGGAGCTTCTCAACGTAGCTGGCAACCTCCGGACAATCCACCATGCTGGCGATGTTGTGCCCGCAGTGGCAGACGTAAAAACCGATCCGTATGTCTTGCTTAATGCTGACCATGGGAGTTGTCGCTTGCGGGGTTTAGACTTGAATTGTCAGGCGGGAACCGGCGTGGCGGCGGCCGGGAGTGGCGGACGCCACTTGAACGGCACGGCCACCCGGTTCAGTCCGAGTTCCTTGTCGGACAAACCGAACGCCAAGCCCATCAACTGCGTGAAATAGACGGTCGGGACCAGAACGTCGCCGTACTGCGCCTTCAATTGGGAGTGGTAGCCGTCGAGGTTGAACTGGCAGAGCGGGCAGACGGTGGCGATGCAGTCGGCCCCCCGTTTCTTGGCTTCGTTGAGCAGAATGTAAACGAGGCGGATGCCCGCTTCGGGCAGCGTACCGGTCAGGCTGCCGCCACAACATTTGGTCTTCAGCGGATAGTGGACCAACGTGGCGCCCAGGGCTTCCATGAGCCGGTCCATGGTTGTCGGGTTGTATTGGTCGTCGAAGGTGGCGTAGGGGCGGACGATCTGGCAGCCGTAATACGTGGCAACCTTCAGGCCCTTGAGCGGTTTCTCGACCTTCTGTTTGATGGCCTCCAAACCAACGTCGTTAAGCAGGATGTCCAGCGGATGCCTCACCGGGGTGTCGCCGCTGTAATGCAATCCCACGGCGTTGAGGGCCCGGTCCATGGTCGCCTTCATCGCCGGATAATCGTGGAAGTAATGCTTCGCTTTATTCAGCACCAGATAACAGGCGGCGCACGGCGCCATGACCTGATTCAGACCGCTCTTTTCCGCCAGCGCCAGATTCCGGGCGGCGAGCACGCAGGCCTTGACTTCATCCACGGCCATGTAGGCGGTGGCCCCGCAGCAATTCCAGTCGTCGAGTTCCTGGAGCTCGACCCCGAGGTGCTTCATCACCGGGAGAAGCGATTCCTCATAAGCGCGACCGAGGCCTTTCAGCGAACAACCGGGAAAATAGGAGTATTTCATGCTCAAGATCCTTTCTGGTCATCGACGGCGTCCATCATGCGGGCGATGTCCCCGTGATGCTTGATCTTCTCCGTCACGAGCGAGAAGCGTCCGGTCTTGATCAGATCGATGCCGAGCCGCCAGTTGCCGAGCGCCGCCAGCCAGCTCGTCTTCATGAACAGCTTGATGACGAGGATCATCTCCGTGATCCGTCCGTTCTTCTTCACCATTTCACTGAAGTCGTAAGCGAGGATGGGTATCGGAAAACGTTTCGGAAAGATGCCCTCGAGGATGGCCCGTTGCTTGAGTTCATACATGATGTCCGTGATTCTGATCTCCTGCGGACATTCCACCGTGCAGGCATAACACGAGGCGCACAGCCAGATGGTGCGGCTCCGCAGCACCTCGTTCTTGAAGTCGGCCCGGGTCAAGGCCATGACCTGGCGCGGGGTGTGGTCCATATAGATGCTCAACGGACAGACACCGGAGCAGGTGCCGCATTGGATGCAGCTCTGGAGCTGTTCACACCCCGGCACGCTCATGATCTCGCGGCCAAAACCTCGCACCCGGTCGGCTTCATATTTGATCGTCGGCCGCATCTTCATGATCGGAACGCTCTCCTCGCCGGGCCTTTGCACATTTGGCCGGTCGCTCGATCGGGTCGGAACGGTTGCTTTTTTCGTGGCGGGAGGTGTTGTCATCGATTTGACCATGGGTACAAATTCGTCAGGACGCGCAAAAACATTCGCGACCGTGATCGGATGAACAGGGGAGAGTAATTGGGGTGGGGTTGTTCCTAAGACTTCGCACGTCCACCAATACGACGCGCGACGCTATATTGTTTAGAGCCCTGGTATGATGGGGCGAGTAAAATCAACGGGTCGCGCCCATGCGCTGTTCCCCGTTTCTGCGCCGGGATTCGGCCTGCAACCGGGAGCAAGAGTCGTCTCGACTCTTTGGAAACAGTGCTTGCTGGGTGGCCGCGAGCGCCAGCGAGTGGATCCCGAGCGGCTGACCGCTCGCTGGCGCTCGCAGCCACCTCCTGGGCAGGTATTGTTCCCGCCCAAGGCGAAACCCGGTCTGTCGTAGCGACTGTGTGGATCCGGATTGGCCTCAGGGGGTTACCGTCGTAATCCCCAAAAGAGCTCCCAATGCCTGACCCGCGGCCAGACCGCCGTCGTTGGGAGGCAGATCGCGGTGGCAGAGGACCTTAAGTTTGGCCGCTCGCAACGCTTTGCCGGTCTCATCCAACAGGAGCGCATTTTGGAAGCATCCTCCGCTAAGAACCACCGTCTCGATTCCCACCCTCACCGCCACGTCTCGGATGCTGCGCGCCAATCCAGCCTGAAAGCGCGCTGCAAGCCGACCGGGCTGGACTTTGGGCTTCGCCGCCATGATTTCCGCCAATGCGGGCCGCCAGTCGATCTGCCAGAATTGCCGCTCGTCGAGTGCTATAATGGGCATGATTAACCCTGCTTCTTCCTGCGAAGCGGTGGCGGCTGCGAACTCCACGTCCATCGCCGCCTGGCCTTCAAACGAGCACCGTTGCCGCAATCCAAGCAAAGCGGCGACGCCGTCAAAAAGACGTCCAACGCTGGTGGTCACCGGTGCCTGGACTCCGCGATTCAGCAACGAAAGCAGGACGGCGATTTCGGACTCGCCGAATCCCAGGGATTGCGCGAGCGGCGCCAGGCGTGTGGGATCGTGGCCGACCGCTTCGTGCAGCAGGCCGAGGGCGGTGCGCCGGGGTTCCCGGACCGCGGCCTCGCCCCCGGGAAGCCGGAATGGCAGCAGGGAGGCGACCCGTTGCGCGGTGCGGGCTTTGCGGTCGACGACGATGAATTCCCCTCCCCACACCGTTCCGTCAGGGCCGTAGCCGGTGCCGTCCCAGGCGACGCCGAGAACGCGCTCCGGTCCGCCGTCATGCTCCAGCAGGCAGGCGAGCACATGGGCGAGATGATGTTGCACCGTTGTGACCGGCAGCCCGAGGCTGTGGGCGAACCGCGTCGAAGCGTAGTCGGGATGGGCATCGCAGACGACGCGGGAGAAGCGCCCTCCATACAGCGATCCCAGCAGCGCCACTGTCCGGCGGAACGCGTCCATCGAAACCGGATTGGAAAGGTCGCCGATGTGCGGACTCAGCACCACGTTTCTCCCGGCCGTCACGGCCACCGTGTTTTTCAAATGACCGCCGACACATAGCAAGGGCTCCGGGGTTTCGGTATCGAGCGGCAACGCGAACGGGGACGGGGCGAAACCGCGGGCGCGCCGCAGAACAATCCAGGTGCCGGCCACCCGGCGCACCACGGAATCATCCACCGGCCGGGCGATCGGCCGGTCATGCACCAGAAACAGATCCGCGATCGCCGCCAGACGCCTTTGCGCTTCGTCGTTGTCGGTGCAGAGCGGTTCTTCCGAAAGATTGCCGCTGGTCGCCACGACCGGCCGCCCTACTTTCTCGAGCAGCAACACGTGCAGCGGCGTATACGGCAGCAACGCGCCGATCCATGGATTGCCGGGGGCGACGGAGGCGGCGACGGCGGGAATGGAGGGCGGAAGCAACTCGCTGGCAATCGTAGCTACGGTGACTCGGCGGCGGCGCACCAGGACAATCGGAGCTGCAGCTGACGTCAGCCAGCGCTCGTCGTCTGCTTCCAACACCGCGGCGGCCTGCAATGACACCAGCGACGGGAACATCACGGCCAGCGGCTTCTCCTCGCGATGCTTCCGGCGCCGCAACTCGCCCACCGCTGCCTCATTGGTGGCATCGACCATCAGATGGAATCCCCCGAGCCCTTTCACCGCCACGATCCGGCCGGCGCAGAGGGCTTCCGCGGCCATGGTAATCGCGTCATCGCGGCTCGCCAGCGGCTGTCCGCCTGCATCCAGCAGTTCGACCTGCGGTCCGCAGACCGCGCAGGCGTTCGGCTGGGCATGATAACGCCGATTTGCCGGTTCATCATACTCGCGCCGGCACGCAGGACACATGGGGAAGCCGGCCATGGTCGTGTGCGGCCGGTCGTACGGCAGTTCGCGGAGGATTGAATAGCGCGGCCCGCAGTTGGTGCAGTTGATGAAGGGATAACCGTGCCGGCGGTCGGCGGCGTCGGAGAGTTCCCGCCGACAGTCCTCGCACAGCGCCAGGTCAGGCGTGACAGCGGCCGTCGGCTGGGTCTCGGGCGAAACGCTGGGCAAGATGACAAAGCCGGGGCCGGGCGTCGCGGTGGTCCACCCGATCTCCCGGTCCAACATCGAGGTTACGGCGGCAATCCGGGCGGCGGGCGGCGACTCCGAGCGCAACCGGGCGGAAAAATCTTCCAACACCGCTGCCGGCGCGTGGGCGCGGATCGTGACTCCATGGCCATCGTTGCGGACCCACCCGCACACCCCAAGCCGGGTCGCCAATCGGACCACGAACGGCCGGAATCCCACGCCCTGCACGGTGCCGGTGACGACAATGATGCGAACTTCGTCGGGCATCATCGAAGAGAATGGTCTCTTGCCTTCACAGAGGGAGGAGCCTGCTTGCCGGCGATCAAAGAGGCCGCCGCAAGCAAACGTAGGGGCGCAGTCTCGCTGCGCCCATCTCCCGGGCGCGACAAGATCGCGCCCCTACGAATTTCCCATCGAAATCATTGCGGCGCGTGACGACCGGTCGACGACTTTTCACAACAGCCCCCGCAGATACGCGAGCCAACGGTCGAATCCTTCGCCCGTGCGGGCGGAGAGTTCGAAAATGTCCGCCTGGGGCGCCACCCGCCGGATGTTGGCCAGCGCCGCGGCACGATCGAAACCCAGCGCCGTCGCGATATCGATCTTGTTCAAGATGACTGCGTGGGCACTCGTGAAGATCGGTGGGTACTTGAGCGGTTTGTCTTCGCCTTCAGTGCACGACAGGAGCGTGATGCGACGGTTCTCGCCGAGGTCGAACGAAGCCGGGCAGACCAGGTTGCCGACGTTTTCGATGAACAGCAATCGGACGCCCTCGAGCGGCAGCGCCGCCAGGCCCCGCGCGATCATCGAGGCGTCCAGATGGCAGGTGCCCCCGGTTGTGATCTGGGCGACCGGCAATCCGGGGCGCCGGAGCCGCCGTGCGTCGTTGTCGGTCTCGAGATCGCCGACGAGCACGGCACAGCGCACCTCGCCGGCCAGCGCATCGAGGGTGCGCTCAAGCAGCGCCGTCTTGCCCGCTCCGGGGGAGGAAACGAAATTGAGGGCGCGGATTCCGCGCTTCTTCAGAACGGCGCGATTTTCCGCGGCTTGCTGGTCATTCTGGTCGAGCAGGCGCACCTGCAACTCAACGGTCCGCCTGCTGCCGGGCACCGGATCCCCTGGCGGGGTCACCGGCGTGTCGTCCGGCTCACGGACGTCGACAACGATGACGTCATTCGCGCCGGGGACGCTAGTCAGGGCTGGCTCGGTTTTTTTGGGGGGCATGGCGTCAGGTCATTTCGAGGCGGATGAGATCGAGCTCACGGCCTTGTTTGAGGGTGGAACACAGCTGGCCGCACGTCGGGCATTCAAAGAAGTGATCCGTGTCGGGGACGAAATCCCGCTGGCAGGTGGGACAGTAGGCGAGGGCTGCGACTGAGTCAATTTGCACGGCGGCGCCCTCGGCCGGCGTGCCGGGCAGGATGGCAGTGAACGCAAAACGTAACGCCTCTGGATCAACCCCCGAAAGTGCGCCGACGCGGATCACCAGGCTCAGCACCCGCGTCGCCTTGGCTGCGGTCGCTTGGGTCAGCGCCATCTCCAACGCCGATTCGGCGATACCCAGTTCGTGCATAAGCAAAAATGTTGGCTTTGCTCCTCTGAAAGTCGAGCCGACATGCCCGGCTAGAAGAAGAATAGTTTATTCAATGAACTGATAGTCTTATAAGGTTTGATGTAGGTTGGGAGTTTGCCAGTGTTATTTAAGTTAATAAATAACCCCGAACCCCCCGCTCCGTCCGGTTGCGTCCGCCCGGTGCGATCAGCCAAGGATCGTCATGAATGTATTGGAATCCCCGTCCCGAACCGGTGGTCCGACGATTTGGGAGGAAATGCACGCGCGCGGCGTGAGCCGGCGTGATTTTGTCAAGTTCTGCACCTGGATGTCGGCTTATCTCGGCCTGGCGTCGAGCGGTGTCGCCGACGTGTTGAAAGCCTTGGAGAAGAAGCGGCGGCTGCCCGTGGTCTGGCTGCATTTCCAGGAATGCACTTGTTGCAGCGAATCCTTCATCCGCTCCTCGCATCCGATCGTGGCGGACATCCTGCTCGACAAGGTGTCCCTCGATTACACCGAGACCTTGCAGGCGGCCGCCGGTTTTCAGGCGGAGGAATGCCTGCACCGGACCATGAAGGAATCTCGCGGCGAGTATCTGCTGATGGTCGAGGGTTCGGTGCCCATGGCCGAAGACGGCGCCTATTGCGTCATTGGCGGCCGCAGCGCGCTCGATATCGTTCAGGAGGCTGCCGCAGGGGCGAAGGCGATCGTCGCCTGGGGCAACTGTGCTTGCGCCGGCTGCGTTCAGGCGGCCAGGCCCAATCCGACGATGGCCCGGCCGATTCACCAGGTCGTCACGGGCAAGCCCATCATCAACGTCCAGGGCTGCCCGCCGATCGCCGAGGTGATGGCCGGCGTCGTGGTGTACCTGTTGACCTTCGACCGTATCCCCCAACTGGATGCGCTCGGACGCCCGAAGGCCTTTTATTCGCGGCGCGTGCATGACACCTGTTACCGCCGGCCCTATTACGACGCCGGTCTTTACGTCGAGTCCTTTGACGACGAGAACGCCCGCCACGGTTACTGTCTCTACAAGATGGGCTGCCGTGGGCCGACGACGTACAATTCCTGCGGCGTGATCCGCTGGAACAATGGGGTCAGCTATCCCATCCAGTCCGGCCACGGCTGCATCGGCTGTTCCGAGGCGGGTTTCTGGGACAATGGCCCCTTCTATCAGCGCCTCGCCAGCTTCCCTGGCTTCGGCATCGAGACCACGGCTGACCAGATCGGCCTGGCGGTCGGAGCGGCCGCGATCGCGGGCGCCGCCGCCCATGCGATCCTGACCAACGTCCGCAAACATCATGAGATCGGGGAACAGGCGGGCGAATCGGCCAGCCTCGCGCCGCCGCCCGCCGTGGCGGAATCCGACGAGCAAGCGAAGGAATAAACCATGAGCACACGCATCGTTGTCGATCCCATCACGCGCATCGAGGGTCACCTGCGCATCGAAGCAGAGGTCAAGGACGGTCGCATCACGGATGCCTGGAGCGCCGGCACCATGGTTCGCGGCATCGAAATCATCCTGAAGGGCCGCGATCCACGCGACGCCTGGGCCTTCACTGAACGCGTCTGCGGCGTCTGCACCACGGTGCATGCGCTCGCCTCCGTGCGGTCGGTCGAGGACGCCCTTGGGATTGCTGTCCCGCCCAACGCAGAGCTCATCCGCAACCTGATGTTTTGCGCCCAGTACATGCAGGACCACGTGGTGCATTTCTACCACCTGCATGCCCTGGACTGGGTGGATGTGGTCAACGCGTTGAAGGCCGATCCGGCGGAAACATCGCGTATTGCCCAGAGCATCTCGCACTGGCCCAAGAGTTCTCCGCAGTACTTCCATGACCTGCAAAAACGTCTGACTTCCTTCGTGGAGACCGGCCAGCTCGGCATCTTCGCCAATGCCTACTGGGGGCATCCGGCCTACAAGCTGCCGCCCGAGGTGAATCTCATTGGCGTTGCCCACTATCTCGAGGCGCTCGAATGGCAGAAGGAGATGGTGAAGGTGCACACGATCTTCGGCGGCAAGAATCCTCATCCGAACTACCTCGTGGGCGGAGTGCCCTGCGCCCTCAATATCGACGAGGCCAACGCGATCAACGCCGAGCGCCTCGCCTATGTCGGCCGGCTGTTCGAGGAGGGGGCGCGGTTTGTGGAGCAGGTCTATCTTCCGGATCTGCTGGCGGTCGCCCCGTATTATCTCGATTGGACCCAGATTGGCGGCGGCGTGTCCAATTATCTCTGCTACGGCGACCTGCCGACCAACGGCTTTGCCGATGTGGCGCGCTTCAAATTCCCGCGCGGCGCCGTCCTCGACCGCGATCTCAGCCAGGTCCACCCCGTCGATCCGCGCGATCCGGACGGCGTGCAGGAATCAATCGCCCACTCGTGGTATACCTATCGCGGGGGCGAGGACAAGGCACTGCATCCCTGGGCCGGAGAGACGAAGTTCAATTATACCGGTCCGAAGCCGCCGTATGAGAACCTGAACGTTGACGGCAAATATTCCTGGCTGAAGACCCCGCGCTGGAAGGGCCACGCCATGGAAGTGGGCCCGCTCGCGCGCATGCTCGTCGGCTATGCGTCCGGGCAGGAGGAGATCAAGGAGGCGGTGACCGAGACCCTGGCGGCCCTGAAGGCGCCGCCGGCGGTGCTGTTCTCGACCTTGGGCCGCACTGCGGCGCGCGGCATCGAGACGCGCCTGATCGCCCGCTGGGCCAAGGAATTCTACGGCCAGCTGATCGCCGACATCCGCAACGGCGATTCGCGGACCTTCACCAAGGAGAAATGGGAACCGTCCACGTGGCCCGCCGAGGCCCGCGGTGTTGGCCCCTCCGAGGCGCCGCGCGGCGCGCTGGCCCACTGGATTGTCATCAAGGACCGGAAGATTGAGAACTACCAGCTCGTCATCCCGAGCACCTGGAATGCATCGCCGCGGGACGGCTCCGGCCAGCGTTCGCCCTACGAGGCTGCGCTCATCGGCACGCCGGTGCATGATCCGGCCCAGCCGCTCGAGATCCTGCGCACGGTGCATTCGTTCGACCCGTGCCTGGCCTGCGCCGTGCATCTCTACGACGACCAGGGCGGCAAAGTCGGCGAGGCGTCCACCAGTCCGGCGGTCTGAAAGGAGAAATCACGATGACTCCTGAAGCATCCCCGGCGGTCCAGCCCGCGGCGGCGGCGCCCGTGTTTAGGCGGGTTTATGTCTGGGAGCTGCCGGTGCGAATCTATCACTGGCTGAACGCGCTTTGCGTGCTCGTGCTCACGGTCACCGGCATTCTGATTGCCCATCCGCCGGCGTTTGCGAGCGTGACCGAGGCGTCGTTCAGCTACTGGTTTGGCATCAACCGCTTCATCCACTTTGCCACGGCCTACGTGTTCTTCTTCAACTTTGCGTTCCGGATCTATTGGGGTTTTGTCGGCAATCAATTCTCGGACTGGCGGAATTTCCTGCCGCTGCGAAGCGCGCAGTTCCGGCAGGCGGGCGCCGTGCTTCGGGTCGACGTTCTCCAGGCCACCAACAGGCCGATTGACGCCGTTGGCCACAACTCCCTGGCGTACTTCACTTACTTCCTGATGTTCCTGGTCTTCCTCTTCCAGGTCATCAGCGGTTTCGCGATGTATGCCTCGATGAGCAAGTCGTGGTTTCCCCAGCTTTTCGTGTGGGCGGTGCCGCTCTTCGGCGGCGATTTCGCCCTGCGGCAGTGGCACTACATGGCCATGTGGTTCTTTATCGTGTTCACGATTGTCCATGTCTACCTCGTGTTCTACCACGATTACGTCGAGGGACACGGGGTGATGTCGTCGATGGTCGGAGGATGGAAGTTCGTCCGTCCGGACATGCTGAAAGGCAACGGCCGGTCCTGGTTCCCGCTCTCGCCCCGATCGCCGCGGAGCGAACAAAAGTCTGCGCCCCGGCGGCCCTCATGATGGCATCCGGCCGTCGATCGAGTCCGACCGGAAGAACGGAGCGGCGCGGCGGACACGGAGGTCCGCCCTCCAATTCGCCTTTTGTG
>Ga0182027_10006861_pt1 | contig 16933 bp, 11 predicted proteins | sample 712E1DmetaG_FD_121300 | JGI IMG/M metagenome (GOLD analysis project Ga0182027, IMG submission 121300) | Permafrost microbial communities from Stordalen Mire, Sweden - 712E1D metaG (Illumina Assembly) | ecosystem: Environmental > Terrestrial > Soil > Wetlands > Permafrost | place: Sweden... | reverse complement strand
TATCAAGTCAACAGAGTTGTCTTTGAGCTTTTTGAGTTCTTTACGACAATCGCCAAGTAATAACCGGGTTTCAACTTTTGGCATCTTAGCACTCGAATGCATCGTTTTCTTCAAGTTCAATTTTGTCAATTGAAAACTTATACTCCTGCTGCTCAACAGGTGTTGAAAGATCAGACTCACCAACAAAAAATTCTGCGAGTCTCTTTGCGCTTTCGGAATTTTCTGCTTGAATGGTAATTAAATATGTTCGCGCTAATCCAATTTTGTAAGTGGCCATAATTCACTCCTCGTTTTCTCTTTATTGATAAGCACAACAAGATTATACCTGTGCTCCTCAAAAATTACGTAGATCATTGACGAGTATATACAGAGAGTAGCTGCCACCTATAGCGCTGCCAAGATGGATAAAAAACTTGCTGCGAGCCGACAGTGCATCCTAGATACTTTTGGCGGTAATGTGCGACTTACTAAATGCAAGCCGCACCTCTTTTTCAGCGCTTCCGATATATTTGGGCGATGTGGCAATCGCCGAGCATCAAACGAGCCTCAATATGTTTCATAAAATGATTATATCCCAACACTTTTAACGTTGTTATCTGTAAACGTCTGAAGACGACACCTATTTTAATTTGATTGCCGGACGAAGCAAGGCAGTTACCAGCCTGACCGCATTCTGAACATCCGCATAATCTACCATCTCGGAAGGCGAATGGACATAACGGCAGGGAATGGAGATGCAGCCCACCGGTATGCCGGCGCGAACCAATTGCATGGCACGCGCGTCGGTGGTGCCTCCCAGCAGTACTTCGCGTTGATACGGAATTCTGTTCTTTTCCGCGGCGGCGATCATCCAATCCACAATGCGCGGGTCTGATAACATCCCGCCGTCACGGATCTTGATGGCAGGGCCTTTGCCGAGGGCAACATCGAAGTCGCGCTGGCCGGGTGTATCGCCCCAACCGGTCACGTCAATCGAGAAACCCAGGTCGGGATCAATGCCATAGGCGGAGGTCTGCGCACCGCGCGTTCCGACCTCCTCCTGGGTGGTAAAGACAAAATAGACTTCGTTGGAGGTGGACTTTAAGGCGCGCAAGGCTTCCACCGCGACCGCACAGCCGATGCGGTCATCCATGGACTTGGCCACCACCCGCCCGCCCAAATCCAGAAACGGTCTTTCGAAGGCGGCCACATCGCCGGTCTTAACCGGGCAATCGTCCCTGTCTGTTACGCCCACATCAATGAACATTTTATCGAGCGGCGGCAGATCGTTGCCAACCACCCCGCCATCCAGGCCGATCACGCCGCGCGTACCGTTCATGAAGCGCACGCGCCCGCCGGGCAGGTTGCGCGGGTATACGCCGCCAATACCAGTGAACCGTACAAAACCCTTGTCATCCACATGCGTGACCATCAGGCCAATTTCATCCATGTGGGCGGCGACCATCACGCGCGTACCGCCCTTCCCCTTGCGGGCGATGAGATTGCCCAAGGCATCCACGCGGATTTCGTCTGCAAATTCCCTGATCTCGGAACGGATCACACCCTGGATGGCATCTTCGTAACCGGAGGGACTGAAGGTATCGGTCAGTTTTTGAATGAGCGGCTTCATGGCATTCCTTGTATTGATTCGGTTTTTATCAATGATCTGTGTTCATCTATGGCTAAGAAATTTCAAACACTCTCAGAGAGTTCCACTGTGATAATAAACAACCTTGCATCTCGCTATCGCTTCAAGAGTGCGGGTGTGATTTGACGGATGGCTGTATGCAGCAATACCAGCGTATTCTTCCAATCGTCAATGCGGGCCACGCTCATGGCGGAGTGAGTATAACGATGTGGAACAGAAACGGAAACGACCGGCACGCCCACACCGGTGCGCTGGATACTGCCGGCATTCGTCCCACCCCCGCCCGGCTGGCGGATTTGATAAGGTATCTTTGCCTTCTCCGCAACGTTTTGTATGAAATGAACCAGGCGCGGATCATCCAGCGTGGAAGAATTGGAAACATAGATCGCCGGTCCGAGGCCGAGTTTGGTGTTGTAAAAAGTATTATCACCTTCAAACTGCATGGGCAGGTCATTCGCCGGGGTCGCATCAATGACAATCGCAAGACCGGGCTTGAAGTATTGCGCCGCAACCTTGGCACCCCGCAAACCAATCTCCTCCTGCACGGTAAAGGCGGCACACAAATCAATATTAGGATACGAACCTTTAAGCAGCTCGATCAAGGTTGCAACGCCGAGGCGATTATCCAGCGACTTCGACATGAGTGAAGGTCCCACGCGCTGGAAATTCGGTGCAAAGGTGCCGCGCTCGCCGATTTTGACTTTCGCCTCCGGCCCAAAGTCAATGCGCAAGGCATCCTCACCGAGCGGCTTCCTGCGCTCATCAGCAGTCGTCAGGTGAATGGGCTTGGCACCGATCACGCCCGGTATTCGTTCCCTGCCCACGAGAAACGGTTTGCCCGCCAGATTGCGCGGATCAATGCCTCCGATGCTTTTGAAACGAAACAAGCCTTCACCGTCATCCGCAACCAGCATAAAGCCGACTTCATCCATGTGCGCGTCGAGCATCAGGCGCAGGCGCTTTGTGCCGCGGCCCTTTTTGAACGCAAGGACATCACCAAGCGCGTCCACTTTGACTTCATCCACATAGGGTTTGATCTCATCCAGGATGATCTTGCGCACTTCACTCTCGCCGCCGGAAACACCGACTGCGCGGCAAAGCCTTTCCAACAACCTGACTTGTGCGGCACCAACCGCAGGAACCTTATCGGCCATCTTCATCCTCCCATGAAATCCTGGAAACAAAATCCAATTCCAGGCGGCTGATGAATTCCGCAAGCAGCCGCCCGGTGCGTTGAATATCCTTTACTGCAACCATTTCAACGGGTGTGTGCATATAACGCAAGGGAATCCCAATCAGGGCAGTAGGTATGCCTTCGCGGGCAGCTTGAATGGCATACGCATCGGTGCCGGAATAGGCCGGTGAAATATCCATCGCCACCGGTATCTCCATTTGATCGGCAAGCTCTTTGAATTTCTTATACAGATAAGGATGAAGGTTCGCGCCCCAGCCAAGCGTGGTACCTTTGCCTAGCGGAAAAGTTTGCCAGTCACCTGAGGCTTTGTCACCGGCGCCCTTCGCAAAGGTAACATCCAGCACAATGGCAAGGTCGGGATGCAAATGAAACGCGGATGTCGCCGCGCCGCCCAGGGTCTCTTCCTCCTGCGCGGTGGCAACCGCCCACACATCCCAAAGGTGCGATTTGGTTTGAAGCTCCTCCAGACACAGCGTTAACGCGGCAACGGAGGCGCGATTATCGAGCGAATTCCCGCTGAGGACTTCACCGGAAAGTTCGACCGGCGGGGTATTGAATGAAACGAGATCGCCCACGCGGACGAGCTTCGCCACTTTCGAGGGAAGCAAGCCGGTATCCACCAGCAGGTGGCGGAAACCAATAGAGCCATCCCGTTCGGCCTCAGGCAAGGTCTTCAGGGGCGGTATCACAATCACACCGGGCAAATCCTGCCTGCCATGCACAATCACCGGCGCGCCCGGCAAAATACGCACATCAATGCCGCCGATCTCGTCCAAATGGATGAAGCCCTCCTCCACTTTCGTGACCATCAAGCCAATGGCATCCATGTGTGCGGCGATCATAAGCGAAGGCCGAGGCGATTTCGCGCGGCCCCGTTTGAGTCCATGCAAGGAACCGAGGCGGCTGGTGGAAATCTCATCCACGAGGGGTTTCCATTTTTCTTCGATGAGACGGGCCACCGGGCCTTCATAAGCCGAGAGGCCGGGCGTAGAAATCAGGGATTTAAGAAATGGGAGGATGTCGGTCATCAGAACCTGATCAATGAATAGTATCGTGCTGGGAAGTGCTATTATACTCTCCTCCTTATGGTCTTCTCAAAGTCCATGGCGAATCCGCACTTAATATCTCTATCCACTCCGATTCGTCCAATCCGTGTCATCCGCGTTCTATTTCCCCATTCCCATATTCCCGACTCCCGAATATCAATTATCGCTTTTCCCATTCACCATTTGCCTGCCTTCATCGAACCATCATCCATGAACCATGATCCATTCACCATTCACTTTTCACCATTTACCATTCACCATTCACCATTCCCAGCCTCATCCGTGTCATCCGCGTTAAGGTTATTTCGACTTTGGTAACGCCATGCTCCTGCACTTATTACGTCTCCCCGATCACGGGCATTAGGGATACAATACATAAATCAATCGCATAATCGGTTCGGTGGTCGCTGATAAGTCAGCCTGTCAGCGGCGTCAGGCTGAAGGCCTGTCGAAAAGTGCCACAATTTTGTTTGAACCAAATTCATCTCATCACCGCTACCGATCCCATGACTCTCTGGCAGGAATACCTCCAACCCAAAACTGTAACTGAAGCAATCTCGGCGTTAACGGACGCACGAGGACCCGCCCTGATCCTGGCAGGCGGGACGGATTTGATCCTGGACCTCGACCAGGGGAGACACCCACCGATCCATACCATTGTGGATATCACCTCGGTGCGCGAAATGCTGCCCATTGAGATCAGGGGGGGTGAACTGTTCATCGGCGCGTCCGTATCGCATACGCACATCGTCGATTCAAAACTTGTGGCAGGACATGCCCAGGCGCTGATCGAAGCCTGCGGATTGATCGGCGGGCCGCAAGTCCGCAACATTGCTACGCTGGGCGGAAATGTGGCCCATGCTCTGCCCGCCGCCGACGGCACGATTGCCTTAATGGCTTTGAACGCACAAGTCGAAGTCGCCAGCCAAAACGGAAGCCGGCGCATGCCCATCCATAAAATGTTCCTGGGACCGGGCAAGAGTGCATTGGTGCAAAATGAATTGTTGGTCGGTTTTTATCTGCCCCTGCGAAATAAGAATCAAGCTTCTGCATTTAAACGGATCATGCGCCCTCAAGGCGTGGCTTTGCCGATCATCAACACGGCGGTGTGGTTGATGCGGGAAGCGGATCGAATTGCAGACATCCGCATCGCGGTGGGACCCGGCGGCCCTAAGCCCTGGCGCGCGTTGGAAAGCGAAGCCAGTCTGCGCGGCAAAATGTTGAACGACGAAAGCCTCGAGGCAGGTCTTGAGAGCCTCTTGCGGGATGTCAAGTTCCGTACCAGCCCGCAGCGAGCCAGCGCAGAATATCGCCGGGAGCTGGCAAGGCCGTTATTTATAGACACGATCAAAGCCGCGTGGGAACGGGCTTAAGTTTAGAGGTGAATCCATGAACGAGATTACTTTAACCGTCAATGGAAAGAAGCATAGCCTGTCATCTAAACCGGGAGAGATGCTTGCTGCATTGCTGCGCGAAAGATTAAATTTGACCGGTACAAAAATCGGCTGTGAAGAGGCCGAGTGCGGGACGTGTACGGTCATCGTGGATGGAGAACCGGTGTTATCCTGCATCTATCCGGCAGAACGGGCCAATGGAAAAGAAATTGTCACGATCGAAGGACTTGCCGCGGAATTTACCGCGCAGAGCGAAACCTCAACCCTTGAAGAACACAATGGCAGGGAGCGAGGGCAGGCGAACACGAAGCAGGAATTAAATCTTGGCGGCCTTCGCGAGCTTGGCGGTTCAAAAGTCCAGCTTCATCCATTACAGGAAGCGTTCATCCAGCACGGCGCGGTGCAGTGCGGATTCTGCATACCGGGACAATTGATGACGGCGCATGCGCTGCTTAAAAAGAATCCCAACCCAAGCCGCGAAGAGATCCGACACGCACTGAAAGATACGCTCTGCCGCTGTGCGGGTTATCCAACGATTGAGAATTCGATCCTGGCTGCGGCAAAATCCATGAGAACCGGCGAACCCATCGAGCCGCCAAAAGTCCAACTCTCAGCAGAAAAATATCAGGTTATCGGTCAGGCCGTAATGCGACCGGATGCCGTCGAAAAAGTAAACGGGAAAGCCAAATATTCGGACGACTTCAAGTTCGAGGGAATGCTATACGCGGCAGTGAAGCGAGCGGGAATCCCGCATGGATTCCTGCGCAGGTTGGATGTGAGCAAGGCGCGAGCTTTACCGGGTGTTGCAGCAGTATTAACCGCTGAAGATATACCAGGCGAACACAACCATGGGCTGGTGATCTATGATTGGCCGGCCATCGTGGGCATGAACGAACGTGTACGGTATGTGGGTGATTCGGTGGCCATCGTCGCCGCGCAAACACAGGACATTGCCGAACAGGCCGTGCGCTTGATCGAAGCGGAGTTCGAGGCGCAACCAGTCATTACCAATGCCGTGCAAGCACGCCAGGGGGATGTCCCCGACCTGCATAAATCCGGAAACCTGCTCAAGCACATCAAAGTCCGCAAGGGCAACATGGAGCAGGGTTTCGCAGAAGCAGATGTGGTGATGGAACATGTCTTCCACACCGCCATCACGGAGCACGCCTTTCTGGAGCCCGAATGCAGTATTGCCGTGCCGCTGGAAAACGGCCGCATGGAAATCTATGTCGGATCGCAAATCCCCTACCAGGACCGCGAGCAGGTGGCGCGCATCCTCGGCTGGCCGGAAGAGCGCGTGCGTGTCGTCGGACAGTTGATGGGTGGCGGTTTTGGAGGCAAGGAAGACATCGCCGGACAAGTACACGCGGCGCTATTGGCGAACGCAACAGGAAAGCCGGTAAAATTACTATTCGACCGGCATGAGAGTCTATTAGTGCATCCCAAACGCCATGCAACACAAATCCGAGTCAAGATCGGCGCGAAGAATAATGGCTGCCTGACCGCCGTTGAAACGGAGCTTTATGGTGATACGGGTGCCTACGCATCACTCGGCGAAAAGGTGATGACGCGCGCCACGACCCATTCCGCCGGACCCTATGAAGTGCCGCATGTGCGCGCCGACTGTTACGCGATGTATACCAACAATCCGCCGGCAGGCGCGTTCCGAGGCTTCGGCGTAACCCAATCGGCCTTTGCAGTGGAAAGCATGATGGATATGCTGGCGGAGAAACTGAACATGGACCGCATCGAACTGCGGCGCATGAATGCCTTGCATGTTGGCAGCGTGACCAACACAGGTCAAGTATTACGCGACAGCGTTGGACTCACCGAATGTATTGATAAAGTGTCAAGTGTCATGTGTCAAGTGTCAGGCTTATCTCTCGACGAATTATTCAAGCCGCGCGTGATACCTGAAACTCCGCACTTGACACGCTCTTGGGGTTTCGCAGTTGCGTACAAAAACACCGGCCTGGGCGGTGGCGCGCCCGATAAATCCGGCGTGGAGGTCGAACTATACAAGGACGGCTGCGTTGAAGTCCGCACATCGGCGGCAGAACTCGGACAGGGTTTGGTGACCGTTTTGCGGATGATCGTGGCGGAAGAATTAGCCATGCCACCCGAAAAAGTGCGCGTGCTGGTCATGGATACCGATTTGACACCGGACGGCGGGCCAACCACGGCTTCACGGCAAACCTATGTGACCGGCAATGCCGCACGCCTGGCCGCGAAAACCCTGCGCGCAGCCATGACCTCGACACTGGCGGAAAAATACGACCAGCCGCCGGAGCGCATCCATTACATCGAGGGGCTGGCGCAGGTGGACGGACATTCAGTACCCTTGAGCGATGTATACGTTGAAATGAAGGCCAACGGGCAGGAGCCGCGCGCACTATATGAATATTGGGCGCCGGAAACAAAGCCATTAGGCGAAGGCGGAGATATGCACGTGGCGTTCTCCTACGCGGCACAGGCCGCAGAAGTGGAAGTGAACACGAACACCGGCGAAGTGCGCGTGCTGAATGTGATCGCCGCAACCGACGTCGGACGGATCATCAACCCGCTGGGATTGCAAGGACAGGTGGAAGGCGGAGTGGTAATGGGACTCGGCAATGCGTTGACCGAACATTTCATCGTGGAGGAAGGACGCGTGATCACAGATCGCCTGGCGCGTTACCGTATTCCGGGAATTGAAATAACTCCCAACATCATTCCCATCATGGTCGAACATCCTACACAGGACGGGCCATACGGCGCGAAAGGCGTGGGAGAAATCGTCAGCATTCCCACCACGCCCGCCATTACCAATGCCATCTACAACGCAGTTGGCGTGCGCGTGGACAGCCTGCCTGTGGACCAGGAAAAGATTTTGTGGGGATTGAGACAAGCGAAGAAAAACTAAACAAGGGTCAAGCAAGCAGAAACAATGTATTGGATTGTGCTATACTTTGATCATTCATGTCGAATCTTGCACCCATCCATGATTTCGTCTTTACAAGCCACGCGCTAAGTGAAATGGCGCGACGTGAAATCACTGGGGAAGATGTGAGAACAGTATTGGCAAACCCTGAACAAACAGAAATGGTACGCGAAGGACGCGCCGTCTATCAATCAAGACTCGAAATGGATAAACCGTCAAAGAAATATCTGTTGCGTGTCTTTGTAGATATTGATCCTAATCCGCCCTACGTGGTTACTGTTTATCGAACCAGCAAGATCGAAAAATATTGGAGATAAGCCATGAAAGTAATATACGATAGCAAAACCGATACCCTGACCATTATTTTCGCGGAGACTCCTGTTGCCGAAAGTGATGAGGATAAACCCGGTGTGATCTTGGATTACGACAACAAGGGTAACCTTGTTTCGCTTGAAATTATGGATGCTTCGCAGCGCGTCAGTGTGCCGAGCAAGATCGAATATCAAGTCTCGCCTTTGGCGGGATAAGGAAAAGAGAACTCCGAGGAAATCTCGGAGTTCTCTTTTGACGCGCTTCGTCGGCGTGCGCGTGGACAGCCTGCCCGTGGACCAGGAAAAGATTTTGTGGGGATTAAGGCAGGCATCAAAATAGTTGGATCAAAATACGGATCGCTGACAAATTTGGTCAGCGCTCCATACATAGGTTCTAATTGAGCACCTCCGGCGCACTCCGTTACCGCTCTTGACCGTGCACAAGTGAAAGCACTTGATTTCAAAGTTTAGTGAAAGGCGTATAATCCCTTGTTAGGCGCTGACACAAAAATAATCGAACATTTTGGAGAACAGCAACATATGTCTGACGAAAATCCACTTGAATTAAAACAACAATACCTGGGTGAAAGTAGACAGTTTTTTCTTGAACCGAATCGTATTCGCTTAATTACAAAAAATCTAAACGGTGAAAACGAATACTATATTGGTTACGAATCAATTAGCACAACAACTAGAACAATAACACAACAAAACGGCAGGGTTCTTCTAATTGCTATTGCGTTTGGCTTTTTTACATTGATTGGACTTATTCTTGATTTCATAACAATACATTCAGAATTTACTGGGGTTGCAATCTTATTCGGTAGTGCAGCACTTGTGTTTTTTTGCCTTCACCTTTATCAAAAACGCCGTTACTTTATTGTGGACTTAAATAACAAAAAATCCATTCTTTTTATCGCAAACAAACCATCGCCAGAACAGTTGGCAAGTTTCATAAAATCATTGTATGAACAACGAAGAAATTTTTATCGAAAAAAGTATTTTATTGTTGACTCAGATGACGAACCAGAAGAGCAACTTGGAAGGTTGAAATGGCTACTCAGTCAAGAAGTAATTTCAGAAGCCGAATTTCAGGAAATGAAAGCACTTATTGACCCTTTAAAAAAGAAAAAGGAAATTAGAGATTTGCAATCCAACAGTTCTGTTAATTAACTGCGGCCAACAAACGCGCGCTGATTAGAGTCGCCTTTCCTGTTTTGTGTGCAAATCGTGTGCAGTTCGGGCGCAGATGGGATAGCCGGTTATTCGGGAGTCGTTCTTTTCCCAATCCCGATTCCCGAATAACAATTACCGAATATCGAATATCGCTTTCCTATTCCCCTACGTATTTGCCCTTTCCTTCAAGAGTTGGATCAAGGCATTCGACCGGTCAGAGGGCGTGATCGTGATCAGTTTCTTGAGGAATTACAAACAACCTCTCCTGTCCAGTGCAAAAGAGGTTGTTTGTTAAACTTGGTTTTTAGAATATAGGTGAGTTGACCGGACTGCTATTCCTTCACCTGAAGCGAACCAAACAGGATTTCGCTGCGATCAGGCGAGGTCGAACCGGTCCAGGTTCATGACCTTGTTCCACGTCGCGATAAAATCGTGAACGAACTTCTCTGCAGAGTCCTCACAAGCATAAACTTCTGCCAGGGCCCGGAGTTGGGAATTCGAGCCGAAGACGAGGTCGCAACGGGTGCCAGTCCACTTGAGTGCGCCTGTGGCGCGGTCACGACCTTCGAACACGTCAGCGCCCTCTGCTACAGGCTTCCACACCGTGCCCATGTCGAGCAGATTCACAAAGAAGTCATTGGTGAGCGCCTCTGGCCTTTTGGTGAAGACGCCGTGCTGGGAGCCTGCGAAGTTGGTGTTCAAGACTCGCATACCTCCGATAAGAACGGTCATTTCGGGGGCCGTCAATGTCAGCAGTTGCGCCCGGTCCACCAGCATTTCCTCGGCCGATATAGCATAGTGAGTCTTCTGGTAGTTGCGGAAGCCGTCTGCCTTCGGCTCGAGCACCGCGAAGGAAGCCTCATCGGTTTGCTTTTGCGAGGCATCCATGCGTCCCGGCGTGAAGGGGACCGTCACTTTGTGACCGGCATTCTTCGCCGCCTGCTCGACACTTGCACAACCGGCCAAAACGATCAAGTCCGCCAGCGAAACCTTCTTGCCGCCGGACTGGGATTTATTGAAGGCTCTCTGGATGCGCTCCACGGTCTTGAGAACCTTCGCCAGTTGGGCCGGCTGATTGACTTCCCAATCCTTCTGCGGGGCCAGGCGGATGCGCGCGCCATTGGCACCGCCGCGCTTATCGGAGCCGCGGAAGGTGGACGCTGACGCCCAGGCGGTTGAGACCAGTTCAGATACAGTCAAACCCGAAGCCAGGATTTTGCTCTTGAGGGAGGCTATGTCCTGTTTATTAATCAGTTTGTGATTGACGGCAGGAATGGGGTCTTGCCAGATGAGCTGTTCTTTCGGAACATCCGGCCCGAGATAGCGTGTGCGTGGACCCATGTCGCGGTGGGTCAGCTTGAACCATGCCCGGGCAAAGGCCTCAGCAAACAGGTCGGGGTGCTCGTGGAATCGCCGAGCAATTGGCTCGTAGATCGGGTCGAAACGCAGCGACAGGTCCGCTGTGGTCATCATCGGCGGGTGTTTCTTGGACGGGTCATGTGCATCGGGAATCATATGTTCTGGCTTGACGTTCTTTGCCACCCATTGATGGGCGCCCGCCGGGCTTTTGACCAGTTCCCATTCGTAGGTAAACAACATGTTGAGGTAGCCATTATCCCACTTGGTGGGGTTGGGCTTCCATGCGCCTTCGATACCGCTGCTGGTGGTATCTGCGCCTTTACCGGTGCCGAAGCGGTTCCTCCAACCCAAGCCTTGCTCCTCGATGGGAGCGCCTTCCGGCTCAGGGCCAACCAGTTTCGGATCGCCCGCGCCGTGAGTCTTGCCGAAGGTATGACCGCCGGCGAGGAGGGCCACGGTTTCCTCATCGTTCATCGCCATGCGTGCGAAGGTCTCGCGTACATCGCGGCCCGAAGCGACCGGGTCCGGGTTGCCGTTCGGGCCTTCCGGGTTGACGTAAATCAGACCCATCTGCACGGCGGCCAGCGGATTCTCGAGGTCCCGGTTGCCGGAGTAGCGCTTGTCTCCCAGCCACTTATCCTCGGAACCCCAGTAGATATCCTTTTCCGGTTCCCAGATGTCCTTACGCCCGCCGCCAAAACCGAAGGTCTTGAAACCCATCGACTCCAGGGCGGCATTCCCGGCGAGGATCATCAGGTCGGACCAGGAAATCTTCCGGCCGTACTTTTGCTTGATCGGCCAGATCAGCCGGCGCGCCTTGTCGAGGTTGACGTTGTCGGGCCAACTGTTGAGGGGCGCAAAGCGCTGGCTGCCGTTGCCTGCGCCGCCGCGGCCGTCGCCGGTGCGGTAGGTGCCGGCGCTGTGCCACGCCATCCGGATGAAGAGTCCACCATAGTGACCCCAGTCTGCTGGCCACCAATCCTGCGATTGGGTCATCAGTTCACGCAGGTCTTTCTTCAAGGCTTTCAGGTCGAGCTTTTTGAATTCCTTGGCGTAGTTGAAATCCTCCCCCATCGGATTGGACTTGGAGGAATGCTGGTGCAGGATATCGAGATTCAACTGGTTCGGCCACCAGTCCTGGTTGGTTGTGCCGCCTCCGGCAGTCAGGTGGTGAACAGGGGATTTGCTTTCTTCACTCATGATATTTACTCCTTTCGTTGGCTGAATTTTGAACAGCGTTATTCAGTACACTCTACTCTTTTTACAATCGGGGCAAAGCCCATAGAACGAGATCTGGGGACGAATGATTTTAAAGCCAGAAGTTTTCTCCAGCCTCCTTACAGAGGTGAGGTCAAGTTCCAGCTCTCCATCCACGATCTTATTGCAGCGCAAACAAATCAAATGCGGATGGGGATCAGGCCGGTTGCCGTCATAATGACTATCATCACGCAAGTCAATCTCCAACACCTGGCCCAATTCCTTAAGCAGGGACAGGGTCTTGTAAACTGTTGCATGACTCATGGTCGGAAACCGGACCTTGATTTTTTGGTAGAGCTGGGCAGCGCTGGGATGCCCTTCGCTTACCGCGATCAAGCGCACCAATTCCACCCGCTGTGGTGTCAGCCGGTAATCATGCTCGGTTAGCGCAGAGAGAAGCTCTTCAAATCGGGTCTGTGAATTTGTCATGGCAGGAAACTTATAATAATAATTCTTTATGGATAATCATTTTCCATAAGTATACTCCATAAATTCGAGTATAACGGGAGAATATTGAACACTACCTATGGTTTTCTCAATGTCCATGGTGAACCCGTGATTTGTCGTTTTTTTTAAACGCGGAGAGTGCGAAGTGCGCCAAAGACAAAAGAAATCTTAGTGTTCGCCTGCCCTGTGTTCGCCTGCCCTGTGTTCGCCTGCCCTGTGTTCTTCAGGGTCAGGGTCAGGGTCAAGGGTTGATGGTGGCGTTCTTGGCGGGTGAATTGGATAAGATCATGGATTTATCCGCGACTTTGGTAACGCCATGTGCAATTTCTTTGTGACAATTGACACAAGGTCTCAAAGCGGTGTAAAATCAATTAACTTTATCCATAAAGGCAACTTTAGAATTTCGGTGGGATCAAAAAATCCATTGCGCGTACTACGCGGCGGCAAGGCCCATCATGTTTTCGCAGATATGCCGGAAATCAAATGACAGCTTCAACCTTGAAATGACCTTTCAGGGCTGAGGCTGTTTTTTTGTTCCGCGAGTCCGTGGGTTCGTTGCGTAATTCAAGCAATTCATTTTTCATATTGAATCGGAGGATGCCATGAGTATCAAAAAACAAAAGAACGCACTCGTTGCCATTTCCCTACGTTTGGGTATGGCCGGACTGATCCTTGCACTTGCCTTTCTGGCTCAGCCCGTTTTACCGGCTCATGCTGGGAGCAACACTTGGACGGTCACAAAAACCGCAGATACGAATGACGGCGTTTGCGATTCGGACTGCTCCCTACGCGAGGCCATCGCAGCAGCCGGCTCCGGGGATACAGTGCTATTTGACTCCAGTCTCTCTGGCCAGACCATCACCCTCGCTTCCACATTAACCCTCTTCCAAAATGTCACCATTGATGGTTCATCTTTGGCATCGCAGATCATCGTCAGCGGCAATGGTGCTGTACAAATATTTGTTGTCAATTCAGGCGTCACCGCCAGCCTGAAAAACCTAACGATCACGAAGGGCCACTCATCCTCCTCCTCCCTTGGCGGCGGCATCTACAACCAGGGCACGCTTACGGTGACGAACAGCACCTTCACCAGCAACTACTCCCGCTATGGCGGCGGCATCGCCAGCGAAGGCACGCTTACGGTAACGAACAGCACCTTCTCCGGCAACTCCGCACTGGGTTATGGCGGCGGCATCGAAAATTATAGCACGGCGACGGTGACGAACAGCACCTTCTCCGGCAACTCATCAGTCTTCGGCGGCGGCATCGGAACCTATGGCACGCTTACGGTGACGAACAGCACCTTCTCGGGGAACTTGGGAAATCAGGGACAGGGCGGCGGCATCGGAAACGATGGCACAACGGCGGTGACGAACAGCACCTTCTCCAGCAACTCCGCAGCCGAAGGCGGCGGCATCTTCAACGCATACTTCCTAACAGTGACGAACAGCACCTTCTCCAGCAACTCCGCATCCATAGGCGGCGGCATCGTTAACTGGGGCAGGGCGACGGTCACGAGCAGCACATTCTCCGGCAACTCCGCAGCGTATGATGGCGGCGGCATCTACAGCGTCTCCAGCAATGGCCCCCTGACCGTGACGGACAGCACCTTCTCCGGCAACTCCGCACCGCAGGGTGGCGGCGGCATCGAAAATAATGATGGCACGGCAACGCTGAAGAACACCATTGTCGCCAATAGCACTTCGGGCGGAAACTGCGCCAGCGCCAGCTCCAGCGCCATCGGCGGTTCCAACAATCTCGCAGACGATGGCAGTTGCGGCTCGAATTTCACCAATTCGGCATCCATCCTGCTTGGCACGCTTGGCAGTTACGGTGGAAGCACACAAACCATCCCGCTCCTGCCCGGCTCTTCGGCCATTGATGCAGGCAATGCAACCTATTGCACCACAGGCAGCGACCAACGTGGCGTCAGTTACGTTGGCACCTGCGACATCGGCGCGTTCGAGTCACAAGGATTCACCTTAACGAAAACCGGCGGCGATAATCAAAGCACACTCATCAATACCGCGTTCACCACACCACTCGGTTTGAAAGTCATGCCGAACGATGCCAGCGAACCGGTGGATGGCGGCGTGGTGACCCTCACTGCACCATCCTCCGAGGCGAGCCTCGCAACCACAACCTATAACCTGACAATTGCCAGCGGCGCGGTCTCGCAAAGCGTGACTGCCAACGGCACAACCGGTTCGTACAATGTCGCCGCCAGCGCCAGTGGCGCAACGAGCGTTAATTTTGCGCTCTCGAATATAGACAGTCCAACTGTAACAACGAATGCGGCTTCATTGGTTACATCCAGCGGCGCCACCTTGAACGGCACGGTAAATGCCAATAACGCAAGCTCCATTGTGACTTTCGAATATGGCCTGGATACCGGTTACGGGACAACCGTCACGGCCACCCAGAGTCCGGTTACCGGCGTGACGGATACGGCGGTCAGCAAAGCCATCACAGGTCTCTCTCCCAATACGCTTTATCACTTCCGCGTGGTCGCAGTGAATAGCGCAGACACCACAAATGGCGGTGACCAGACCTTTACAAGTTCTTGCCTCTCGGCCATTACTGTGGCGAGCACTGCCGATAGCGGCGCAGGCTCTCTGCGCCAGGCGATCAACGATGTGTGCGCGGGCGGAACGATCACTTTTGACACAACGCTCTCCGGCCAGACCATCACCCTCGCGTCCACATTAACCCTCTCCAAAAATGTCACCATTGATGGCTCGTCTTTGGCTTCGCAGGTTGCCGTCAGCGGCAATGGTGCTGTGCGAATATTTGTTGTCAATTCCGGCGTCACCGCCAGCCTGAAAAACCTAACGATCACGAAGGGCTACGGATCCTCCTCCGCCTCCTTTGGCGGCGGCATCTACAACGATGGCACGCTTACGGTGACCAACAGCACCTTCTCCGGCAACTCCGCAGACTTCGGCGGCGGCATCTACAGCGATGGCACGCTTACGGTGACCAACAGCACCTTCTCCGGCAACTCCGCACTGGATTATGGCGGCGGCATCGAAAATTATAGCACGGCGACGGTGACGAACAGCACCTTCTCCGGCAACTACGCAGACTACGGCGGCGGCATCATCAGCGACGGCCCTCTGATGGTGACGAACAGCACCTTTTCCGACAACTCCGCAGTGTTCGGCGGCGGCATCTACAACGAGGGCACACTGACGGTAACGAACAGCACCATCTCCGGCAACTCCGCAGACTACGGCGGCGGCATCAGAACCTACTTCGGTACGGCAACGCTGAAGAACACCATTGTCGCCAATAGCACTTCGGGCGGGAACTGCGACGGCACCATCGGTGGTTCCAACAATCTCGCAGACGATAGCAGTTGCGGCTCGAATTTCACCTATTCGGCCTCCATCCTGCTCAGCACTCTTGGCAGTTACGGTGGCAGCACACAAACCATCCCGCTCCTACCCGGCTCTGCGGCCATCAACGCAGGCAATGCCGCCTCTTGTACCACAGGCAGCGACCAACGCGGCGTCAGTTACGTTGGCACCTGCGATATCGGCGCCTTCGAGTCACAAGGATTCACCTTAACGAAAACCGGCGGCGATAATCAAAGTGCGACCGTCAGCACGGCCTTTACGAAGCCACTGGCCTTGACAGTCGGCAGTTCACACAGTGAACCGGTGGATGGTGGTGTGGTAACCCTCACGGCACCTTCCTCTGGCGCAAGCCTCGCCACTACTACCTATCACCTGACGATTGTCTATAGCGCGGTCTCGCAAAACGTGACCGCCAACAGCATAACCGGTTCCTACAAAGTCACTGCCAGCGCCTCCGGCGCAACCGATGTAAGCTTCTCCCTCACCAACGGTCAAGCGCCTGGTATCAACAGCGTGGGCAATAACGGACCGATCAACGAAGGAACGAGTGCAACGATTACCGTATCTGCCAGCAATCCCACCGGTATCAGCGATGTGCTCCAGTACGAATTCGACTGTGATAACAATGGCTCCTACGAAATTGGTCCACAATCCATAAACACGGCAAGTTGTGCGTTCGATGATAATGGCAGTTTCACCGTCAACGTGCGAGTCAGTAATACCTATGGATCAACCACAGGCTCGACCATCGTCACCGTCAACAACGTCGCCCCGACCGCGGCATTCAACGCACCTGCTTCCGCCAACGAAGGCGCTAACTTCAACCTCTCGTTGACCAGCCC
>Ga0182027_10006859_pt1 | contig 16944 bp, 15 predicted proteins | sample 712E1DmetaG_FD_121300 | JGI IMG/M metagenome (GOLD analysis project Ga0182027, IMG submission 121300) | Permafrost microbial communities from Stordalen Mire, Sweden - 712E1D metaG (Illumina Assembly) | ecosystem: Environmental > Terrestrial > Soil > Wetlands > Permafrost | place: Sweden... | reverse complement strand
TCTGATGCGCCGTTATCTGTGCGATTCACCACGGGATCGACCTCAACAACTCGCCTGGATTAGAGCTCTCATCCAGCATATATCTCTCTCAGGTGCCTTCCCTTAAGTTAGCGCCTATGACCCGGCCTCCCCCAAAATTCCGAAGTACACGGAATTTTGGGGGAGGAGAAGCGAGAATAAAACTTGACAGTTCTGCGCGAGGAGCAGAGGAGACCTGTCAGGTTTCGATGGTTGAATTTAGGAGAGGGGAAGCGAGAGTAAAACCTGACAGGTCTGCGCGAGGAGCAGAGGAGACCTGTCAGGTTTGGAGGAGAGGATTTTTAGGAGAGGAAAAGTTTGAAGTTCTTTTAATGGCCTATTTTGCTCGGTACATAACGAATGGGGATGAGCAAGAGGAAGCCGAGGGCGATGACGATCTCGCCAATCAGGACACCCAGGGCTTGAACCGGTCCAAAATACGGGGGGAGGGGGGCAGTCTGTGAACCCATGCCGAACACATCCGCCAGGCCGGAAAAGACGGCGATCACGTATCCAGTGGCCACCAAACGCAAGCCGATATCGGCGGGGATGGAGCGATCCATGCCCTTCCACAAACCCCACAAGCTGATATATCCGCCCAAACAAATAATGGCGAGCCCCACCAGGAAAACCGAAATCTTAACGAACCCTACTCCAGAACTACGATTCAAGCCAAACCATTCCGTTTTGGTGCCGAGGATAAAAACGAAAAGCCCAAACAATGTGACGATCAATCCGACGCGGACGCGCAAGCGGGAGGGCGCGGCGCGCGGCGCCGTATCCACGGGAGCGGAAGAAGGTTTTTCCTGCGGTTCGTTCATGAGGGGAGGTTTTTCTCCAAAAAATTTAGCCAGTTGCCGCCCAGGATATAGGCGGCATCGGATTCTGAATAGCCGCGCGCAACCAATAACGGAACCAGCTTTTGCAAATCGGCAATCGTGTCGAGTTCGGGCGGAACGGATTGGAGTCCAAAGCCGCCATCGAAATCGGTGCCGAGGCCCACGTGGCGGGCATCGCCTGCCAACTGGCAGACATGATCCAGGTGTGCGGCCACCACATCCAAAGTTACTTCATCACGCCGCCCACCCCTGGAAAGCGACCAGCCGCTCTTCAGGAACGAGTTGACCGGGATGATGCCGATGACCCCATCGCGTTCGATCAGGCCGCGCATGACCCGATCCGATAGATGACGATTGGTGGGAAAGTTCGGAAGGAGGGCCAGGCAATTCGCATGACTGGCAGCCAGCGGCCCTTCGTACAAGTCCAGGGCTTCGAGGGCGGACTGCTCATCCATGTGGCTGAGATCGAGGGTGAAATTAAAACTCGCCATGGCCTTGAGCAAGCGGCGGCCTTCCTCGGTCAGAGGCCCGGGTTCGCGCGTGCCGCCGGCGTAACGGGTGCCGGCCCACGCCAGGCCGATCAGGCGCAAGCCCAGCGAATACCATTCTTCCAATTCAGCGGGCGAGCGAATGGCATCGGCGCCTTCCATCAAAGGCAGCAGGCCGACGGGGTGATCCTTTTTTTCAGGCGATCCCCATTCATCCATGTGATGGCGTAAATCTTTGGTATTGAGGATCAGGCGGAAATGATCGGGCTTGGAATCGGCCAGTTGGCGGTAAAGATGCAGCTGGTCCAGATAGAGGCGATGCGCCTCTTCGTAGTCCGAATAAACCACCGTATCCCAGGCCCCCATGCGGGCACGCGCCGGGGAGGCGAACAACGTGGAGAAGACCAGGGCGACGCGGCCGCGTTGATAATCGGGCCAGCCGATCAGACTATCGCCGTTGGATTCAGGCACGGCGCTGCCCTTTTCAAGTCGACGCGTTTCTGCAGCCGAGCGCGTGTAATCGCGCCCGTAGGTCTGCATATTCCATGCCAGATCGCAATGGGAATCGATGATGAACGGTTTTTCAGACATGGTTGGAAAGAGCGTGGCATTCAGTGCCACGCTCTCCTTTTTTATTCGGCCGGGATTTCCCCTTCTTCCGGCTCGCTCTCACTGTGCCCGTATTCCTCGATCAGCTTCTTGTAATCCCGGTCCGCATATGCGCCGGAGTTGACCTTGCGCAGGCTGAGACCGATGCGGTGCTGTTCTTCATCGATGCGAATGATGCGCAGGGTGTGCACTTCGCCTTCCTTCAAAACCTCCTTGGGGTGGTCAATGCGATGATCGGCCATCTCGGAGATATGGATCAAGCCTTCGATATCGCCCTCGAGGCGGGCAAAGGCGCCGAACTTGGTGAGACGGGTGATGACGCCTTCCACCAACTGTCCAACGCTGAATTTTTCGACACGTGATTTCCACGGATCATCGGCCAGGGCGCGCAGGGAAAGCCCGATGCGCTTCTTTTCGCGGTCAATATTGATGACCTTGACCTTGACTTCCTGACCGACTTCCAAAACTTCCTTGGGATGCTGGACGCGATCCCAGGCGATCTCGGGAAGATGAACCAGGCCGTCCGCGCCGTTGACATTGACAAAGGCGCCGAAACTGGCCAGGCTGGTAACGCGTCCGCTATAAATCTTTCCGACTTCCAACTCTTCAATGACGCGCTCTTTGAGAGACTGGCGCGATTCGGTGCTGGCGGCACGCTCGGAGAGAATCAGGCGGCGGCGTTCGCGATCCACTTCCACGATGCGGACGGAGATGGGCTGGCCGATCATCTTTTGCCAGCGCTGTTCGGGCGTATCGCCGGTGGATTGGGCGCGGCGCATTGCGCCGATCTGCGAAGAAGGCACGAAGCCGCGCAGGCCGCCGACCAACACGATCAGGCCGCCTTTGTTGAAGCCGACAATATTGCTTTCATAGGTGCGGTCTTCCTCGAGCATCTTTTCGACGTTATCCCAGGAAAGCTGCTCCTTGGCGCGGCGGAAGGACAAGACGACATTGCCATTATCGTCTTCGGGATTGACAACATAAACCGGAATCTCCGCGCCGACCTTGAACATCTCGCGTTCTTCCGGCGATAACTGGTCCAATTCCTTGCCAGAGATGACGCCCTCGGACTTGGCGCCGACGCTGACAAGAATCTGGCTGGAGCTGACGCCCGCAACCGTACCTGTGCGGATCTCGCCCGCCTGGGGCATATCTACATTCACGTTCTCCGTTTGGAGCAGTGATTCCATGCTCTGGGTATTACCGTGGTCTCCCTGCTTGTTCGCATCGCTCTCTTGCAATGGCAGGGACTCATTTTGATCCGTCACTTGTTGACTCCGAATTAAAAAAATGTATGGGGGATTATACAGGCGATTGCAGAACTTGGCAACCCTGCATAAAAGGCAAAAGGGTTTCCATGATTTTACCAAAGTCAGAGAAGGAACCGAAAGGATGAACCGCGAAGCACGCCAAGAAGGCAAAGAAGGAGGAATCGGGAATTAGGGAATCGGTATTCGTTACTCGGAAATCGGGAATTAGTGAATGGGGAATGGGGAATTGGCTTTCGCAAGGTTAGAGATGAACCGCCAAGCTCGCGACCCTCAAAGAACGAGGGCAGGCGATCGCGAAGAAAAAAACAAGAATCTTAGCGAACTTCGCGTGCTTCGCGTTAAAAAATGCCGAAACATGGATTCACCATGGACTTTGAGAAGAGGCCGGCAGCATTTTTGATATAATGAACTCCGGAGTTAACAGATGCCTGCCATTTATCCCTTCACTGCCATTGTTGGACAAGAACGAATGCGCCGAGCTTTGATCCTCAATGCGGTGGATACCCGCATCGGAGGCGTATTGATCCGCGGCGAACGCGGCACCGCGAAATCAACTGCCGCGCGCGCACTGGCCGCCTTGCTGCCGCAAGTCAAAGTCGTGGAAGACTGCCGCTTCGGGTGCGATCCCGACAAGCCGACCACCTGGTGCACCGAATGCAAGGAACGTTTTGCAGCGAACAATAACAAACTGCCGTTCCACCAGCGGAAAACACCCTTTGTCAACCTGCCTGTTTCCGCGACCGAAGACCGCGTGGTGGGAACTCTCGATATCGAACAAGCCATCCAAAAAGGCGAACGTCACTTTGAACCCGGCGTGCTGGCCAACGCCAACCGCGGACTGTTATACATTGATGAAGTCAACCTGCTCGACGATCACGTGGTGGATGTCCTGCTGGATTCGGCGGCGATGGGAGTCAATGTGGTCGAACGCGAAGGTATCTCCTTCTCGCATCCCGCCCGCTTCATCCTGGTCGGAACCATGAACCCGGAAGAAGGCGAACTGCGCCCGCAACTGCTGGACCGCTTCGCGCTATCGGTGGATATCGTCGGCATCCGCGAGGCGCGCGAACGCGTGATGATCATGGAGCGCAACATCTCGTTCGAGCAGGACCCCGAGGCGTTCCGCCAAACCTGGCTGGAAAAGGAAAGTGAAATCTCGAAACAGATCGAACGGGCGCGTGAACTGCTGGATCAGGTGAAATACACCAGCCGCGATCTGTTATCCATCGCGGCGCTGACCGCTTCACTGAATGTGGACGGTCATCGCGCCGACCTGGTGATCCTGAAAGCCGCACGCGCACAGGCCGCATTCGAAGGCCGCACGCAGATCAACGACCACGATATTGCGCTGGCGGCGGAACTGGCCCTGCCCCACCGCATCAAGCGCACGCCGTTCCAGCAGGCGGAGATCACCTCCGAGCAATTGCAGGAACGCATCCAGCAACTGGCAGGCCAATCCGTGCCGAGTGAATCCGATGACAAATCGGAATCGCAGGAAAGCCAGTCCACGGAAAAAAAAACTTAAGGCTGGAAGATGAGACGCAGAAAAGCCCGCAGCAGGGAACACCTGAGCCGATGCCGCAGCAGGATGTGTTCGCACACACCGACGCCAAATGGTGGGAGGGCGGACAAAAAATCAAAGCGGGCGAAACCTTCCAGCCGCGCAAATTAAACACCCCCCTCGACAAACTGACGCGCAAACGCGCCGGAAGACGTTCACTGACCCACACCGACCGCAAACACGGGCGCTATATCAAGGCGCGCCCGGCGGGCGACAAGACCGACGATATTGCCTTCGATGCAACCTTGCGCGCCGCGGCGCCCTTCCAGAAACGCCGCGTGGAAAAACGCAAACGGCTGGCTTTCGCCATCGAGAAATCCGATCTACAGCGCAAGGTACGCGTCAAACGCGTGGCGAACCTGGTATTGTTCCTGGTGGACGCTTCATGGTCCATGGCTGTGGCGGAACGCATGAACGCCACCAAAGGCGCCATCCTTTCCCTGCTGACCGACGCCTACCAACGACGCGACCGCGTGGGGCTGATCGTTTTTCAAAAAGACCGCGCCACACTGGTGCTGCCGCCCACGAATTCCGTTCAACTGGCCCAGCGGGCGCTAATTGACATTCCGGTCGGCGGAAAGACCCCGCTCTCGGCGGGACTGCTAATGGCGGCGGATGTGTTAGGGCACGAGAAATTCAGCCACCCGGATATCGAGCCGTTGTTGATCGTGCTGACCGACGGGGCCGGCAACGTTTCGATCGGCACGCTGCCGCCGCAGGAAGAATCGTATCGCTTCGCGGAAATGATCGCGCATGAGAAAGTCAAGAGCGTGGTCATTAACATGGAACACGCCGCCTTTGACCAGGGACTGGCGCAAATGCTGGCGAACCATCTCAAGGCGCCGTGCTATGCGCTGAGTGAATTGAAGGCGGAATATCTTTATCATGCGGTCAGACAGGAAATGGGGACGGTGAAATAGAGATAAGGAGGGGTCAAGGGCACAGCGGGGGATTTACGGGTTTGAGGAAGGATCGTGTCGCTGTGCCCCTACACATTGAACAGGGATGGAAAGAAATGACATAGAAACAAAACCCACCTCTTGACAAACTTAGAACAAGTGTTCTATAATGCCAGCATCTATCCTATAAGGAGGCAGATATGAACACCGTCCGTAACTCACGCAGTGTAGGGGATGGGCTGGCTGCCATGTTCAGCAATCTCGGGCGCGGCAGGCGCATCAACCGCGGCGCGGCCTGGGGCTTGATGATCGTCTGCGCCCTGCTGGCGTTCGAGATTTTCAACTACAGCACCACGCAATTCGCCCTGGCGGATGTGCTGGGTAATCTCAAGTTCGCCGGTATCCCGTGGGCCACCATCCTGGCGTTTGCTTTTTGCGGTATTGACTTTGCCGGTATCGCACGCATCTTCACACCGCAGCAAGGCCGCGACGAACCGGCCGAGGTCTGGTACCTGTTCGGCGCATGGCTCCTGGCCGCAGGCTTCAACGCAACCTTGACCTGGTGGGGCGTTTCGGTGGCGATCGTGAGCCACTCGAGCGCAGCGGCCGGTACAGTCATCAGCAACGCCACCTTGACCAAGGCCGTGCCGATCTTTGTCGCGATCATGGTCTGGTTGATCCGGGTGTTGATCATCGGGACGTTTTCGATTGCAGGCGATAACCTGTTTTCAACCGCAGATGCAAGCGGCTACCAGGCGCAACCGCAACAAAGACCCTATCCGCAGCAGCAATCCCGGCCGGTGACGACCAATCCGATCGGGACCACCCTGCGACCCGCCTCATCGCTGCCGCGACCCGTCCAGAATTTTCACCCGGCGCCCAAGCCCGCCCCGCCCACAAACTTTGACCTGCCTGAACCGACCTATCACAACTTATCCTTCGACTCGCAATCTCCCCATGATTCGATCGAGCCGCGCAAACAATAAACAAATATAACGTTACAACCTACACAGTTTCGACGCGGGTTATACAACCCGGCAAAAAAGGAACCCATGTCCCGCGTTCGTCATAATAACCATTGGCGGACAGCCGCGGCCTACAACTCACCAGGCCGCGGCTGTTCCTCTTTTTATTGGCTGCCGCCTCTATCGGTATTGTTCTTCGGGGCGTTGATCGCCCTGGCCGCTACTCACATTCCCAGCCAGGCAGCGGCTATTCATGGCAGTAACACTCCCCCATCCAACGATCTCGCATCCTTATTCACGCCGGAAGTACAGTATTGGAAGGCAGACATCCTGCGCTGGAGCAGCGCGTCGGGTCTCGACCCAAACCTGGTCGGGACGATCATGCAAATCGAATCCTGCGGCAACGCGTCCGCACGTTCGTCGGCGGGGGCCATGGGACTCTTCCAGGTCATGCCGGATCATTTCGCCGTTACAGATGATCCATACGATCCCGATACCAACGCCCTGCGCGGACTGGCATATTTGCGGCGCGTATTTGACAGTTCAAACCACGATATTACTTGGTCACTGGCGGCCTATAATGGCGGGCCGGGCTTGATCGGCTTGAATGAATGGACGTGGCCTGCAGAAACGATCCGCTATGTTTATTGGGGAAGCGGCATTTATGCGGATGCCACAGGAATGAAAGCAGCGAGTCAGCGGCTCAGCGAATGGCTGGCGGCCGGAGGGGCAAACCTATGTCAGCAAGCACACCAGCAATTAGGCTTGCCATAGGGAAGAGAATTTACACAGAAGATGAAGTCGAAAGATCGCCCAGACTCAGACTTCCGCCTTGCGCTCGGGAAGAACTTCTTTCTTTTCCTTCCCAAGCGGCAGGGTCTGATCCTTGAGAAGCGGAAGCCAAATGGCAAAGGTGGTGCCTTTACCTTCCTTGGATTCCACGTTGATCGTACCCCCATGATTCTCCACAATCCATTTGGCGATGGAAAGCCCCAAGCCAAAACCCGGCGAATTGGAGCGGGTGCGCGATTTCTCGGCGCGATAGAAGCGGTCGAAGATATAGGGCAAGTCCTCGTCGGAGATACCCGGCCCCGTATCGCGGACGATGATGCGCGCCTGGTCGCCGATACGCGCCAGGCCCATGATCACGTCGCCGCCCTGCGGCGTGTATTGAATTGCATTGGCCACCAGATTCAGCAAGACCTGCTTCAAACGGTCACGGTCGCCGTTGAACAGGATTTGATCGATTTCGGCGATCTTGAGATGGACTTTATTACCGGCCAGGATGCGCATCTCCTGAAAGACTTCCAGCAAGAGAGTATCAAGCTCAACGGGCTGCTTACTCAGGGTGAGTTTGCCTGAATCCGCCTGGGTGAGGAGCAGCAGCCCGCCCACCAGACGGGTGAGGCGTCCGGCCTCCTCGTCAATGCTGGAAAGCGATTCTTCGTCGAACCGCTTCATGCGCCGCATCAAATCCACATTGCCCTTGACGACGGTGAGGGGGGTGCGAAGCTCGTGGCTGACATCGGCGATAAAACGCTGTTGGGAATTGAAAAGATTTTCGAGGCGCTCCAGGGTCTGGTTGAAGGCTTCGATCAGGTTGCCCATCTCATCGTTGGAGACGCCCTCATAGGGAATGCGGCGCGAAAGATCATCGGCGCGGTTGATGGCCAGGGCGGTCTCCGTGGCCGCATCCAGCGGGGCAAGCGCGCGTCCAAGCACAAACCATGAACCTGCGCCGGCCAGCAGGATGGAGATGAGGGTGGCGACAAAGAGCACATCCAGCAAATCCCGCCGGGTGGCATCCGCCACATTCAACGTGGTAGCCACTTGTAATATGCCGATGCTGTGAGCGCCGGCGCGCAAGGGGATGCTCAGGACGCGCAGGTGAACGTTTTGAAGGGTATTTTCGCGATAGACAGGCTCGGCAGACTTGAGGCCGGTTGGGTCGAGGGAAGCGGTCATACCGGCAATCGCCGCCGAAGCAGACTTGATCTTGCCATCCTGGCCCCACAACTGAACATAAACGTTGCTGGCCATGTCCAGAGGCGGCAGGGTAAATATATCAATCTGCGCCTGGGCGTTGACGTGCGTCACGCTCATGACCTGGCGCGCGGTGTTGGCCAGGATGGCATCGGCCTGATTGAGCATGAGGATGGTGAGGATAACATAAACGGCCGCGCCGAAGGTTAAAATGATACCCCCCATCAGCGTGGAATAAAGAAGGGTCAGGCGCAGGCGGAGGGACACGGGAAATTAGGGATTAGAGAGTAGAGAGTAGAGAGTAGGGAGTAGGGAGGAAGAGCTAGGAATTACGCTTGATGATCGGCAATATCAATAACCTCATTACCCAATCTCTAATCTCTTCTCTCTAGTATCTGGGATCGAACTACGGGTTTTCGCGCATGACGTAACCGACGCCGCGCACGGTATGGATCAAGCGCGGTTCTTGCTCGGCTTCGAGTTTCTGGCGCAGGTAGCGAATGTACACTTCCAAGACGTTGCTCTCACCACCGAAGTCATAACCCCAAACGCGGTCAAAGATCACTTCGCGGGTCAAGACCTGCTTGGGATGGCGCAGGAACAACTCCAGCAATTCGTATTCCTTGGCCGTGAGGGATACGAGGCGATTGCCGCGCGCCGCCTGGCGCGAGCCGGTATCGAGGGTCAAATCGGCGAACTTCAGCACGGGCACACGCTCGGGCTGGGTGCGGCGCAGAAGGGCACGCACACGCGCCAGCAATTCGTCGAGGTTGAAGGGCTTGACCATGTAATCATCCGCGCCGGCATCCAGGCCCTGGATGCGATCCTGCACGGTATCCTTGGCCGTCAGCATTAAAATGGGAATGGAGCCGCCGCTGCGCAAGCGATTACAAACCTCCAGACCGTCAATGCCGGGAAGCATCCAGTCGAGAATGACCAGATCGGGGGTGTGATCGCGCGCCAGGATCAAACCGGTGCGGCCGTCGGTGGACATGTCCACGGTGTAACCTTCATAAGCCAGGCCGCGTTGAAGCAATTTCAAAATTGCCTGATCGTCTTCGATAATCAATATTCTCTCGTTCATGGCTCATCCTCCAAGCAAAATCATACCACATTTGGTAGAATGTCCGTATGCCCTTCAGCAAGCGGATCTTCGACCTGATGGTCACGGTGCCGGGATTTATCCTGCTTTCGCCGGTCATTCTATTGACCGCGCTGCTGGTGCGTATCTTTCTGGGCGCGCCGATCCTATTCCGCCAAACGCGGCCCGGTTACAAGGGAAAACCCTTCACTATTTTCAAATTCCACACGATGAGCGAAAAGCGCGACGAACAGGGAAACCTGCTGCCCGACGAGATGCGCCTGACGCGCTTTGGGAGATTCCTGCGCTCCACCAGCCTGGATGAGCTGCCCGAACTCTTCAATATTTTACGGGGCGAGATGAGCCTGGTGGGACCGAGGCCCTTGCTGATGGAATATCTGCCGCTGTATTCGCCCGAACAATTGCGGAGGCACGCTGTCCATCCCGGCCTGACCGGCTGGGCACAGGTCAACGGGCGCAATGCGATCACGTGGCCGGATAAGTTCAAGCTGGATGTTTGGTACGTGGATCACTGGTCATTCTGGCTGGATATCAAGATCCTGTTCATGACACTTTGGAAGGTGATCCATCGTGAGGGGATCAACCAGGCAGGACAGGCGACGATGGAGTATTTTAAGGGGGATAGGGGATAGGGGATGGGGGATGGTAATTGGTAATTGGTAATTGGGGAATGGATCATGGTCATGGATGATGGTTAATGGGGAATGGTAATTGGGAAATGGATCATGGATGATGGCTAATAGAAAATAGGGAATGGGAAATGGGAGATGAAGAACGGAATGCTCTGTTCGGGCTTTCAGGTAAGCCAAATACAAATTTTCAAAACTTACCACCTGTGAATACAGATCCTTATAGGTTTTCATAGGCTTCTCCTTTTTTAAAATTTGCCCGCCTTCGGCGGGAGGGCGGGCAGAACGCAGAAAGCAGAAAAACAGAAAACAAGAGATCAAATGGGCGGGGAAACCACCACCACACGAAAACCGAAGTAGTACCAATGCCCGTACGGGGGATCGAAGTGCCTGTTCGCGAGGCGCGCGAGATCCACACTGAGGTACCACGAGCCGCCGCGCAGAGCCAGCCAGTTATCCTTCACCTCTCTAAAGTTGGCCTGCCACTCCCAAACATTGCCGCTCATGTCCATAATGCCCAAAGGACTTGCGCCCTGCGGATACATCCAGACCGGCGTGGTGCGATTGATGCCGCTTTCATAGGTGTTTGCAAAGCGAACAACATCTTCTTTCTTTTCCAGTTTGCCCCATGCGAAACGATCTCCTTCTTCCCCACCTGCGGCGGTCACCCATTCGTTTTCAGTGGGCAATCGGAAGATCAGGCTGGAAGGTTGAAGATTGAAAGTTGAAAGGCTTTGCGCTTCCGGCTGGGTTTGCCAATTCTCCGCTAACCATTTGCAATAGGCATTGGCTTCGTACCAGGTGATGCCAACCACCGGCGCGCTGCGGCGGCTGGCGCCCAAGCGCGGGTCGTGCCAGTAGCGAGGCTCGATCATTTTTCCATCCTTGAGGTTGTTTCTCAGCCAACCCTGAACCTCCTTATCCCAATAGCCTTTTTTCATTGGGGCCAACTTCTCATCGTAGGCAGGAAAATCCTGCCACAGTTTCTCGTTATGAAAATTCTCTTCCTTCAAGAAACGCGCGTACTGAAGATTGGTGACCGGATATTTCGCCATGTAACAAGCCGGGATGGAATCCCGACCTGGGATTTGGATGAAGTCATACAGGTCGTCGGGAACGTAGCCAAGCTCGTCAGAGATGTCGGCGAAATCCGCACGACGAGGAGGGGGAAGGTGCCATGACCTGGAAAGTTCAACCAATTCAGTACGCGTCTCGCGCACCACTTTTCGGTTGAAATGTTCCGCCCCCACATCCGCGATGGCTGAACCCGCCAGGAAGGCAGGCATTCCCAGCAGTTCAGGATTATTGCCCTCTTCCAGATGCCGCAAAACGATCACAAACTGATCCAATACATCGCTCTCCCCGCTGGCATTGAGCATTAATTGCCCCGCCGCAAGCCGGATGACCTCGCGCCAGCGCGGATTCGTCCAGTGTTTCTGAACGATTTCGCGCCGATCCTTTTCGCTGCGCGCCGCAATCGCAACCCCGGCGAGATATTCCTCAAGAGTCAAATGAAAGAAACCGACCTGCCCCGGACTGCGCTCGATCAGCAAACCCACTTCCTCACGAGCATGACGCATAAACATTTCTGAAATCTCATCCGCCCTTTCATCCTTCAATTCATCGTCTTTTTCCTGCAGCAAACGTTTGATCTGCCTGCGCCATTCCACCTCGGGCATGACCCCGCCGGGCTGATTTTCATGCACCCAAAAAGCCAGGGAGGCCATCATCGGCAGGACGCGCGAGGCGCTCAAAACATCATAGATCAGAATATCGTGGCGCGTCTGCGCCTGACGCCAGCTTTCCACCATGGTCTTGGTGACGATCTGATACAGAGTCACACGCTCGTTGGGAAGACGCGTGCCAAGTTTATGGATCATGGCGAGGATCGTCAACAAAAGCGGATTAATGGCCAGACGCTGAACGCTGTCGGAACGCATGATGTCCGCCATGAGCGGATCCACACTGGCTTGAGAGCTGGAGTAGAGAGCCTCCAGCGAGAGATCAGGATTGTTCTTTTGTTCATGTGCGGCAAACCAGCGCAGGAGAAATTCCTTCACTTCATCGGGGATCGCCAGCGCGCTCAACTCCATTTCATCGAAGTCCTGCAGATCGCCGTGCCGATACCCTTCGAGGCGGCTGGTGACGATGATCCGATTGGGGCAATCCGTGCGGCACCTTTGGCGCGAAAACCGCTGAACCTCGGACAACACCGCATTGCGAAGCGTCCTGCCTTTGATCAGAGTATCCCCCACATCCCCAACCTCATCCAGGCCGTCCAACAGAACGGCACAAAGCCCCTGATCCAGCACAAGCTGTAAAAACTCGTTGAAGTTCACGGCACCGGGATCGTGATAATCGCCGATGCTGTTCATCAGAAATTTTTCCAGCGCAAGCCCCGAGTCCGTCTTCAATTTTTCGGCATACTGCGGAAGGCGCACGTAAACGGGGATATAGGGAATATCCAGGCGCAGGCGGCTGGCACCCACCTGTCCGCGTGCCAGCATCAGCGCGATGAATTTCAGGGAAACGGTCTTTCCGCTTCCCGGCTTTCCCACGATCACCAGCCTGGGGCTGCCGTCGAGCACATCCGAAAGGCGCTTTTGCTGCTGGCGCTGTTCGATCAACAGCCGCCGCGACTCGTCAGCCTGCAGCATCTCCTCCCATTCCGCATCGCGCTGGCGCTCCGTCCGCAAAGGGATCAATCCCAATTCAAAATAAACGCTTTCCAACGGCAGGGACTTCAACGCGGGATTAATATCCGGTTTGGAAGTCAACAACTGTGCGGAAAGCCCGCGTGTTTCAAGGTATTTATAATCCGAGTAAATTTTCTCCCGATATTTCCGCTCTATTTCCCGCGCCTCATCTTTTGAAAGCCCTTTCTTGACCAGAACCACACGCAGTGCTTCGCCTGCGGGGGTTTCCACCAGGGTACTGCCCAAACGGGAAAGTTTCGCAAGAATGGAATCCAGCGCCTTGAGTTTGTGCGCTTCATCCGCGTAATCCAACAACGGCTGCCACGATGACCCTGCAAGCCCTGCGCGACAACGCGCGAGCAAAATCGAAAGTTCACCGGCGCGCGAGCGCGGCCAGCCGAGGGCGATCATCAAGTCTTCGGGAGGCGGAGTCTTTTCATCCGTACGCCCGACCAAAGCCAAAGCAACCTGGCGCCGCAAACTTTCATTCTTTTCGGATTGCAAACGATCCAGCCCAACGCCTTTAAGCCAGTTGGCAAGTTTATCTTCATCCTCAACCGGCGCGCCGATTTGTTGAATGGCGGAAGTAAATGCCTGGCGCAATTCTGCATCCGCTTTTTTGGAATCATACTTCTGAGTGAGGCGCGACCTAAATCCCTCCAGGCCCTTATCGAGAGCAGGGTCAACAATACCCTTTTCGGCAAGTTTTTCAACAACCTGATACAACGCCATCGCGAGCAGTGCAGTCGAAAACGGTTCCATGGATTTTGCTCCCTTCGATTACCAGCCAATCATACCTTGAGTCTAGCACAAAAATATCCGCTTGACATGCGACAGGCAACGCGTATAATCACGCCCATAAGAACGCGCGAAGATAAGTAATCAGAAAACTGTTCAGAGAGCCATCAGGTCTCGATACGGCAAAACCCATGCCTACTCGACCCACGGTGCGAGATGGCCGGTCCAATGCTGAAATCCACTTCGCCCATGTTTCCTTCGCAGAAGCAGTTCACGTTCAAAGCGCGACCTGCTGTAAGAAGGACGGGAACCGCCCGTTAGCGCGAAGATGAAGATTATTGCCGTGAGACCCCACCCCGGTCGCCTTCGGCGTGCTTCGCGACCTCCCCTACAAGCGGGGAGGGAGAAGAGTAGAAGACCTCACCCCGGCCCTCTCCTAAAAGGAGAGGGGGTAATAATGAAAGCAGGTGGCACCACGAGACGCCCCCTCGTCCTGCAGACGGACCGGGGCGTCATTTTATTTTCTCACCACAAAGTCACAAAGGACACAGAGATTCCCTTGTGTCCACGAAGAAAAAACTTTGTGATCTGTGTGGTGAATTATACGGAGGTGCAAACATGTTAGACATCAATATCATCCGCGAACAACCGGAAGTGGTCCGCAAGGCAATGAGGGACCGGCAATTGGAGGATTCGCCGGTGGACGCGATCCTGCAACTGGATGAAAAACGGCGGGCGCGGCTGACCGAAGTCGAGAAGATGAAGGCGGAACGGAACGCGGTCTCGAAGGAGATCGGGCAAACGAAAGAGGCGGCCGTCCGGCAGTCGAAGATCGAAGCGATGCGAGCCGCGGGCGATAAGATCACTGCACTGGATAAGGAAGTAGCGGAGGTCGAAGCGCAATTGAATGCGCTGACCGCCACGATCCCGAATATCCCCGATGCGCGCACGCCCTACGGAAAAGACGACAGCGAGAACATCGTATTAAGAACGGAAGGCGAAGTGCGGGAATTCGATTTCCAGCCCAGGCCGCACTGGGAACTTGGCCCGGCGCTCGGCATCATTGACTTCGAGCGCGGCACCAAGATCACCGGCTCACGCTTCTACGTATTGAGCGGCGCGGGGGCACGCTTACAACGCGCCTTGATTGCCTACATGCTCGACCTGCACATCCGCCAGGGCTACACGGAAAAATACCTGCCCTTCATGGTCAAGACCGAGACGGTGTTCGGGGCGGGACAACTGCCCAAGTTCGCCGATAACCTTTATAAAGATCATGAGGAGGATTATTACTTCGTGCCGACCGCCGAGGTACCGCTGACGGGTTTGCACATGGGCGAGATTTTGGATGAAGCCAGCCTGCCGCGCCTTTATACGGCCTACACGCCGTGCTTCCGGCGCGAGAAGATGAGCGCGGGACGGGACGTGCGCGGCATCAAGCGCGGACACCAGTTCGATAAAGTGGAGATGTACATCTATAGCAAGCCGGAAGAATCGGACCAGTGGCTGGAGAAGATGCGCGCGAACGTCGAGGAAACCTGCAAGAATCTGGGACTGCCTCACCGGGTCAAACAACTTTGCACAGGCGACATCGGCTTCGGCGCAACGATGACCTACGATATCGAGGTGTGGGCGGCGGGCTGTGGCGAGTGGCTGGAAGTCTCATCGGTCTCGAACGACACGGATTTTCAGGGGAGACGCGCCAACATCAAATATCGCGACGACAAAGGCAAGACGCGCTTCGTCCACACGCTGAACGGTTCGGGGCTGGGACTGCCGCGCACGCTGATCGCGGTGATGGAGAACTACCAGCAGGCGGATGGTTCGATCATCGTACCCGAGGTGCTGAGTCCCTGGATGGGCGGGGTGGAAGTGATCAAGGCGGAAGGATGAAAGAAGTAAGAAGTGAGAAGTGAGAAGTAAGATAGTGAGAAGTGAGAAGTGAGATGTGAGAAGCGAGAAGCGAGAAGTGAGAAGTGAGAAGTGAGAAGTGAGAAGTGAGAAGTGAGAAGTGAGAAGTGAGAAGTGAGATGTGAGATGTGAGATGTGAGAAGTGAGATGTTGGATGATGGATGAAGGCGGAAGATGAAGAACGCAAAGGTTTCTTTTTTTCTGGCGCGCTTCGCGACCTTTGCGTTGAAAAAGAAAGACAAAACATGGGTTCACCATGGACTTTGAGAAGGCCATAGTCCACGGACTCTGAAGCATATGCAAATCTGGCTGCAATTTCTCACGCAATGGTTGACGCTGATCTTCATGCTGATCGGGTTGGTGGGACTCATCGTGCCGATCTTCCCCGGCCTGGTCGTGATATGGCTGGCGGCATTGATCTATGGAATTGCGGCGGGCAGCTTTGGTCTCAAAGGTTGGATCATCTTTATCTTGATCACCCTCCTGGCCGTGTTCGGCAGCATCGTGGACAATATTTTCATGGGAGCGAAGGCGCGGCAGAGCGGCGCGGCGTGGATCTCGATTTGGGTCAGCAACCTGGCAGGGATTATTTTCAGCCTGGCGTTCACGCCGCTAATCGGACTGCTGGCCGCACCGTTGGGATTATTCATCTCGGAGTGGATCCACCGCAAGAATTGGCGCCCGGCATTGAATACCGTGCGAGCCATGCTCGTGGGCTGGGGCTGGTCTTTTGTTAGCCGGTTTGCCATCGGTATAGCCATGACCGGTTTGTGGATGGTGTGGGCGTTTACATAGCCCGCCAACCGTTGAATGTTCCCAAGGTCCCCCCAATCTATCAAGCGATTATAAGGATTGGGTAATGATCGTTGGGAAAGCCCTGTTCGGCGGTGGATCTTCTCTTTGCAGACAATTCCCCTAACCGGTTAAACTCGTTTCACTTTTTTCAGGATTTCATCATCCTCTTTAGCCCCTTTTTGGTAGAGTTTCTCCTCATCTGGGGCCAGGTGATAGAGCAGTTTTAAGAACTGGCCGGCATGGATCCGCTCTTCGTCGGCGACATCCTTCAAAACCGCCTGAGCGAAAGGATGGTCAATTGAGTCAGCCAGCTGCATATAGAGCTGGGTTGCCTCGTATTCCGAAGCCACCAGGAAACGAACAGCACGAACCAGTTCTTCATGGCTCAGTGTATGTTCAGAGGCAAAACCAGAAAACGGTGTTCCAAAACCAGGCATGGG
>Ga0182027_10006858_pt1 | contig 16944 bp, 17 predicted proteins | sample 712E1DmetaG_FD_121300 | JGI IMG/M metagenome (GOLD analysis project Ga0182027, IMG submission 121300) | Permafrost microbial communities from Stordalen Mire, Sweden - 712E1D metaG (Illumina Assembly) | ecosystem: Environmental > Terrestrial > Soil > Wetlands > Permafrost | place: Sweden... | reverse complement strand
TGGTGCAAATGTGCCTGTGGTGAAAGAAAACGTTTCGCTCTCCGATGCGATTATTGAAATCAGTTCCAAACGATTGGGCGCAACGTGTGTCGTTGATAACGCAGGCGTTCTGTGCGGCATCCTTACCGATGGAGATCTTCGACGTCTGCTTCAAAGAACGACGAATATCACAAATCTCACAGCCCGCCAAGTGATGACCAAAAGTCCTAAAACCATCCGCCAGAATATGCTCGCTGTTCAGGCTCTGAAAGTGATGGAAACGTTCAAGATCACACAATTGGTTGTCGTGGACGATGACCAGCATCCTATCGGTGTCTTGCACCTTCATGATTTAGTTGAGGCGGGATTAGGTGGAGAGTCCGTAACATGAAACCGTTCTGCATCTGGATGTTTTGTACAGCCGCACTTTTGTTCTTTGGTTGTGAAGAGAAAACCCTGCCTTCCGTTATTTCAACAGTTGATAGCCGAACACTTCCACAGCAGGAGAGCTGGAACAGTACTATCATAGTATCCGATTCGGGCCGCATCAGTGCCATCATCGCGGCAGGATACATTCGCGTGTCTGATCTGAGCCGGCAAACACAAATGAGCCAAGGTGTGAAAGTGCGCTTCTTCAGCCGCGAAGGTAAACAAACCTCCATACTGACGAGTGACGAAGGATCCGTGGACGAAACAAACAACAATCTGGAAGCGCGAAAAAATGTTGTTGTGGTATCCAGCGATTCATCACGCATGAAAACCGAGCAATTATTTTGGGACAACCAGCGCCAGTTAATCTATACACCGGAATACGTGCAAATCAAGACCGTGAAAGAAAGATTGCAGGGACACGGATTTGAATCTGACCAAAGTTTAAAAAATTACCGCATCTTCCGTGTCACCGGACAAGCACAAGCGGAATAATATCTATGCAGGTCCGTCTTTTATATTTTGCCATTACAATTGCTTTCTTGACAATGTCAGCGCCGGCTCAGCGAAGTAAAATCATCGATCTTCTTCACGCTGACACACTGAATGGAAAGATAATCAGGGGTGAAGATGTCCGCGAATTAATTGGCAGGGTTCACTTTGACCAAATTGCATCGGAAGGCGGATTAGTGAATGTTTGGTGTGACAGGGCGCTTCGTTTTATGACCCAAAATAAAATTGAATTGTACGGAAATGTGAAAGTCGTCCGAGACAGCGTTACCATCCGTTCGAAAGAAGGGGTATACTATGCCGAACGCAGGATGATGGAAGGAAAAAACGGTGTACAGCTGGAACGCGGCAAGACATTGTTAACTTCTCGGAATGGAGAATATTTTGTGGATGAGAAGCGTTCGCACTTTATCGGTGATGTTAAGCTTATAGATACTTCTACGACAATTACATGCGATGAAATGTACTATTTTGAGGCAGAGACTCGGTCTGTCGCTATTGGCAATGTGCATGTTTTCGAAAATACGAATGGCGTCAATATCTATGGCGACTCGCTTATTCACATCGAGCAGAAAAAATTCACACTCGTATTAAAGCAGCCGCGCTTAGTGAAGATAGACACATCCGCCAGCGGCATCATCGACACAATGGTTGTCGTCAGCCGCGAGATGCAATCCATTCAAGATACTGCGGAACGCTTTGTGGCAATCGACAGTGTGCGCATGGTGAAAGGCGATATGTCTGCACGATGCGGCACAGCAACATTTTTTGTGAAAAACGACTTCATCGCACTTCAAACACATCCCATAATTTGGAGCAATGAGAATCAAATCACCGGCGACTCCATTCGTATCAGGATGGAAGATAAACGAATCAGAAGTATGTGGGTAAAACACAGGGCGATGGCAATTTCCCGTGTCGATACTGCTTTGCCCAACCGTTTCAACCAACTCACCGGCAGGGAGTTGACAATGTACTTCCGTGCAAATAAATTGGAACAGGTAGATGTGCAGAAGAACGCAACGAGTCTCTATTACTTGTTTGACAATAAAGAACCGAACGGCGCAAACAAGTCGAGCGGCGACCGCATATTCATCGATTTCGTCGCAGGTGATGCGGATCGAATTAAAATTGTAGGCGGCGTACAGGGGCAATATCTTCCAGAGAAAATAATTATGAAACACGAACAGGATTACAATCTTGACGGCTTCCGATGGTACGAGAATCGTCCCATTCGACGCGGCGTATACATGACGAGCGAATAGCATGACAAAAAAAATACAGAAAACAATTTCACCAGCAAAGCGGCCTGCCGCGCCGGCAAAAAACAAAATCGTTGTGCGCCGTATATCACGCATAACGAAGCCACCTAAGACAAAACTCATTATAAAGCGGGCGCCGCGAGTTCCGGTCATTGCAGTTCCGGAATCGGTAACGCCTCTTGTAACCGCACCAGCGATCCCTCAAATTATCCTTCGCTCAAGCGGATTGGTGAAACGTTACAAAAAACGTGCTGTCGTGAATGATGTAAGCATACAGGTGAAGCAGGGAGAGATTGTCGGCTTGCTTGGGCCAAACGGCGCCGGGAAGACAACAACATTCTACATGATAGTCGGAATGATTCGGCCAAACGCCGGCAGTGTATTTATGGATGATGTTGACATTACGAAGATGCCGATGTATAAGCGGGCGAGGAATGGAATTAGTTATTTACCGCAAGAACCATCCGTGTTTCGGCGATTATCGGTGCGGGATAATCTCATGGCTATTCTGCAGACCACATCGCTCAACCGGAAAGAACAAGAGGAGAAGTGCAATCGGTTGATGGATGAATTCGGGCTGACACATATCGCGGCAAGCAAAGGTTTTGTGCTTTCCGGCGGGGAACGCCGTAGAACAGAGATTGCTCGCGCGCTGGCGCTTGATCCAAAATTTATTTTATTGGATGAACCATTTGCCGGTATCGATCCCATTGCCGTTGAAGACATTATGCAGATCGTCATCAAACTGAAAAACAAGAATATCGGTGTACTTATTACTGATCACAACGTGCATGAAACACTCTCTATAACGGATCGATCATATTTATTGTTTGAAGGAAGAATTTTAAAGTCCGGCACGGCGGAATATCTTGCAAATGATCCTGAAGCAAAGAAATTGTATCTTGGAGAGAACTTTAAACTGGACAGATACGAATAACAGCGACGAGCCGTCAAGGACAAGTTGACTCATCAATCACTCATGAACAAATCAATAAAACTATGATTGTCATCTTAGAAACAGGTACCCTCGAAAAACAAATTGAAGAAATCATCCGCGTTTTGCACGATCACGGATTCGATGTCCATCGCTCTACGGGCGTGCAGCATACAGTCTTAGGCGCTATCGGTGTTCACCCGGAGTTCGACCACAGGCAGATTGAACTGCTGGATGGCGTTGCAGAAGTTGTTCGCGTCACTGAGCCGTTCAAACTTGCCAGCCGTGCTTTCAAACACGAAGGATCCGTGTTCGATATTGGAGGAGTGAAAATCGGCGGTCCGGAGGTTGTTATCATCGCAGGACCATGCTCGGTCGAAACCGAGGAACAAGTTTTCAAGATTGCAAAATACGTTAAGGATTCCGGCGCGAAAATATTGCGCGGAGGTGCATTTAAACCACGCTCATCGCCTTATTCCTTCCAAGGACTTGGTGAAGACGGCTTGAAAATTCTGCGCTCAGCGGCGGATAGGTACGAACTGAAAGTCGTTACGGAAGTTATGGACAAAAGTCAGATTGACCTCGTAGAAAAGTATGCGGACATTTTACAGATTGGGGCGCGAAACATGCAAAATTACATGTTTCTGAAAGATCTCGGCAAAGCATCGAAGCCGGTGATGCTGAAACGCGGTCCCGCCGCAACCATTGAAGAATGGCTGATGTCTGCAGAATATATTCTTTCAGGCGGGAACGAGAAAATTATTCTCTGCGAACGCGGCATCCGGACGTTCGAGACTGCCACGCGCAACACTATGGATATAAGTGCTATTCCCGTCATAAAAAAGAAAAGCCACCTGCCCATCATTGCCGATCCATCGCATGGTGTAGGCATTCGCGATAAAGTGATTTCCATGGCACGTGCATCTGTTGCCGCCGGTGCTGATGGAATTATGGTAGAAGTGCATCACGATCCTGACCATGCATTATCAGATGGGGCGCAGTCGCTCTATCCAGATCAGTTTGCACAAATGATGAAAGAAGTTCGTTTAATTGCTCAAGCCATAGGCCGCAATATTGCATGAGCACACCATTGTCAGAAAAGAAGTTGCTTCCCTATAAGCGTATCACTATTATCGGCGTCGGACTCATCGGCGGGTCGTTAGCGCTTGCCGTTAAGCATCGCTTCCCCGCTGTTCAAATTATCGGCGTCGATAAACCGCAGATTCTCAAACGCGCATTGAAACGGAATATCATCGATATCGCCGAACCTTCGGTGAAACGGGCGGTACATTCTGCTGATCTTGTTATTATCGCTGCACCTGTTTTCGCAATTGCGAAACTATTACCTCTCGTTGCTAAGAATATAGCGCCTCATGCCATCGTCACCGATACCGGAAGTGTGAAACAAGCAATTGTTATACAAGCGCAAAAACTTTTTCCCGATGGCAACTTCATCGGCGGACACCCCATGGCGGGTTCAGAATTCTCCGGCATCGATGCAGCACATCCTTTATTGTTTCAGAATGCAATTTACATTCTTACACCGATACGTACGACAAACAATACATTGCTTCGCGCTCTTGCAAAATTTTTCACTTCACTTGATGCACGTATCATCACCATTGATCCTGGTGCACACGACAGCATTGTTGCTGCAGTGAGTCATCTTCCACAGCTTGCTGCTGTTGCGCTGATGAACACCGTCGGCAAACAGCATCCAGACTCTCCGTCGCATCTCTCATTAGCCGCCGGCGGTTTCCGCGATATGACGCGTATCGCATCGAGCCGATTTCTCATGTGGGAGGATATTCTCACCGCTAACCAGAAAGAAATCGGAAAAGCGCTCCGGCTTTTTATCAATCAATTAGAAAAAATTGCGGCGATTGTAGATTCCAACCCCTCACACCTTTCTACGGAGTTTAAAACATCACGCAATTTACGGCTGCATATTCCTCAATCAATGAAAGGATTTATATCGCCGCTTGTTGATTTATCTGTCTTCGTTGAAGATAAACCCGGCGAGCTTGCACGCTTGACGTCATCGCTGGCGAAAAAGAAAATTAATATTAAAGATATGGAATTGCTCAAAGTGCGGGAAGGGCGCGGCGGAACATTCCGTCTCTCGTTCGAGAACCGGAATGTCTCTCTTGAAGCCGCACGAATACTTCAACGAGCCGGTTTTGATGTGAGCGGGAAGCGCTAAAGTGATAGCGCAGATCGCACCAATGAATTGCAGATTCAAGATTACACAGATTGAAAGAGGAAGCGAGCTGAAACGGTCAGGCTGACTTACTTTTTATCAGGGCTGGATGTCGCGTCTGGGGATGGTTTAGATTCTTGTTTAGAGTCGGTAGTGGATTCCTTCTGAGAATCCGGTTTTGATTCAGACTTGGAATCAGATTTCGATTCTGAATTAGTACTTGAGCTCGAGGATGTATTGGACTTCTTATAATCCGTCGTATAAAACCCGCTTCCTTTAAATATCAGTCCTGCACCACTCGACATTAATCGTTTGAGCGCGGGTTGGGCACATTTCGGACACATAATTAACGGATCTGCTGACATCGTTTGAAATTCTTCAAATTCGTAGCCACAGGATTTACAACGATACTCGTATGTTGGCATTCTTCCCTTTTACTTTTAACTCTATTTTTTTAGTTTCATTTAATATACTTCTGATTTGCCAGGATTTCAATGAGATTCCTTCAAGGAATTGGATAAGAATTGGAACCTAGTGCAATTTGTAATCGTTTATAGAATATCACAACCTATTTAAAAGGAGACTTTATGATCAGTAAAACTTTACAAGACGCTCTCAATCAACAAATTAATTTCGAACTGTTTTCTGCATATCTGTATCTATCCATGTCGGCACATTTTGAAGCGCAGAATCTCTCGGGGTTCGCACACTGGATGCATGTGCAATATCAAGAGGAAACGGGACACGCTATGAAGTTTTACAAATATGTGTTTGATCGCAGCGGAGTCGTCACACTGAAAGCTATTGCCCAACCGGCAACAAAATTTAAAACGCCGGCCGATGTCTTTAAACAGGTTCTCGAGCACGAACAAAAGGTAACATCACTCATTAATAAATTGTTCGAAGCAGCGGTGAAAGAAAAAGAATATGCCGCCCAGAGTTTTCTGCAATGGTTTATCAACGAGCAGGTGGAAGAAGAAAAGAACGCAACCGACATCATTAATATGTTAGAGATGATTGGCGACTCACCTGTGAGTTTAATTATGGCCGACCGCCAACTCGGCGCGCGGAAATAGTAATCGGTTAAAAAGAATCTGATATGTATCTTTGTCATGGCAGTGGTACAAATCGAACGTCGTACCAATAAAAAAGCCGCTTCATCGAGTGATGGAGCGGCTTGTGTTTTTCTTCAATAGATCGTACGAGTCAACCTATCCACCACTTTAAATCTTTGGTCCCGCCTTAATCACTTCCGGTGGACAATTTGCTTCAAACTTCTTAAAGTTTTCTATGAACCTCGTAGCAAGACTTTTATATTTTTCTTCATGCGCCTTCTTGCTTGACCAGGAATCTGCCGGATTTAAGATGCCTTCCGGAACATCAGGGCAAGAGAGCGGCACATCAAAGCCGAATACAGAATCCTTACGGTATTTTACATTGACCAACGAACCATTGAGCGCCGCATTGAGCAACGCACGAGTGTACTTGATGCTGATTCGTTTGCCAACGCCGAATGGTCCTCCAATCCAGCCTGTGTTCAACAACCAGCAATGAACGCCGTACTTTAAAATTTTTCGTTTCAAGAGTTCGGCATAGAACGACGGCTGATGTACCATAAACGGTGCGCCGAAACAGGTACTGAACGTCATCTCCGGTTCTTTGCCAAGACCAACTTCTGTTCCTGCAATTTTCGATGTATAGCCGGAAATAAACTGATACATGGATTGTTCAGGCGTTAATTTTGCAATTGGCGGCAATACTCCCGAAGCGTCGCAGGTTAAGAAAACAATATTCTTCGGGTGACCTGCCATCTTTTCCGGAATTGCATTCTCAATATACTCCAATGGATACGATGCACGTGTGTTCTCCGTGATCGATTCATCATCAAGATCGATATAACGTGTTATCGGATCGAAGACAACATTTTCCAGGATTGTGCCGAATCGGCGCGTAGTCGCATAAATTTGCGGTTCTGCTGACGGCGAAAGGCGAATTACTTTTGCATAACATCCGCCTTCAATATTGAATACACCATCATCACTCCAGCCATGTTCATCATCGCCGATGAGGCCGCGTTTCGGGTCAGCGGAGAGTGTTGTCTTGCCGGTTCCAGAGAGCCGAAGAAAATTGCCGATTCGTTATTCGATCCGACATTCGCCGAAGAATGCATAGGCATGACGCCCTGAAGCGGCAGTAGATAATTCAGAATTGTAAAAATCGATTTTTTAATCTCTCCCGCATACGCCGTATTGCCGATGATGCACAGCTTCTGCTCAAAGTTCAATACAATCAACGTGTCGGTTGCCGTACCATCGATTGTTTGTATTCCTTTGAAGCCCGGCAGTGCCAACACAGTAAACTCCGGCACATGGCGGCGGTACTCTTCCGCTGTTTGAGGCAGGATAAACATATTGCGTGCAAACATCGAATGCCAAGCTAATTCCGTGACAATACGGATCGGCATCTTGTAATTTGGATCAGCGCAGGCGTAACAATCTTGCACGAATACATCACGTCCCTGTAAAAATCCCTGCATTCGATTCACAAGACCATTGAACTTATCTGTGCTGAACGGCCGATTATATTCGCCCCACCAGATATTTTCCTCGGTGCTCGCTTCCTTGACAACATATTTGTCATTTGCCGATCGAGCCGTGTGTTTTCCGGTACTTGCGACGATAGGACCAAGGTGGGATATCTTCGCTTCCTGACGAAATACAACTTCTTCGTAAAGCGCTTCAGTGGTCAAATTCCAATAGATCTTCCGTAAATTACTGAGACCATGGTTGTCCAATCCATAATCACTCTTGAGTGCAGATGCTTCGCTTTCAGCGGGAGTTTTGATATTTAAGATATTGTTCATAGCCAATCTCGCACAAGTTTACGTTCGCCAATATAAATTTCGTTAGGTGAACTCGGATCCAGCGCCCACTTAATGCGCTCGATTCCTACTTTCACATCTTTCACTGTTGTAGAATAACTTATCCGCAAGTGACCTTCCATGCCAAATTCCTTTCCCGGCACGGTAACCACTAAAGCTTTTTTCAGCAGGAAGTCTGCCAGAGCAACTGAATCATTGCTGTATGCACGAAAATCTGGCAAACAATAATATGTGCCATCTGGCGGAATGAGTTTGATGCCGGTGAATGAATTTAATTCCTGAATCATTACATTACGGTTATTTTCAAGCGTCAGCCGCAGACTTTCCACTGCACTCTGCAATCCGTTCAACGCACCTTCTGCTCCGGCTTGCAATAAGACAGAAGTACAAGAAGAGATTTGGCTTTGCACAATTGACATTGCTTTCACAATTTCTTTGCTAGCAACTGCCCAACCAACCCGGAACCCGGTCATTCCGTACAATTTCGATATCCCATTAATGGTTATTACTTTCGTTGATTCAATATCTTTCTTCGTGTACTTGTAAGCGATAGGAGATTTCTTTCCGTCGAAAACAAGTTTCTGATAAATATCATCCATCACTAAATAGATTCCCTTTGTTTCACAGAAGTCTACCAATTCAGCAATAAATGATTCCGGATAGATAACACCAGATGGATTGTTCGGACTATTTACGATAATCATTTTTGTGTACGAACTAACAGCTTCCTTGACATCCTTTAATGATGGCACGAAACGTCCATCGTCCGGTTTAACGATGACAGGAATTCCATAAACCATCCGAACCATATCCGGATAGCTCACCCAGTACGGCGCTAAAATAATTACCTCATCTTGCGGATTAACAAGAGTGTACAATAGGGCGAACAATGCCTGCTTGGCTCCTTGAGAAATAATGACATTATCGGTACTAACCATTCTATCATAATTTTCTTCTGTGTACCGAACGATTGCTTTCTTCAACGAACCAATACCGTCTGTCGGTGTGTATTTAATGTCGCCTGTGTTAAGTTTGGCAGCAGCACTAAGGATTGCGCTGATAGGCGCTTTATTCTTCGGCTCTCCACCTCCAAGATGAATAACTGCTTCACCTTTTTCCCGAAGCTTTGCCGCTGCTTCATTTAACTTAAGCGTTGGCGATTCATTGATAGATCCAGCAAGCTTACTGATACTCATAATAGAAGTATCCTCCTGTTATATAATTCTTTGTGGCCATAGAGAAACACGAGTGAGAAAACGAAATGTGATACTTTACTTTACTATAATAATTGTAAGTAAGTTTTTTAAAACAGTCAATAGGCGGCTTAATTTATTTTAATAAAATCTCGTTTATCTATCATTATTAAGTTAGTCGTCTTCGATTCCTTGTTTTATTATGTTTAGAAGAGAAAGAAAAACAGAGAGCCGCTTTTTAGCACGGTGGTTATCTGATCGGTACAATCAATAAAAGTATTGTGTTTGTTTGTGAGCGAATTCTTCTGTATTTTTAAGTGAAATTTTTCATTTAAAACAAAGTCAAAAAATGAGAGCGATTATTCCTGTTGCTGGTGTTGGTAGCCGATTGCGTCCGCACACGTACTCCGTTCCTAAAGTACTGCTCAACGTCGCAGGAAAACCAATAATCGGGCACATTCTTGATAAAATCATCGAGGCTGGCTTTGATGAAGCCACCATTATTGTCGGTTATCTCGGGGAGATGGTCAAAGCATACGCTTTAAAAAACTACAAAATTAAATTTGATTTTGTCGAACAAGAAGAGCGTCTTGGATTAGGACATGCCATCTATCTCTCCAGGCATACATTTTCCAGCGACCCGATTCTCATCATCCTTGGCGACACAATTTTCGATGTCGACATCAAATCGATGATTGAGAACCAACAGACACAAATTGGTGTTAAATATGTTGATGACCCGCGAAGATTTGGAGTAGCCGAAACACAGGACGGATACATTGTGCATTTGGTAGAAAAACCCGAGAAACCAAAAAGCAATCTCGCCATCGTTGGTCTCTATTATATTACACAGCCCCAGCTCCTGGTGGAATGTTTAGAAAAAATAATTAAAAGCGACACGCGCACGAAGGATGAGTTTCAATTAACCGATGCACTCCAGATGATGATAGAGCGCGGCCAGCAGATGAAGACCTTTCTTGTGGAAGGATGGTTCGATTGTGGCAAACCTGAAACTCTGCTTTCTACAAATCAGCATCTTCTCGGATATCAGACGGTGCCATCACCTATACAAGGTGTTGTCATTCAACCACCGGTATTTATTTCGGAGAAAGCAAAAGTGAACAACGCTATTATTGGACCGAATGCAACGATCGCCGATAATGCAATTGTAGAAAACTCCATCATTCGCAATTCAATAATCGGCGAGGGAGCGATAGTTATAAACGCTCTTCTTGAGGAATCTTTAATCGGCACCAATGCTGTTGTCCGAGGCAATTATAAACGAATTAACATTGGCGATTCATCTGAGTTAGAGTTTTATTGATTACCCTGTTGTCCGCGGCAATCCAAAATTGACTCATCGATTCGTCTCAAAAATATTTTAGTGAACAATCAAACAGCTACGGAGAAAGAATGAGAAATTTATTTACATCGGAGTCTGTGTCTGAAGGGCACCCCGATAAAGTCTGCGATCAGATTTCAGATGCAGTGCTCGATGCACTTCTCGAACAAGATAAGATGTCGCGAGTTGCGTGCGAAACATTTGTTACCACCGGGATGGTTCTCGTCGGCGGCGAGATCACGACAAAGGGGTATATTGAAGTTCAAGAAATTGTACGCAACGTCATCCGTGACATTGGCTACACGAAGGCAGGTGTCGGATTCGATGCAGATTCGTGTTCGGTCCTCTCTTCCATTCATTCCCAATCGCCGGATATTGCACAAGGCGTCGACACAGGCGGCGCAGGCGACCAAGGGATGATGTTTGGATACGCATCGTCAGAAACACCGGAGTTAATGCCGGCACCGATTATGTTCGCGCACAAACTCGTCCTTCGTTTGGCAAATGTACGGAAGAAACAGCCAACGCTTATGCCGTATCTTCGTCCTGATGCAAAATCTCAAGTGACAGTTGAGTATGACAATAATGGAAAACCGTTCCGTGTAGATACTATTGTCGTCTCTACACAGCATGACCCGGAAGTATCCCAGAAGAAAATAAAAGAAGATGTACTTGAGTTGATCGTACGGAACGTTATTCCATCTGGAATGCTTGATAATAAAACACGTTATTTTGTGAACCCTACAGGCAAATTTGAAATCGGCGGACCGCACGGTGACAGTGGCTTAACCGGACGTAAAATTGTCGTCGATACATACGGCGGACGCGCACCACATGGCGGCGGCGCATTCTCCGGCAAAGATCCAACGAAAGTTGACCGCAGTGCAGCATATGCGGCAAGGCATATTGCAAAAAATATTGTCGCAGCAAAACTTGCCACGGAATGTCAAATCCAGGTTGCCTATGCAATCGGCATCTCGGACCCGGTATCTATCCAGATAAACACGTTCGGCACTGGCGTGATTCCCGATGCGCAGCTTTCGGATTTCGTGATGAAAGAGATCGATCTGACACCGCGCGGTATCATCAAACGGCTCAATCTCCGCAGGCCGATTTATCGTAAAACGGCAGCCTATGGACACTTTGGCCGTAATGAAAAAGAATTCACCTGGGAAAATTTAGATTTAGTAAAGACACTGCAGAAAGCAGGAAAGTAAAATTGTAAGTGATGATCGCCAAATAAACTATTTAATAACTTAAAAATTTAGAAGAGACCATGGACGAGAAAAAAAATAAATTCAAAGTAAAAGATCTTTCATTGGCGAAAGCCGGCAAACTTCGAGTCGAGTGGGCAGAATCCCGCATGCCAGTATTGATGGCACTGATGAAAAAATACAATACGACAAAACCATTCAAGGGCTACAAAATTGCAGGATGCCTTCACGTGACAAAAGAAACTGCTGTTCTTATTAAAACATTTGCCGCAGCCGGCGCTCAGGTCAGCTGGAGCGGATGTAATCCGCTTTCTACGCAGGACGACGTCGCCGCAGCACTTGCCGCCGAAGGCATCAGCATCTTTGCCTGGCATGGAATGAATGTGAAAGAATTTTACTGGTGTATCGAAGAGACACTGAAGTTCAAACCACAGCTCACACTCGACGACGGCGCAGACCTCATTTTCACTGTGCATAATAAACATCATGAACTCATTCCACATATCATCGGTGGAACGGAAGAAACAACGACAGGTGTGCATCGCCTTCGTGCAATGGCAGATGACGGTGCGCTTCGATATCCGGTTATCGCTGTGAACGATGCCGAAACAAAATGGGATTTCGATAACGTATACGGCACAGGCCAATCGACGCTTGATGGTATTCTCCGTGCAACAAGTGTTTTATTAGCAGGAAAAAATTTCGTCGTCGCCGGTTTCGGTCATTGCGGCAAAGGTGTCGCACTGCGCGCTAAGGGACTTGGAGCAAATGTCATAGTGACGGAAGTGAAGCCAACCGCTGCATTGAAAGCAACATTAGAAGGTTTTCGTGTGATGAAGATGGATGACGCCGCAAAAGTTGGCGACATTTTTGTGACCGCCACAGGTGTAAAAGATATAATCATTGAGCGTCATTTCAAAGCAATGAAGGATGGTGCGATCATTTGCAACACGGGACATTATGATTGTGAAATCAACATTCCGGATCTCGAAAAAGTCTCCACAAGGAAGCGTGAAGTACGGAAAGATAACGAAGAGTATACTTTAAAAAATGGCAAGTGTATTTTCTTGCTTGCGAAAGGGCGTCTCGTCAACCTTGCCGCGGCAGAAGGACATCCGTCGGAAGTCATGGATATGTCGTTCGCGAATCAGTTTATGTCTCAGCTCCGGCTCGTGGAAAGCCACAGGAAGGGCTTGCGACTAGAAAACAAGGTATATGATATTCCTGCAGCGCAAGATCAGGAAATTGCCGGAGTGAAACTTGCAACAATGGGCTACAAGATTGATAAGCTCACAAAAGAGCAGGTAAAATATAACGACGATTATTCAGCTGGAACGTAGTACCAACTTTGACCTTTCGAAAGCTTCTGCATTCGCGCAGATGCCTTTCGGAAGGATTTTTATTTTGACTTCAAGAAAAAGTTAGCTACGTTATAAAAAATATCTGCCCGGAATCTGCACAAGCAAAAAGATTTCGCACATCATAGGAGATCAGCTGTGGAAAAAAATCCTGCCTCATATAAATTTGAAAAACGAAAGAAAGAAATCGCACGTCAAAAGAAACAGGAAGAGAAACGGAAACGCCAATTAGAAAAGAAACAAGGGAAACTGGAAGAGACACCTTTGATTTCTCCTGATGGAACGCCAATCACTCCTTTAGAAGAAATTGATGCCGAAATTCATTTAGATGACATTACAGATATCATTGAGTGAACAGCCGCGCATGTCTATCAAATAACTTCATGAGAAAAATTGCCACGCAACTTTGTCTGTAATACTCATTCGTATTACAAGCAGTCACCGAGATAACAGCTAGATCTAGGACGATGTATCAATCCTGATATTCATCTGAATCCTTTTCCTTTTGCCCGCATCTCACGTGAGAAAGAACCACGGACGTGTCATTTTTTAGACGCGAACAATCCATCAATAACAATTGAAAAAATTACTCCATGACCAAAGAAATATTCCTTAAGCAACTCAAAGGCAACACATTTGCCGCTAAAGCCGGGTCTCATCATTGGGTGATGATGGATACCAAACCGGAAGTCGGCGGCAGCGACAGCGCATCGACACCAAAAGAGCTTGTGTTGATGGCACTTGCCGGTTGTACTTCCATGGATGTCATTCCGATCCTCAAGAAGAAAAAATCACCCGTCATCGGTTACGAATGCAATGTCAAGGGAATCGAGCGGGACGAACATCCAAAAATCTTTACAGAGATTCACATTGAATACGTTTTCTACGGCGACGGCATCAAACCGGAAGACGTGGAACGGGCAATTGATCTTTCAGTAACGAAGTACTGTTCGGTCTCGGCAATTCTTTCTGCAAGCGCTAAGCTCACACATTCTTACAGGATTGAATCGGCAGCACAACTTCTGGTATAACAAATACCATTTTATTCTTAGCAGCAAAAAAAAGGCTCTTATATTGCAAGAGCCTTTTTTGTAGTTTTGCTTTGTTCCCTATTGGATGTGTTCAATCGCTCTTAATAATTCGTCTGTCACTATCGGTTTTTGCATAAAAGCTTCAACATTCGCAGCAAGAATATCTTGCGGAGAAAAATGTGCGGCATGCGCCGTGAGAATGATCACGGGGAAATTTGGATTTATTTCTTTTACCCATTTTGTAAAATCCACTCCATCCATCACGGGCATTTCCAAATCAACAATCGCCATATCAACTTTCAAAGTTCGCATTATTTCTAAACCTTCGGCGCCATTGGCCGCGTCTAAAATTACAAATCCATTATTTTCCAATGTCCGCTTCAGAATCAACCGATGGATATCTTCATCATCAACAACGAGTATCGTTGATCCTTTTTTCATATTGTGCTCCTGTTCTTCATAAGTGAAGATACATTTCTATCAATCCTTTTGCAAGGAATTTACTCTCGATTTTGAATTTCTGCAAAGCTTCACTATCTTATTTCATATATATTTATTTCACCACTGAGAACTTGCGGAGAATAAAACAATGATTTCGACACAATTGGATCAACTTTGTATCAATACTATTCGGACACTAGCAATGGACGGCGTTCAAAAAGCAAAATCCGGGCACCCCGGTATGCCAATGGGCATGGCGTCCGTTGCATATGTGCTGTGGACAAAGCATCTCAACCATAATCCGGCAAATATGCACTGGCAGAATCGAGACCGTTTCATTCTCTCCGGAGGTCATGGTTCGATGCTGCTGTATAGCTTGCTTTATCTTACTGGATATAAAGTGACGCTCGATGATTTGAAAAGTTTCCGCCAGCTTGGAAGCAAAACTCCAGGCCACCCTGAACTCGGTCACACTGATGGCGTGGAAGTCACGACAGGACCACTTGGCCAGGGATTTACAAATGGAGTGGGAATGGCAATAGCGCAAAAATATCTTGCCTCGCGTTACAACAAAACCGGATTGAATGTTGTTGATTATACTATTTATGCGACACTGGGCGACGGCGACCTCATGGAAGGAATCTCTTCGGAAGCAGCTTCGCTTGCCGGGCATCTGAAGCTGGGCAATTTAATTTATCTATATGATGACAACCACATCAGTATCGACGGTCCTACCGAGATTGCATTTACTGAGGACCGTGCAAAACGTTTTGAAGCGTACAACTGGCACGTACAGAAGATTGATGATGGTAACGATCTTGATGCGATCAACAATGCTATAGAGCTTGCAAAAAAAGAAACCGGACGACCTTCGATAATCATGATACGAACACACATCGGGTTCGGAAGTCCGAATAAGCAGGATACTGCCGAAGTGCACGGATCACCGCTCGGCGATGAGGAAATTAAACTCACCAAGAAGAATTACGGATGGGATCCAGAAAAACAGTTCTTCGTTCCAGATGAAGCATTGGCACTGTTCCGCAAAGCGATAGAAGAAGGGAAAAAGAAAGAAGATACTTGGCAAAAATTATTTGCAGAATACAAAAAACAAAATCCTGACTTAGCGTTAGAGCTTGAAAATATCCGCACAGGCAACTTTGGCGAGGAATGGAAGAAAGCATTGCCGACATTCACCGATGCGATGGCGACACGCGAAGCATCAGGCAAAGTCCTGAATGCCATTGCCCCATTTCTTCCGTCCATGATCGGCGGCTCTGCGGATCTTGCGCCGTCAAATAATACATGTGTGAAAAGTATGGGCGAGTTTCAACCTGGAAATTACGGCGGACGGTATTTGCGGTACGGCGTACGCGAACATGCAATGGGCGGCATTTTGAACGGTTTGGCTGTCACAGATGGCATTATTCCTTACGGCGGAACTTTTTTTGTTTTTTCTGATTATATGCGCGGATCAATCCGTCTCGCTTGCATCATGGGTATCCGGCCGATTTACGTTTTCACGCACGATAGTATCGGTGTGGGCGAAGACGGGCCGACACATGAACCAGTTGAGCAGCTCGCAGCATTGCGCTGCATGCCAAATATGATTTCTCTGCGTCCATCCGATGCGAACGAAACAGTCGCCGCATGGAAATTTGCAATCGAACACAAAACCGGACCTATCGCATTGCTGCTAACACGGCAGAAGCTGCCAACCATCGATAGAACAAAATATCCATCGGCAGATAATCTTATAAAAGGAGCATACGTTCTCGTAGAAAATTCGCCTACCCCCGATATCATTCTCATCGGGACCGGTTCCGAAGTCCAGCTTGCAGTTGGCGCTTATGAGCAATTGGTGAAAGAAGGTGTTAAGGCGCGCGTGGTGAGTATGCCATCATGGGAACTATTCGAGCAGCAATCGAAAGAATACCGCACTTCTGTTTTTCCTCCAACCGTCAAAAAACGCATTGCAATAGAAGCTCTTGTTACGATGGGTTGGGAAAAATATGTCGGCGACAATGGAAGAATCATTGGTATGCATTCGTTCGGCACCTCTGCACCGGTAGATGTAATTTTCAAGCATTTCGGGTTTACGGTGGAGCACGTGGTGAAAACAGCAAAAGAAATTTTGTAATTTTATTCCGATCCTCTGTATGTTCCCATT